>OGUO01000599.1_pt1 | contig 26778 bp, 17 predicted proteins | sample 1553641 | NCBI WGS metagenome assembly OGUO01 (sample SAMEA2579980, study PRJEB22360) | human gut metagenome | biome: human gut; feature: human-associated habitat; material: faeces | place: Denmark | collected 2008/2010 | reverse complement strand
CTGGTTTTCAAATCCATCACTGACAACAGTGCATGTGCCGCTTGATGAAATTGGAAGAGAATCAGCGGCAGCACTGATCACAAAAATTGAACATGGAGTATTAGAAAAAAAGAGAATTCTTTTGGAATGTACATTAGTAGAACGAGAGTCTTACCGGCGTAGGCAATGAGACTTAACATAATAAGAAAAAAAGGAGACTTGGAGTATGAGTGGAAAACGAGTAGCAACATCATTTTTAGCAGCAGCAATGGCAGTTGGAACACTTTCTTCAGCAGCATTTGCAGAGAACGGGACCGTTGATCCAGCAGATTTGAATTGGGAAAAGCCAGAAGAAACTATTAACATTAGCGTGTATGCAGGTGAGGGTGATCAGGAAGAATTTTTGGCAGATGAAAATGGCGGAAAGGCCGTTATGGACGAGTGGCTTCTGGAAAATCTAAACGTAACCTTTGACTGGCAGTATATGACAGGTGATATGACTGAACGTTTAAATCTGATGTTGGCAGATAATAGTTATCCATCTGTTATTACCAATATGCCTGATGATATGGCTGAGAAATTTATCGCACAGGGCAAGGCTGTTGACTTGACGGAGTATCTTGATGATATGCCAAATCTGACAAGACGTATGGGCGATTATATTAATATGCTTAAGGATGATGAGGGTCATATTTATAAGCTTTCTACACTTTGGGGCGAGAATCCTAATGTAGCAGGACTTGATTTTGGTGTTCGTTGGGATTATTATCTGGAGCTTGGTGAGGAGAAAATGTATGAAACGCCTCAGGAGTATATTGAGGTTATGAAGAAGATTCTTGCAAATCACCCAACAAATGATGCCGGACAGACGACTTACGCGTTTACAAGTGACAATCAGGGTAAGAGTTTTTTAAATGCAATGCTCGGTGCTTACGGCTTTGTAAATGGTTATAAGTTAAATGAGGAGACAGGTGAGTTCACGCATTGGCTGAATACTGATGAGGGTCTCGAGATCGCAAAGCTTGTAAATCAGATGTATCGTGAAGGTTTAATTGATCCAGATTATCAAAGTGTTGATTATGAGACATACATTTCTAAGTTAGCGAACGGACAAGTACTTGGAAATTTTGGAACTTGGTGGTATGCGTGGGTAGGTGGACATCAGACATGGGCCGTACAGGAAGGTGATGACTACGATAAGAATAAGAGATTTGCGAACGTTTCTGTTCACGGAGAAGGAATGAGCATGGAAGATACCTCACTTCTTACCTCCAACTATGTGGGAAGTTACCGCATGATTATTACCGACAAGGCAACTGAGGAAGAAATTCAGGGTATTGTTAAATATTTGAACTGGGAAGCATCTGAACTTGGAACCTTTATTATGGGTTTTGGTGCACCACGTGAAGAAAATGTATGGAAAATTGATGATGATGGTACATGGCTGTTTGATGATGAGATTATGAATGTTGACACAAAGGATACTACATATCATACTGTAAAAAATCATTATGCTTGCGAGTACTGGGTAGCAATTTGCGGACAGTGGCTTAAGAGTGACGGCCGTTCTGTTTTTGATAAGATTGATCCGAGAGTAGATCGTGTATCTATTTATGATTATTGGCCAGTAAATGAGGACGGAAGTTTTGCGGATGAAGGCATTAATATCTGCTGGGGTAACTATACTGCACCGGCAAAGGATACTACAATGTATCAGACAACCTTTAATTCCAGAGATATGATTGCAACAATTAAGCAGATGGTTGACGATACAATTACTTCTTCTTGGGCAGAAATTATTAACAGCGCTAGCGAAGAGGATTGTATAGCAGCATTCGAAGCAGCAAGAGATAATTGCAATGCAATGGGTCTGGAAGAATTAACAGATTATTATGAGAATTCCTACAAGGCTAACGTTGAGAAGTACGAAGGCTGAAAAATGAATGGGAGAGGTGGGATTTCCTGCCTCTCCTTTTAGATTAACAGCGAACGGGAGGAACTGGCTTATGGCACTAAGAAAAAAACATGCAGTACAGGGTGGTGATGCAGGTCGGTATGTAAAAGTAGAAAAGAAAAAAGGCACTCTGTTAAAATCATTTCATACGCAGAAACAAATTTGGTTTTTGTGTCTGCTTGCCCTTATATGGGTAGTAATCTTTTGTTATATTCCTATGGCAGGAAATATCGTGGCGTTTCTTGATTGGTATCCAGGAATGTCACTTTCACAAAGTAAATTTGTAGGACTTGAAAATTTTAAGCGTTTCTTCCAATTACCAGAGTGGAAGATGGTTATTCGAAATACACTTGTAATTAGTGGATTGTCGCTGACAATCGGTTTTGTCAGTCCGATTATATTTGCACTTTTATTAAACGAAATTAAGAATAAGATGTTTAAGAAGGTCGTACAGACCATCTCTTATATGCCTTATTTTGTATCCTGGGTAGTAGTAGCTTCTATTATGATGTCTCTTCTTGGAAGTGAGGGTCTGATTAATGAGGTGTTGCTTAAGCTTGGCGTAATTGATAAATCAGTAAACTTTTTAAGTAATCCAGATTATTTTTGGGGGCTTTTGACAACAGCAAATATTTGGAAAGGACTCGGATGGTCTGCAATTATTTATATTTCAGCAATTGCCGGTGTTGATCAGGAACTTTATCAGGCCGGTGCTGTTGACGGACTGGGACGTTTTGGAAAGGTATGGCATATTACAATTCCAAGTATTATGCCAACGGTAGTAGTCTTGTTTATTCTTGGTATAGGAAATATCCTAAATGCTGGCTTTGAGCAGCAACTTTTGATTGGTACTCCAAGTACAAGAAAAGTATATGAGGTTATTGATACTTATGTATACCGCTACGGCATTCAGCTTGGAAACTATACGTTTGGTACTGCAGTAGGTTTGATGAAATCTGTATTTGGCTTCTTCTTAGTATGGCTGACGAACTTCATCTCAGGAAAAGTACTGGATATGAGAATTTTCTAAAGAAAGGGGTCAAAGCATATGAGGCGTACAAAGAGAAAGAATTATACTGTTAAGCAAAATCGTATTAAGCAAAGCGTTGGCTCACGAGTGTTTGATGTTTTTCTTTATCTGTTTATGATAGCATTTACCTTCTGTATGGTATATCCATTTTGGAATCAGCTAGTTATCTCATTAAATGAAGGTTCAGATACCGTTCTTGGCGGAATTACCTTTTGGCCAAGAAAGTTTACCTTACAGAATTATATTTATATTTTTCAGCGTCAAAACCTTCCAAAGGGTGCAGCAATGTCAGTTGCGCGCTGTGTAGTTGGTACATTCACAAGTATTGTCTGTACAGCATTGCTTGGCTACATTGTAACAATTAAACATTTTGCAGGAAGAAAATTCATGCGAATCGTAATGATCATTACAATGTATTTTGGTGGTGGAATGATCCCGACATATTTGCTGTATTCTTCCATTGGTTTGACTGATTCATTTGCTGTATATTGGCTTCCGGGACTGCTTTCTGCATACAACATGATTCTTGTTTCCTCATTTATTGAAGGAATTCCAGATTCACTTGCAGAGTCTGCGCGAATTGATGGTGCATCGGAGGTTCGTATATTCTTTAAAGTTATTCTTCCACTTTGTAAGCCAGTTATTGCAGCGCTTGCAATTATGACAGCAGTTGGTCATTGGAATTCTTGGTTTGATGTTTATATTTACAATCCGAGTGGTCGTTTTGATACATTGCAAATGTATTTGAGAAAGATTCTTCTCGACAGTGAGGCGGCATCGAAACTTATGAATGACCAGAAAAAATATGAAGCAATGAAGAATCTGACAACAAGTTCTGTTCGTGCAGCAACCACAATGATTGTTACTATTCCGATTGTATGTGTATATCCGTTTTTCCAGAAATATTTTGTAAGTGGTATTACAATCGGTGCAGTAAAGGGATGATGAGGGAGTGCGATATGAAGGAAAAAAGAAAGATCTACTATTTGACAAATGCGGAGTTTGACGTACAAATATCAAAAGGCATGATCATTTCAATGAAGCAAACCGGAGACAGTTATCAGACGCAGTATGCAGATGAAAAGCTCGGATTTGGCGGAATCTGCATATTGTATGAAGATGTACATAAAAATATAGTTGAATTTTTTGCAAATGATCAGGAGACATATCAGGAGTCAGGCGTGGTTCGTAGGGATAACGGTCTGTCCTATCAGGCAAAATCATCCGACGGTACAATTTCTGTTTCAATCTCTTATGAGTTAGAATATGACAAGCTCTCGCAGAAAATACAGGTTATAAATACATCAGAAAAAGAGATTACGCTTTGTGATGTCGGCATTCGTCAAGCATGTCACACAGAATTTAAGTGGGGTGAAAGCGCATCTCCAAATGTGATTGGTCATTATCATATTGGTGGCAATAGCTCACACGGCACGTATTATCGCGTAGATGGAGAAGGACCATGCTTAATCTTTGCACCGCAGGAAGATACTCAGCTTTTGTACTATGATGTACAAAAATGGTTTAATCCAGAATTAAATGAAAGAGAGCAAAAGGAAACAGAAGAAGGCAAAGGTTTTACGATGCTGTATCCGTTTGCAGTAAAGAGAGCAGAAAGAGCAGCAAAAAAGGGAGCGCGTCTTCGTACACAGCAGCACACCGTTTTATTAAAGCCAGGCGAGACAGCATCATTTTCATTTGCTTATTTATGGGCAGATCATTTTCTTAGAGCAGGAAAACGTATGGCACAGGAAGGATTGATTCATGCAGTCAGCATTCCGGGTTATACTATCCCACAAGGAACGAATGTGCAGCTTTGCCTCGAATCCTTCTGGGGACAGAGCGAGGTAAAAGTTTTTTGCGATGAATCTAAGGAACCGATTTCATATGTTAGGACAAAGGAATGTGAGTCTGGTACCAAACAATATTTTTATGAGTTCTCTTTTGAGACGCTTGGTGAGCATACAATAAGCATTTATTATGGAAAACAAAAACAGGCATATTTGTATTATTTCGCAACACAGCCAGTCGAGATACTTTGGGAAAAGCGTGCCGCTTTTATAGCATCGCATCAGATAAAGGACGAAACTTTGTGGTACGACGGACTTCTATGTGAGTGGAATAACAAGACAGGTGTGCAGCTGTCACCAGACAATTATGATACTATCGGCGGATGGCGTATCTATGAGGTCAGCTGTGACGATCCTGGATTAGCAAAGCCAGCATTTCTATCTTCAAAGCAGACTATGCTTCCAAATCAAGATGAGATTGCAGCACTGGATCATTATCTTGACTGCTTTGTATGGGGCGGTTTGCAGCAGACAGAAGAAGAGCCATATCCATATGGTATATATGGAATTCCTGATTGGCATGTTCTTCGCAATTCGAAAGAAGATGGTACGAGAGGAAAGCTTCATATCTGGCGAATTTACGATTATCCACATATTGCATTGACCTGGTATAATATGTATCTGACAGCGGTGCGTTACCCGAATTTAAAGTTTCAGTTGGAACCGATTGTCTATTTGAAGCGAGCATATGGAACGGCATGCGGTATGTTTACAATTCCATCTGAGATTGAAGACTGGTCAGCATATAAGACTGGATTATACAATGAATGCGTGATCCCAAAGATTATTGCAGCACTTAGAGAAAATGGTATGAAGGCACAGGCAGATCGTCTTGAAACATTCTGGATGAGAAAGGTTAAATTCTTTGTTACGGAATGTAAGGACGTGTTTGGATCTGAATATCCATTTGATACAACAGGATTTGAGTCAACATTTGTGTTGGCAGAGGATGGTTTAAAAGTTGCTGTGTTTGAGAGGGATGATTCTCCATTTGCAGAGAGTATTCCATATGAGAAGGCAGTTCAATTTATGGAAAGCCAGCATAAATGCAACATTGCATGCCGTGGATATTTAGAGCCGTCATATTTTGGTTATGGAAGCGATTATCGTGGAAACAGCACGCATTATATGCTTAGTTACATGTCACAGATGGGTGGATGCTCAATTCTTCGCCATGCATTATATTATGAGAAGGAACCATGGGAAATGCTCCGTTTAGGATATGGATCGTTGCTTAGCTCGTATGCACTGATGAATACAGGAGATGAGGCAAGTAACTATGGATATTGGTTTTCAGGAAAAGAACACGATGGAGCAGCAGGCGGTGGATTTGAACCGCTGTATGAAGGCAAAACCTGGCTTGACCAACCGCATTCAGGCGGTTCATGGTATTACTCCTGTGAGATTGATCTTGGATTTTGTGGCGGAGTTCGCGGAGCATCCTGCATTGTGGCAGAAGATCCGCTGTTTGGTCGTATAGGATACGGTGCAGACCTTAGCAAAAAAGATAATATATGGACTGTAAAAAGAAATGATGCGGCAGGAAAAGAGTTTCATTATCTGTCAAATGATAAGCGTCTTCATGTTGTATTGGATCATGGAACACTTGCTAAAACAGCAGCAAAGTATAACGAGAGTGATCATTCGCTGACACTGTATTTTGACACACAAAAGAGTGCGCTGACCGGAACGGTAACAATTTCTATGCTGCATATGGTGGGAACACTTGAAGATGGCACAATGCTTGGAAACAACACAGTGCAATATCCATTAAAAGATGGACAGGAAAGCATTAAGATTCTTCTGAACGAAGGGTAATGATGCTGATGATAAATAAGAAAGCATAACAATAAATTATGAAAGCCGCTGTACGCTGGCAGAAAGGACGAGTATGGAGACAATAAAAGGAAAAAATGTAAAAATTACGGATGCGTTTTGGTCTGGAAAAATGAAAACGGTGCATGATAAAGTAATTCCGTATCAGTGGGAGGCATTGAATGATCGTCTCCCAGATACAGAGCCAAGCTATGCGATTGCTAATTTTAAGACAGCAGCTGCAATTACTTCTGGCGAATTGGATCAAAGTAAGGCAAAAGCAGAGTTTCATGGCTGTGTTTTCCAGGACAGTGATCTTGCCAAGTGGATTGAGGCATCTGCGTTTTCATTAAACTGGCATCCGGATGAAAAACTTGAAAAGACGATTGATGATGTCATTGATCTTGTATGTGCTGCTCAGCAGCCAGACGGATATTTAGACACGTATTTTATTATAAATGGTTTGGATAAGCGTTTTACAAATATCGCGGATGCGCATGAAATGTATTGTCTTGGTCATTTTCTTGAGGCAGCATGTGCATACTACCATGCAACAGGAAAGGATAAGCTGTTAAATGCACTGATTAAATATGTTGATTTGATTGATCAGACCTTCGGTGAGGAGGATGGAAAGCTTAAAGGCTATCCAGGTCATGAGGTGCTTGAAATGGCGCTTATGAAGCTGTATGAGATCACAAAAGATCCAAAGCACTTAAAGTTAGCAGCGTATTTTATTAATCAGAGAGGTCAGAGTCCGAACTATTTCGCTGAGGAAAAGAAGAAGTATAAGAATAAGTATTACTGGGAGGAATCCTTGTTCCAGTACGGATATTATCAGGCACATAAGCCGGTAAGAGAGCAGAAGGAAGCAGTAGGTCATGCTGTTCGTGCCGTTTACCTGTACTCTGGAATGGCAGATGTAGCGAGGGTAACAGGCGATGAGTCATTAAAGAAGGCGTGCCATACACTGTGGAACGACGTAGTGCGCAGGCAGATGTATGTTACTGGTTCAATTGGATCAAGTACTTACGGCGAGGCATTTACATTTGACTATGATCTTCCTAACGAGGAAATCTATGGAGAAACATGTGCAGCAATCGGACTAGTATTCTTTGCAATGAGAATGTTGAAAATGGATACAAAAGGTGTATATGCTGACGTAATGGAAAAGGCACTGTACAACGGTGTTATCAGTGGAATTTCTCTTGACGGCACTAAATTCTTCTATGTTAATCCATTGGCAGTAAAGCCAAAGGCAGTCAAGAAGGATCAGAGACTCATTCATGTAGAACCGAGACGTCAGAAGTGGTTTGCGTGTGCATGCTGCCCGCCAAACTTAGCCAGAATGATGACTTCACTTGGTGAATATATTTACACAACAGAGGGAAATACTGTTTACCAAAACTTGTTTATCGGAAGTGATATGAAGACTGAGGTGAATGGAAAAGAAATCACGCTCCATGTAACTACCTCATATCCGTGGGAAGAAACAGTTTCAGTTCGTGTAGAGTCTATGGAAGATGCGGCATTTGAGTATGCATTCCGTGTACCAGGTTGGTGCAGTGGGATGACTGTAAAGAAGAATGGCATGGAGGTATCCTATCATGCAGATAACGGCTATGGCTATCTGGAGGATCCGGTAAAGAACGGTGATGAGATTACACTTGTATTTGAAATGCCTGTTACATTTGTAAAGGCAAATCCGAAGGTTCGTCAGGATATCGGAAAAACTGCTGTAATGAAGGGCCCAGTTGTGTATTGTCTGGAGGAGGATGATAACGGAGAAGAGCTTCAGATGATTCATCTGGCAGGAAAGAAGGATATTCATGAGGAGTTTGTTCCAGATCTTCTTGGTGGTATTGTGCGCATTACCATGACAGCAGAGGAAGAGTATGGTCCGGCAGATGATGGTCTGTACTACGATTGTTCTCAGGTAAGAAGACGTGAGAGAAAGCTTACATTTATTCCATATTATGCTTGGGCAAATCGTAATGAGGGCGAAATGACTGTTTGGGTTAACGATTAATGATGTGTGAAAATTTGTAAAAGCAGTTTAACTCATAAATTATAATAAAAGAAGAAAGAGACAGACTCAAAAGTCTGCCACTTTCTTCTTTTTTCTTGCGAATATTCAATTTAAATTTGAATGAACTGCTCTTTATTAAAACTACTTTTCTGTGAATAATAATAACTTAGTTTTCGTTCTTTTTCTGATACTCCAGTGCAGCACCGATGAAGCCCTTAAACAGTGGATGTGGGCGATTTGGTCTTGACTTTAATTCTGGATGAGCCTGAGTACCAATAAACCAAGGATGATTTGGAAGCTCGATCATCTCTACAATACGGCCGTCTGGTGAGATACCAGAAAGAGTCATGCCGTGAGCAGTGAGGGCAGCACGGTAATCGTTGTTGACCTCATAACGATGACGATGACGCTCTGCGATTTTCTCAGTGCCGTAAAGCTGATAAGCCTTTGTGTCCTTTCCTAAGATACATGGATAAGAGCCAAGACGTAATGTACCACCGATGTCAGTGACACCATTTTGATCTGGCATCAGATGGATAACTGGATGAGCGGTTTGCGGATCAAGCTCAATGCTGTGTGCATCGCGAATGTCAAGAACATGACGGGCAAACTCAACGATTGCCATCTGCATGCCAAGGCACAAGCCAAGGAATGGAATGTTATTTTCACGCGCATAGCGGATAGAGGTAATCATGCCCTCAATACCACGATCACCAAAGCCGCCAGGAACGATAACACCGGATACATCCTTTAATTGTTCAGCTACATTCTCAGTTGTTACCTGCTCAGAATCAACCCATTTGATAGTTACACTTGCATGATGAGCAACACCGCCGTGCTTAAGTGCCTCAACAACACTGATATATGCATCGTGAAGTGCGGTATACTTTCCGACAAGAGCAACGGTTACAGAGCTTGTCGGATTCTTCCATGCATCAACCATAGCTTTCCACTCGTCAAGATCAGGTTTTGGACTATCAAGACCAAGGCATTCGCAGGCAACGTCTGCTAAATGTTCTTCCTCAAGCATAAGCGGAACCTCATATAATACGTCACAGTTCAAATTTTCTAATACGTGGCTGACTGGAACATTACAGAACAGACCGATCTTAGCCTTCATCTGGTCGCCCATTGGGTAATCGCTGCGGCACATGATAACATCTGGCTGAAGTCCCATTCCCTGAAGTTCTTTAACGCTTGCCTGTGTAGGCTTTGTTTTCAGTTCCTGAGAAGCAGACAGATACGGGATCAGGGTAACATGAATCAGCATAGAATTGTTGCGGCCAACCTCATGCTGGAACTGACGGATAGACTCTAAAAATGGCTGACTCTCGATATCACCGACAGTACCGCCAACCTCGATAATGGCAATTTCTGTCTTATCAGTTGTAAAATTGCGGTAGAAACGATCCTTAATTTCATTTGTGATGTGAGGGATTACCTGCACGGTACCGCCGCCGTAATCGCCACGGCGCTCGCGTTGCAGTACGCTCCAGTAAACCTTTCCAGTTGTAACATTGGAATTGCGGGTGAGGCTTTCATCGATAAAGCGCTCATAGTGACCAAGATCAAGATCAGTCTCAGCGCCGTCATCGGTGACAAACACCTCTCCGTGCTGAACCGGGTTCATAGTTCCTGGGTCAATGTTGATATAAGGGTCGAATTTTTGCATGGTAACGGTGTAGCCGCGCGCCTTTAACAGACGGCCAAGTGATGCGGCAGTGATTCCTTTTCCAAGTCCGGATACGACGCCTCCGGTGACAAATACGTACTTAACAGGCATAATTACCTCCTTTGAAGAAAAAATAAAAGTGTCAATAGTAAATAATGCATGGATAAATTGGGTGACTATTCAGAACCCTATTCACAAAAACAGAGTTATTATACAACCATTTTTTTTTCAGCGCCACTATTATTTCACAGAAATTTTATTGCAATATTGGATGTTCAATTATATAATAGTTACAGTTTACTTCTCATGTATGTTTCTTAGACTTCGCTAAAGCAGCTTTATAAGGCACGCATGATGGGTACTGAAAATGAAGAAAGGTGAGGAACGAATGGACGACAGGGAAAGAAAACCTGATAACAGGAATAACAAAAAACGAAATTATCAGTTGTATATAATCTTGGCGATTGTAGCAGCAGTTACTGTTGCACTGATAACGGGACTGGATTCTCTAGTCAAGAAAAGTACGACAAAAAAGGTAACGTACGATGAGTTTGTGGAAGCAGTAGAGGAAGGAAAGGTAGATTCAGTAAAGATTTCCAGCGCAAGAGTAACATTTACGCTGACAGATGATCTTCGTATGACCTACTATACGCCATATCTTCCAGATTCAAATTTACTTCCTATGCTGAATGAGGCAGGTGTAGAATATACGGGTACAGAGGATAGCTCAGGCTCAGCTATACTTGAATTTATTTTAATGTACATTTTGCCGTTTGCATTGATCTGGATTCTGATGGGATTTTTTATGCGCCGTATCGGAGGCGGTTCAGGCGGCATGATGGGTATTGGAAAGGCGAACACAGCAACTAATATGAGCCGTGCAACTGGTGTAACATTTGCTGATGTGGCTGGTGAGGATGAAGCAAAGGAGTCATTGACAGAGATTGTTGATTTCTTACACAATCCACAGAAATATGTGCAGATCGGTGCCAAGTTGCCGAAGGGCGCACTTCTTGTAGGTCCTCCAGGAACAGGAAAGACGTTACTTGCAAGAGCCGTTGCAGGCGAGGCTAAGGTTCCGTTCTTCTCATTGTCTGGTTCTGATTTTGTAGAGATGTTTGTCGGTGTTGGTGCATCAAGAGTGCGTGATTTATTTAAGACTGCACAGCAGAATGCACCGTGTATCATTTTTATTGATGAGATCGATGCTATCGGTAAGACAAGAGATACACGCTATGGTGGAAATGATGAGCGTGAGCAGACATTAAATCAGCTGCTCTCTGAGATGGATGGATTTGATGCTTCTAAGGGTGTACTTGTCATGGCAGCGACTAATCGTCCTGAGATTCTTGATAAGGCACTTCTTCGTCCGGGTCGTTTTGACCGACGTGTCATCGTAGATAAGCCTGATCTTAAAGGTCGTATTGCAATCTTAAAGGTTCATGCAAAGGATGTGCGAATGGATGATTCTGTTGATTTAGAGGCAATTGCGCTTGCAACAAGTGGTGCTGTAGGTTCAGATCTTGCTAATATGATCAACGAGGCAGCGATCACTGCAGTAAAAAGAGGAAGTCAGGTGGTATCTCAGAAGGATCTTCTTGAGGCTGTCGAGGTTGTTCTTGTCGGTAAGGAAAAGAAGGACCGCGTCATGAATCAGAAAGAAAGACGTATCGTTTCCTATCATGAGGTTGGCCATGCACTTATCAGTGCACTTCAAAAGGATTCAGAACCTGTACAGAAAATAACAATTGTACCAAGAACAATGGGTGCGCTCGGCTATGTAATGCAGACACCGGCAGAGGAAAAATTCCTAAACTCCAAGGAAGAAATCTTAAACATGGTTGTCATGGCGCTTGGAGGACGTGCCGCAGAGGAACTTGTCTTTAACAGCGTGACAACTGGTGCATCAAATGATATTGAGCAGGCAACTGCCTATGTCAGAAATATGATCACAATGTATGGTATGTCAGATGAATTTGGTCTGATGGCACTTGAGACAGTAGAAAACCAGTACTTGGACGGACGCAGAGTGCTAAATTGCGCTGATGCAACGGCTGCTCAGATTGATCAGGTAGTAAAGGAAACGCTTAAGAAATGCTATGAGCAGGCAAAGCAGATGCTTTCTGAGAACAGAGAGGTCATGGATCATCTGGCAGAGTTCTTAATTAAAGAAGAGACAATTACTGGAAAAGAGTTTATGGAAATCTTCCATAAATATCGTCTGGAGCAGATGGAACGCCAGGTTGGTATGGACGTATCAGACAACACAAACGAATAAAGAACAAAACATATTGATTTAATCTATTATGGACGCTCATTTATAAAAGAAGCACAATTTTTTAATGTTGATTTGCTTTGCTTATGAATGGGCGTTTTTTTAAGGAGTATGTATGGATCAAGATGATTTTTTAGCACGAAAAGAGCAGATATTAAATCGCAATTCTGCGAAGAATTTCAAAGAATTTAATATTGAAAATGAATTAAAAAAGCTGCCTGCAAAGCCAGGAGTCTATCTTATGCATGATGCCTCGGACGAGATTATTTATGTCGGAAAGGCGATTAAGCTTTGTAATCGTGTACGCCAGTATTTTCAGCGCAGTAAAAAGCCGTCTTCCAAAATCGAGCAGATGGTTTCTCATGTTTCATATTTCGAATATATTGTGACAGACTCTGAGATGGAAGCACTGATTTTAGAGTGCAACCTGATAAAGAAACATCGTCCGCGCTATAATACGATGCTTATGGATGACAAGGCATACCCGTATATTAGAATTACAGTCGATGAAGATTTTCCAAGAGTTATGCTTGCGCATAAGCAGGTGCGTGATAAGAGCCGTTATTTTGGACCATATCCGAGCGGACTGGCTGTTAAGGACACACTAGAACTAGTGCATAAGCTCTTTGGCATTCGCACCTGTAATCGTGTGCTGCCGCGCGATCAGGGAAAGGAACGTCCTTGCTTGAATTATCATATTGGTCAGTGTATGGGACCATGTCAGGGGTATGTCACAAAAGAGGAATATGGAAAACAGATTGACCGCGTGATTTCGCTGCTTAATGGAAATTATGTGCAGCTGAGAAAAGAACTCGAGGAAAAAATGAAAGCTGCAGCGGCAGAACTTGAGTTTGAAACGGCTGCAAAATACAGAGATCTTGCAGAAAGCATTACAAAAATTGCCCAACAGCAAAAGATTACAGACAGCAGCTCATTAAATGATCGTGATGTGATTGCCAGCGCAATAGAAGGCGCTGATGCAGTTGTCCAGGTCTTTTTTGTCCGTGAAGGCAAGCTGATTGGCCGTGATCACTATCATGTCAGCGTAGCCGGCGGTGATACTGAGGCAGATGTTTTAAGCAGCTTTGTAAAACAATATTATGCAGGAACACCATTTCTTCCAGGTGAAATTTATATTCCATGCGAGCTAGAGGATATGGAAGTGATTGGCAGCTGGCTAACGAAAAAGCGTGGCAAAAAGGTTGAAATTCTAGTGCCAAAGCGAGGCCGTAAGGAAAAGATGCTTGAACTTGCTGCGCAGAATGCAAAAATTGTTCTGCGACAGGATAAGGATCGCATAAAGCGCGAAGAGGAACGTACAACAGGTGCGCTAAAGGAAATTGAAGGATGGCTAAACTTGACGCATATTGACCGCATAGAAGCATATGATATTTCTAATACAAGCGGTATGGAATCAGTTGGATCTATGGTTGTTTTTGAAGGAGGAAAGCCAAAAAGAAACGATTATAGAAAGTTCAGGATAAAAAGTGTGCAGGGTCCAAATGACTATGCTTCAATGTATGAGGTGCTGACAAGACGTTTCGAGCGTGCGAAAGCAGTTAGTGAAAACACATCTGACAGTTTCCTGCGCCTGCCAGACGTCATCATGATGGACGGCGGCAGAGGTCAGGTCAATATGGCGCTTGAAGTGTTGGAAAAATTGGAAATGTCCATTCCTGTATGCGGTATGGTAAAGGACGATCATCATCACACAAGAGGCTTGTATTATAATAACGTAGAGCTTCCAATCGACACACATTCAGAAGGATTTCATTTAATTACACGCGTGCAGGACGAGGCACATCGCTTCGCCATTGAATACCATAAAAGTCTGCGCGGCAAAAAAGAAATTCATTCTATTTTAGACGATATTTCAGGCATAGGACCAAAGCGCAGACTGGCATTAATGCGTCAGTTTGGAGATATTAATGAAATCCGCGAGGCCACAGTCGCACAATTAGCAGATGTCGAAGGGATGAACGAGCGCGCCGCCGAGTCGGTCTATGAGTTTTTTCATTCAGTAGTTTACAAAACGGACACAAATTGATACAATGAAGAAAAAAAGGAGATAAATTTATGAGCGGAGTTACTATTTCAGCATTAATTAAAAAAATGAATTTGGAACTTTTGACAAAAGAGATTAATACAGATAAGATCAAACTGTATCATCCGGATGTTAATCGTCCGGCACTGCAGCTGGCGGGTTATTACGAGCACTTTGATCGTGAGCGTGTTCAGCTGATTGGTGTTGTTGAGTATACCTATATGCAGCGCATGACAGAAGAGCAGCGTCTGGAAAATTATGAAAAGTTGCTTTCAAGCGAGATTCCATGTATCATCTTTTCCACAAATAATAGACCTGGTGAGACATTTTTAAAGATTGCAAGCAAATATAGGGTTCCTGTTATGCTTTCTGAGAAAAAGACCTCTCCTTTGATGGCAGAGATAATTCGTTGGTTAAATGTTGAGCTGGCACCGACAATCTCAATTCATGGTGTGTTAGTCGATGTTTATGGTGAAGGTGTGCTGATTACTGGAGAGAGCGGCATTGGAAAGAGCGAGGCAGCGCTTGAGCTTATAAAGCGAGGCCATCGTCTTGTATCTGATGATGTTGTAGAGATACGTAAGGTAAGTGATGAGACATTAGTTGGAAGTGCACCAGATATCACAAGACATTTTATCGAGCTTCGAGGCATAGGAATTATCGATGTTAAGACATTGTTTGGTGTCGAGGCAGTTAAAAACACGCAGGCAATCGATATGGTTATTAACTTGGAGGATTGGGATAAGGATAAGGAATATGATCGTCTTGGTCTGGAGGATCATTATACCGAGTTTCTTGGAAACAAGATCGTCTGCCACAACATTCCGATTCGTCCGGGCAGAAACCTTGCGATTATTGTAGAGTCAGCGGCTGTCAACTACCGTCAGAAGAAGATGGGCTATAATGCAGCTAGAGAGCTGTATAATCGTGTACAGCAAAATCTTGCCAGGAGAGATGACGATTGATGGAATTTATGGAAATGGAAAGACAATTACAGGATAATGTTACAAAGAGGCTTCAGGCTATTTTAGAACCAGAGGATCTTCTTTTTGATGAGCCGATGAAGGACTACACGACTTTTCGAGTTGGAGGACCGGCAAAATGGATGGCAGCTCCGCAGGATGAGCAGCAGCTTCGCGTAATTTTAAAAATTTGCAGTGAATTGCAGGTTCCATGCTTTATTCTTGGACGCGGCAGCAATCTGCTTGTCAGCGACAAAGGTTTTGAAGGCGTGATTGTAAACTTACGAAAACATTTCAATAAAATTGAAGTGGATCGCGAAAATAAAACAATCACAGCAGAGGCAGGAGCATCACTTCCAGCTGTATCACAGGCGGCACTATCTGCAGGGCTTACAGGTCTTGAATTTGCTGCTGGCATTCCTGGAACAATGGGTGGCGGTCTGTTTATGAATGCAGGCGCGTATGGCGGCGAGCTAAAACAGGTCGTAACAGAAGCAGCTGTAATGACAAAGGACGGCATGATTTTACATGTGCCGGCAGAGCAGATGGCGCTTGGTCATCGTCTTAGCAGCTTTATGCAGACTGGTGAGATTATTCTTTCTGTTAAGATGCAGTTAACACAGGGAAATCCAGTTGTAATTAAAGAAACTATGGATGATTTTAACAGTAGGCGAAGAGAGAAGCAGCCGCTTGAATACCCAAGTGCAGGAAGCACCTTTAAGCGTCCAGCAGGTTATTTTGCCGGAAAGCTGATCGAGGATGCAGGCCTTAAGGGATTTTCAGTTGGCGGAGCACAGGTTTCAAAAAAGCATGCTGGTTTTGTAATCAATACTGGTTCTGCAACTGCAGCTGATATTTGGAATCTTTGCAATGAGATACAAAACAGGGTTCAAAATGAGTTTGGTGTAACGCTGGAAATGGAAATTCAGAAGCTTGGTTCATTTGAGCAGCAAAAAACAAAGGGTTAAAAAATGAGAATTGTAATTGTAACAGGAATGAGCGGTGCAGGAAAAACAACTGCACTCAAGATGCTTGAGGATATGGGCTTTTACTGCGTTGACAATTTGCCAATTCGCCTGATTGAAAAGTTTGTTGAGCTGATTAAGGGTGGCGGCACTGAGGCAAATGATATAGCGCTGGGCATTGATATTCGTAATCCTGAGTTTATTGGACTTATGAGCGAGGTCATTACGCAGCTAAAGCAGGAAGAAATTGACTGTAAGGTTTTGTTTCTTGAAGCATCAGATGAATGTCTTATTAAGCGTTATAAGGAAACACGCCGTAGCCATCCGCTGTCACAGGGACAGCGAGTAGAGGTTGGAATTGCAAAAGAGCGAAAGTTAATGGCAGAATTGCTTTCTAAGTCCGATTATGTCATAAACACGTCGCAGCTTCTGACAAGAGAACTTAAGGCACAGCTAGAAGATATACTTTTAAAAGGCTTTGATTATAAAAACCTTTTTGTGACAGTGCTTTCATTCGGCTTTAAGTATGGAATACCTACAGATGCTGATCTTGTCTTTGATGTGCGATTTTTGCCAAATCCGTACTATTTTGAAAACATGAGACCGCTGACAGGAAATGATGCACCTGTTCGCGACTATGTTATGAGTTCAGACACGGCAAAAGTATTTTTAGAAAAGCTCACCGATATGGTGACATTTCTGATTCCCCATTATATTGATGAGGGAAAATCCCAGCTAGTTATAGCAATCGGCTGTACAGGCGGCAAGCACCGCTCTGTTACGATCGCCAATGCACTTTATGAAAAATTAAAGGGCAAAGAGGGCTATGGGCTGAGACTTGACCACAAGGATATTGAGAAAGATGGAAGAAGAAAATAAGAAAGAAAAAGAAGGAGCCTCCTTTTCCATGCAGGTAAAGGAGGAGCTTTCCTACGTAGAAGGAACATCACGCCACTGTAAGCTGGCAGAGTTAGCAGCGTTAGTTCTTTGCTGTGGACGGCTGGTGGACAGGAAAAAAGATGATGGTTATAAAGATGGTTGCATTAGTAAAACGTTACTTTTCGAGTCAGAAAATGAAACAGTTTTAAGAAAGTACTTTACTTTTGTACAAAAAACATTTAATATAGAGTTAATGCGTGTATACAAGGGAAACGGATATGCTTTAGAGCTGAATGAACAAGACACAAAAACGGTTTTGCAGGCAATAGAGCTTTCTGAAGGGGAGCCCCTGGAGAATTGCGTTGCAGACAGCAGACTTTTGCTTCGAAATTGCTGCCGCAGGGCTTTTGTCAGGGGTTGTTTTCTGGCATCCGGCTCAATCAGTGCGCCGCAGAAAGGGTATCATTTTGAAATCGTTACCGTTTCAGAAAAGCGAGCGCAGCAACTGCAGCATATCATCCGCACTTGTGGGATTGATGTAAAAACAGTGGTACGAAAAAAGTATCATGTAGTTTATGCAAAAGAAGGAGAGCAAATCGGAGATCTGTTAAGTTTGATGGAAGCACCAAAAGCCAGAATGAATTTTGAAAACATTCGCATTCTAAAGGATGTCCGCAACAGTGTGAACCGCAAAGTAAATTGTGAGGCTGCCAATCTGAATAAAACGGCAAATGCCTCATTGGAGCAAGTTAGAGATATTGAATATATCAGTGAATATTACGGCCTGGAGAGCTTACCTGAAAATTTAAGACAGGCCGCACGTCTGCGTCTTGAAAAACCAGACGCCTCTCTGACAGAACTGGGAAAAATGATGGACCCGCCAGTAAGTAAATCAGGTGTTAACCATCGTTTTAAGAAACTAAAGGCATTAGCGGATCAGATGAGAGAAAAAGGAGGAAGATTATGATAACAAAGACAATTACAGTAGAGATTCCAGCAGGACTAGAAGTACGCCCGGTGGCTGTTCTCGTTCAAGTGGCAAATCAGTACAACAGCAGCATTTACGTAGAGAGTGGAAACAAGAAAGTAAATGCAAAGAGCATTATGGGACTGATGACATTAGGACTTCGTGCAGGTGAGTCTGTTACTGTACATGCAGATGGTTCAGATGAGGAAGACGCTGTAGCTAAGATCGAGGCATATCTGACAGGAAGAGCAGTTATCAATGCAAGAGCATAAATAATAATTCTGATAAAAAAGCCGTGTGCGCATCACTGCCCACACGGTTTTCTTGTTTTTATTCATAATCAGCAGTATTTGTTAGGAGTTTAAAGCCGCCCCAATATCGAAAGATTGCTTTTGCCAGAATTTTGTCACGTGCAACATAAGTATTATTCCAGTATCGCGAGTCTTTTGAGTTATTTCTGTTATCACCCATCATAAAATAGCAGCCCTCGGGAACCTGAAACTGCATACCATCGTTTGCGATAACCCATTCCTCCTTCAAATAATCCTCTTTTAATGGAGTAGTGGAGTCATTTATATAGACCTTACTGTCTTTTATTGTGACAGTCTCACCTGGAAGTCCAATGATTCGCTTGATATAGTTTATAGATTCGTTGTCAGGATACTTAAAGATTACTATGTCACCACGCTTTGGATCCTCCATAAGATAAGAAAGACGAAAACCGAACAATCGATCACCAGTCATGATTGTGTTTTCCATTGAGCCAGATGGTACCTTTGCATTTAACAGAATAAAATTGTTAATCAAAAGTGCAGCAACAATGGCAATGCCTATGCTGATCACATATTCAAGAATAGTTTTTGCTGTTGATTCTTTTTCATCCGTTTTCTTATTGTCTTTTTTTTCATTCGTTTGCAGGTCATTTTCCTGCTCAGAAATATTGTTTTGCTCCATATGAGTACCTGTACCTTTCTCTTTGCTGTAACACTGCTGCAGCTGAAAATTTGCGTAAACGCTTTTGTACGAGTATAGCATAAACAAAAGGAAAAGTCTATTGTCAATTGGCGCTTTGCAACTAATGTTTGCTTTTCACACGGAAAAATGATAAAATATGTTATAGTTCGCGTGATCTTTAAAAGGAGAATCTCGCGAGCAGGAATTGTGATGAGAATTGACCACAAAAGAAGGAGGCTTCTATGGCATTTACACATCTTCATGTGCATACAGAGTATAGTCTGCTCGACGGCTCATGTAAGATAAAGGAATTAATTGACAGAGCAAAAGAGCTGGGGATGCAGTCCCTGGCGATTACAGATCACGGCGTCATGTACGGCGTGATTGATTTTTATAAAGCAGCAGTTAATGCAGGTATAAAGCCCATTATAGGCTGTGAGGTTTATGTGGCACCGGAATCAAGATTTGACAGAGAAGCAGGCGGACAGGGAGATGATCGTTATTATCATCTGGTGCTGTTAGCAGAAAATGATACAGGCTATCATAACCTGATGAAGATTGTTTCAAGAGGTTTTACGGAAGGCTATTATTATAAGCCGCGTGTAGATAAAGAACTTCTTGAAAAATATCATGAGGGCATAATTGCACTAAGTGCATGTCTGGCAGGTGAGGTGGCAAGAAATGTCACAAGAGGTCTTTATGAGGACGCAAAAAAAGCAGCGCTTTCCTATGAGAAAATTTTTGGAAAGGGAAATTTCTTTTTAGAACTGCAGGATCATGGAATCAGTGCACAGGCAACTGTTAATCAGGCACTTCTTCGTATGAGTGAGGAGACAGGGATTGAGCTTGTAGCAACAAATGATATTCATTATATAAATGCAGAAGACGCAGAGCCTCATGATGTACTTTTATGTATACAGACTGGAAAAAAGGTAAACGATGAGAATCGCATGCGCTACACGGGAGGCCAATATTATTTAAAATCTGAGCAGGAAATGCGTGATCTGTTTCGTTATGCACAGCAGGCGATTGACAATACAGCAAAAATTGCAGACAGATGTAATGTTGAGATTGAGTTTGGAAAGACAAAGCTTCCAAAGTTTTCTGTGCCGGATGGCTACACATCAGAACAGTATCTTGAGAAGCTTTGTCGTGAAGGATTGGTGCGCCGTTATGGTGAGGAGGCATCACAGGTAGAAAAACGTCTTGAATATGAGCTTGGCGTTATAAAAAAGATGGGCTATGTTGACTACTTTTTGATTGTGTGGGATTTTATTCATTTCGCAAAATCAAAAGATATAATGGTTGGTCCGGGACGAGGTTCAGCAGCAGGAAGTGTAGTTGCCTACAGTCTGGAGATAACAGATATTGAGCCGCTTCGCTATCAGCTTCTGTTTGAGCGTTTTTTAAATCCAGAGCGTGTATCTATGCCAGATATTGATGTAGACTTTTGCTTCGAGCGCCGTCAGGAAGTAATTGACTACGTTGTAGAAAAGTATGGCAAAGATCAGGTCGTTCAGATTGTTACATTTGGTACGCTTGCTGCAAAAAACTGTATCCGCGATGTTGGACGTGCACTTGATTTGCCATACTCGCTTTGCGATATGATTGCTAAGCTTATTCCGGCTGAATTAAATATGACAATTGACCGTGCATTAAATGTCAACCCAGAGCTTCGGTCTCATTATGACAGCGATCCGCAGGTTAAAAAACTTATTGATCTCTCAAAGAGGCTTGAAGGTCTTCCACGTCATACATCAATGCATGCAGCAGGCGTTGTCATAAGCCAGCGTGCCGTAGATGAATATGTGCCGCTCTCAAGAGGAAGCGATGGTGCAGTTGTCACACAGTACACTATGACAGCCTTAGAAGAGCTAGGTCTTTTAAAAATGGATTTTCTGGGACTTAGGACGCTTACAGTTATACAAAATGCAGTAAATAATGTGAAGCGAAGTCAAGGCATTGCATTAGATATCAGTAACATTGATATGAATGATTCACAGGTACTTGCCTCAATTGGAACAGGTCACTGTGAAGGTATTTTCCAGCTTGAGAGTGCAGGAATGAAAAACTTCATGAAGGAGTTAAAGCCAGACAGTCTTGAGGATATTATCGCTGGAATTTCTCTATATCGCCCAGGTCCTATGGATTTTATTCCGAGATATTTAGAGGGAAAAAATAATCCGGAAAAAATCACATACGAATGCCCACAGTTAAAGTCAATTCTTGAACCTACGTATGGATGTATAGTGTATCAGGAGCAGGTTATGCAGATTGTTCGTGATCTTGCAGGCTATACGCTTGGACGAAGCGATCTTGTGCGTCGTGCAATGGCTAAAAAGAAGGCAGCTGTGATGGAGAAAGAGCGTCAGAATTTTGTGTACGGCAATGAAGAAGAAGGTGTTCCGGGATGTATTTCACGCGGAATTGATGAGAAAACGGCAAATCATATATATGATGAGATGATTGATTTTGCAAGATATGCGTTTAATAAGTCACATGCTGCAGCATATGCGGTTGTAGCATATCAGACGGCTTATTTAAAATATTATTATCCTGTTGAATATATGGCTGCACTTATGACGTCTGTAATTGAAAATTCTGGAAAAGTTTCTGATTATATTCAGGTTTGCCGTAAGATGGGAGTTTCAATCGTTCCGCCTGATATAAATGCCGGTGAGTGGGATTTTTCTGTGCGCGATGGAAAAATCTGTTATGCATTGTCTGCCATAAAAAGCATTGGAAGAAATGTTATTTTAGCGATGGTGCGTGAGAGAAAAGAAAATGGAGCATACACAGATCTCCAGAATTTCTTAGAGCGCATGTATGGCGGTGAGTTAAATAAACGAGCCGTTGAAAATCTGATAAAGTCAGGTGCGATGGACTGTATTGAAGGCAACAGAAGACAAAAAATGGAAGTTTATTCCTCTATTATGGATGAATTAGCCAGAGAACAGAAACACTCTATGACAGGACAGTACAGCCTGATGGATTTTTTAGAGGGACCGCAGAAGGATGACTTTAAGATTTCATTCCCAAAAGTACCAGAATATGAGCCAGGTGCACTTCTCGCAATGGAAAAAGAGGTGCTTGGAATTTATATCAGTGGTCATCCGCTAGAGGCTGACAGAAGTCTCATCGAGAAAAATATCACAGCAGTCAGCAGTGATTTTATTCAGGATGAGGAGACTGGAATGGCAAGGGTGCGAGATCAGGCCATTGTTACGGTGGCAGGAATGATTGCGGCAAAAACAGTTAAGACAACAAAGACAAACCAAATGATGGCATTTCTGACGCTTGAGGATTTACGAGGAACTCTTGAGGTGATTGTTTTTCCAAAAGATTACGAAAAATATCGCGCAATTCTCAGTCCAGATCAGAAAATTTTTGTTAAGGGTCGTGTGTCACTTGGAGATGAGGTGCAGGGAAAGCTGATCTGTGAAAAGATAGTGGCATTTTCTGAGATTCCGGGTGAGCTGTGGATTCAGTTTCAAGATCTTGAAAGCTACCAGATGAATGAAAAGAAGCTTCTGTCTATGTTGGCACCGTGGGATGGAAAAGACACAGTAGTGGTATATCTTTCCAACACAAGACAGTACCAAAAGCTGCCGCCAAGCCGATGTGTCGGCATTTGTCCACAGCTTATTGACCAGCTTGACCAAGTATTTGGAAAAGAAAATATAAAAACATTGAAAAAAATCAAGGAAAAGCTCTAAATTGTATTGAAAAACTTTGCAAAATCAATTAGAATAAGTATTGGTAAATTTTTAACACACTTTACCAAACAGCAAGAAAAACACAAAATGCAAGGCAAAAAGATAAGAAACATGTCAAGACAGCAAGGAGGAAACGTCATGGCAAATAAAGTAAAGACAATTGGTGTATTAACAAGTGGAGGAGATGCTCCAGGCATGAACGCCGCAATCCGCGCCGTTGTTCGTACCGGTATTGCGAAGGGGCTGAACGTAAAGGGTATTATGAGAGGTTACGCTGGACTGCTGAAAGAGGAGATCGTTGATATGGATTCTCGCAGCGTATCTGATATCATCCAGAGAGGTGGTACTATCCTTTATACAGCAAGATGTTCTGAGTTCCGTACAGAGGAGGGTCAGAAGCTTGGTGCAGAGATCTGCAGAAAGCACGGAATTGATGGTATCGTTGTAATTGGCGGTGACGGTTCCTTTAATGGAGCATGTAAGCTGGCAAATCTGGGAATCAATACAATTGGTCTGCCGGGAACTATTGATCAGGATATTGCTTGTACAGATTATACCATCGGCTTTGATACTGCAATCAATACCGCAATGGAAGCAATTGATAAGGTAAGAGATACTTCTACATCTCATGAGCGCTGCAGTATCATTGAGGTTATGGGAAGAAGCGCAGGTTACATCGCTTTATGGTGTGGTGTTGCAAATGGTGCAGAGAATATTCTTCTTCCAGAGTATTATGATGGCGATGAGCAGGCATTGATCAATCAGATCATTGAGAATCGTAAGAAGGGTAAGAAGCATCATCTGATTATTAACGCAGAGGGTGTTGGTCATTCCGCAAGCATGGCAAAGAGAATTGAGGCAGCTACAGGTATTGAGACTAGAGCAACAATCCTTGGTCATATGCAGCGTGGTGGAAGCCCGACCTGTCTGGATCGTTATTATGCATCTATGATGGGTGCTCGTGCCGTAGATCTTCTGTGTGAAGGTGCAAGCAACCGTGTAGTAGCATTCCGCGATGGTAAGTTCGTTGATTACGATATCAACGAGGCACTTGCTATGAAGAAGACTATCTCTCCATACGAGTACGAAGTAAGCAAGATGCTTTCCAGATAATATAAATGAAATACAAATAAACAATAAAGTGGTCCACGGTCTTGACTGTGGACCATTTTTATAGGAAAATAACTTAAAAAAATAAGAAAAGAGGGCGATTTATGAATCAGCAGCAAAAATATATTTTAAATCTGCAGCGAAAATCAAGAGAGAGAAAGCGCGAGCAGGCATTTGTAATTGAGGGAAGAAAGATGTTTGAGGAGGCACCGGCAGATCGTATAAAAATGATTGTGGCATCAGAGTCTTTTTGCAAGAGTAAGGAAGGTGCTGCGCTTCTAAAGGGAAAAAAATTTGACGTAGTAAGTGATTCAATTTTTGAGACGCTTTCAGATACAAAGACACCGCAGGGTATTCTTGCAGTAGTAAAGCAGCAGCCGTATTCATTTGAAGAACTGTTGGGAAAAGAAAAAGCATCCTTTTTGCTTATCTTAGATCATTTACAGGATCCGGGAAATTTAGGAACAATCATGCGTGCAGCTGAGGCAGCAGGCGTGACTGGTATTTTAATGAGCAGTGACTGTGTTGATATCTACAATCCAAAGACAATACGAAGCACTATGGGTGCTCTTTACCGCGTGCCGTTTGTCGTATCAGAAGATTTTGCAGGCGATATAGAGCGCTTAAAAAAGGCAGATGTAAGCACATACGCCGCTCACCTAGGCGCAACAATCAGCTACGAAGGAGCAGACTATAAAAAGCCTTGCGCATTTATGATTGGAAACGAGGCGAACGGTCTGTCAGATGAGGTAGCAGCGCTTGCAGACTGCAAGATTCTGATTCCAATGGCAGGACAGGTAGAATCATTAAATGCAGCAATGCCAGCCACTGTTTTGATGTTTGAGGCAGCAAGACAGAGAAGAAATTGAGTTTAAAGTTCACTGTAACAAAACTAGGCCTCCTGTCGATTTGCGCGATGGCTCTCCCAAGAAAGCAGTTGACAATATTTATTAAAAATGTTACAATGCGTCTGTAACAAAGTTGTAATAAGTTTAATAAAATTGAAACAGTTATTACATAATTATGATATTTTTCATGTCTAGGGCGGTAAAAAATACTGTTTGCGAAAAGCAAATGTTTCACAGACATGAAAATAAAAATGGGAGAGGTCAAATATTCAATGAAAGCTAGAGTAAAAATTCTTGTGAATGGAGCGGCAGCAACGCTTTTAACTGGTGCAGTTGCAGCTGGACTTATTGTTTCTTCAACAGGTGCACTCCAGACAAAGAATAATGATGTTCTCGCCGCGCGTGAGCTTGATGAGACACAGGAAGAGATGACAAAAGAGCAGGAATCTCAGACAGAGGTTAATGCAGAATTAGTCAGCGCTGAACGTTATCAGCTTGGCATGCTGTGGGAACATGAGCTAACGGCGAAAAAGACAACAGAAAAGTCAACTGAGTCTGACGAAAAGCGTACAGAAAATGAGAAACGTTCATCAAGTGCATCATCTGCAAGCAGTCCGTTGGCAAGTTATTTTTCAAAGCAGGCACTTGTAAATCCAAATACAGTAGGCAATTACTTAAACGTGCGTGCACAGGCAGATGAGAATGCAGATGTAGTCAATACCATTCAGGCAGAGGAGCTTGTATCTGTTCTTGGCGAAGATGGTGATTGGACAAAGATCGGAATAGACGATATGGAGGGCTGGGTAAAAAACGAGTACCTTCTGACAGGAGAAGAAGCTGCAGCATATATGCAGGAGAACGGAACGCTTTATGCTAGAGTAACTGTTCCGAATATGAATATTCGTCTTCGTCCGACAACATCTGCAGATATCCTGGATGTAGCATATGAATACGATGCTTATGAAGTCAGCTTGTTGGAGTCTGGCTGGGCATACTGTGTATATGACGGACCTATGAAGGGGTATCTTTCAGCAGATTGTCTTGCTGTTTCATACTCACTTGGAGAGACATGGATCAATACCGATATTGCCTTAACAGAGGAGAATGCAAAGCAGCTAGGTGTTGCAGTAAGCGAGAGCAGCGCAGAAAATATCGTACTGGCATCTGCAAATAAAGTTAATGTCAATGCTGATATATCAACTAAGGAGACATCTGCAGGCAATCAGGAAGTATTAACAGTTCTGTCACCAGATCAGGTAATGGCAATGGCATCTCAGGCAGAAACGGTAAGTTCCCAGCAAGAGGAATCTAAAGTACAGCAGGATACTGTGCCATCATCTAGTGCAGCAACGAACGAAAACAGCACAGCAAACAGTGAGGTAGCAGCACCGTCTGAGCCGGCACAGCAGCCATCATCTGATACTGTACAGCCAACAGTACCAGAAACACAGCCATCTACTGAAGCTGTGACAGTAACAGGTATCGAAGCTTTCTATGTCGGCGGTACTAAGAGTGAAGGCGATGTAGTTTGCAGCAATGAGGTATATGTTGTAGCAGCATACAGTGATGGAAATTATGCAACGATCACAAAAGGCTGGTCAAGCAATGATATAGGAATGATGCTTCACGCTGGTGAAAACGTAATTACATTGTCTTATGGCGGCTTTTCATCTAATATCGTTCTTACAGTGGCAGCAGCATCGTCTGCGGCACCGACAACACCAGAGACACA
>OGUO01000585.1_pt1 | contig 27083 bp, 35 predicted proteins | sample 1553641 | NCBI WGS metagenome assembly OGUO01 (sample SAMEA2579980, study PRJEB22360) | human gut metagenome | biome: human gut; feature: human-associated habitat; material: faeces | place: Denmark | collected 2008/2010 | reverse complement strand
CAGCACAGCAGACTCTGACTCTGTTAGTAGAGGTTCGAGTCCTCTATCCGTAGTTATGATGCCGGGTACTTCATTAAGAAGTATCCGGTTTTTCGTTATAGAAAAAAATCAAAAATACCTATTGACTTTTTTGAAAAAATTGGTATAATAATATTTGTTCGCTGAACAATGCAGAACATCACACTGATGCGGATTGGTGTAATGGCAGCACAGCAGACTCTGACTCTGTTAGTAGAGGTTCGAGTCCTCTATCCGTAGTTCCTTGGCAGGGGCGCCGGATACTTTTTAGAAGGTGTCCGGTTACTTTTAAAAATTGTATATATCGGAGTGTGGCTCAGCTTGGTAGAGCGCTACGTTCGGGACGTAGAGGTCGCGTGTTCGAATCACGTCACTCCGATTTTACCCCCATTTTATGGGGGTTTTTCATTTTTTAGGTGTTGAAAAAGTTGGTTGGCTTTGGTTGGGATTATCCAGTGTGTGCCAGATTCTTAAATTTGGCATTTCGCTCTTGGATAATCTTTTTCTTTTCGGCAAGGTTTGAAGTGTCATAGGTATAATACTTCTCGTTGACCTCGGTAGTATGTCCTAACATACTTGCGACCACTGATTTTGGTGTGCCTTTAGCTTGTAAGTCGGAACTGGTTGTTTTCCGTAGCTTAGTGATACCACCACCGTTTAATTTGTTTTCCCGGCATAACCGTGTCATGCAGTCAGTTATGTTTCTTGCATGGGTATAACTTCCATTGCCATCCGTGAAAATCCATTCACATAAAATTCCATGTTCTTCTTGTACTCGCTTGATGCGTGCCAATAAGTGATTAATCTGTCCGTCAACCGGATAGGCTCTTGATTTCTTGGTTTTAGTCTTACCAACAGAAAATTCATTTTTTAACCGATTGTGTTTTGCAGATTTATTGATACTGATGCAGATATCATTGATATCAGACCATTTCAAGGTTGATAGCTCACTAACCCTCATACCCGTGTACATTGCTAATTCTATGGCATAAGGCGGCATATATAAAGGGTTCTCCCTATAATATCCATGCAAGGCTTTTAAGATAATAGCAAGTTCAGTATCGGTATAGTATTTATCGCAGTCAGATACTTCAATTTCTCCACAATGTTTTGTAAAGTCCTTAGGCTCAAGAAATTCCACTGGATTATCTGTGATAATTTTTTCAATTCTTGCGTATCTAATCACGTTTTTTATATAGCTGAAAAACTTACGTGTGGTTTCTTTGCACAATTCAAGTCGCTTGATGGTTTCCAACATAAAAACTTTTATTGTGTTCTCATTAATCTGATTAATAGGCATCTCAGCAAAGTCTGTACCAACAAAGAAACGTTTGCAGTCAGTATTAAACTTATAGATTGAGTTATCGTCTAATTCTAAATCCTTAATACTTCGCCACATGTAATAGACTTCTAGGAAAGTAGGGCAAGTCTTTTCCTGCTTTTTTCGGGATTCCTCAATGACATAATACTCTATGATTTTACTATTCAATTTTTCCTCGTTGACACTCTCAATCTGCTTTCCCTTTGGCGGTTCAACCCCCTCTTTTGGTAAATAGCTGTACCACTTACCATTTTTTCCTTGCCAGTAGTTATACATTTTTTTGTGTAAATCAAGAACTTGTTTTTTATTCATATCAACCTGTTCTTGTATATCCGTTAGCGAAAGTATACCAGTTTTTAATTCTTGATACAATATCTTTATTGAATCTGCTCTCGACATAATGGCTTTCTCATATTGCAGGATTTCAAGGGCGTTCAGTTTAGCCAGTACAATCACGCCCCTTTTTAATTTTCAGATATGTAACACTGCTGTCTTTAAGGGGTGAGCCGTTTGTAATGATAGATTTTGTATCATACACCTGTCTGGTATATTCTTTCTGAAAGACGACATTCTCTTGTGTTAAATCCTGTAGAATATCATCTGTAAGCATTAACTTTTGTTCAATTGGCATTTTAAGGTTTTGAGATTTGAAAAATGCCTTTTTTTTGTGTTCCTTTAACTCTAGGTCTTTACCAAAATATTTGCTTAAATAACGTCCTCTGTTCTCCATGCTGTCTACATCAATGCGGTTTATTTTGATAAATCCATACGTCCATAAATCTTGTAGTTTTTCCTTTGCCACAAACGGAAAATCAAAGAAAATAACATGGTAGTGGATTGCTCCACGTTTCTGTTTCTCCCACGTTGCAATATATTTCAATGTCTGGACTTTGGTTTGATACAGATAGTAATTTAATCGTTGTATAAAATACTTAAATTCCTTGTTGGTTATAGTGATGTCTTGAATATTCTCTCGGAATGTCAGCGTTAAAAATTTGGTCTTGTTATCAAAATTGCAGTCAACAATACGGGCAATCTCCCAACGGGTTTGCTCATAGTGTTTTTGCTTGCGCTTTAAACTGTCATATTGCTTATGAGCCGACATTTCATCAAATACTTTACGTTTATGTGCTTGTGTATTACTTGTTTTTGAATCTGAATTTGAATGGCTGTAAATTGGAGTTTCATAGAAATACACTTCTTTCGTAGTAGGAGTTTCAATGATTTTCGTATTGTATACAAAACATTGTTTTGCTTTGCCCACGAAATTCACCTCGTATCCTATTTTGTATGTGCTTGTTTCTACTCCGATTTTTCGGAAGATGTTGTTTTATATATCAAGTAAAGATAGAACGATATCTGTTTCCTTAAATGGTGCAGATAGTCAGCACCTTATGACGTTGTCCGGCACTGACTATCTGCCCCCTTTAGGGAACTATTTTGTTCCGGCTTTTCTGATATTGGCAGCTTCTGCTTTGACGGATAAGCGTCCATTATAAAGACTCGCCCATGTATGTAGTCCCTCAAATGAAACGGTCACTTGTCCTCTTTGCTCCAATTCTTCATTAGACACAAGCTGATTGGCATTTTTAACGCCAACTTTGATTTTCTCAAATTTCAGCTTTGGAAAAAGAACAGTGTAGTAGAAGCCTAGTTTCTCTTTGGTGTTGTAGTCAATCCATTCAGATACTTCGACTAATTGAAATTGTTCCTCCAGTTTGTCCGGGTTTAAAATGAAATCAGTTCCTCTAATCAATAAATATGACCTCCTTAAAATATTTGATTATCTGATATTCAGATATTTATTATAATACAGCACAGAATAAGCGATGTCAAGAGAAATATCTTAATATCCGATAAAAAGATTGACAGAGTGAAAACATTGAAATATAATGAGCATAAACAAGGAGGATTGCGATGAATAAAATAAAAGAATTGAGAAAAGAAAATAACATCACAGTTGCGGAATTGGCAAAAGAGTTGGGAATTTCACAAAGTATGCTGACTAACTATGAAAATGGGAATGGAACTCCAAGGGATGATTCTATATGGGATAGGTTATCACAACTGTTTGGCGTAAGCAAAAGTCATGTTATGGGATTGACTACAGATATTGATGTGGTTCACAGAAAGAAAAAATTTAAAGCGGTTGTGGATATGTCAGAACCCATATCAATACAAGTGGAAAATCAAACAGACATTGATATCTTGACTAAGTTGGACCTACTGGATGATGAAGATACAAACAAGGTATTAGACTTTATTAACAATCTTCTTACTATAAAGAAATATGAGGGAATTGAAGATAGTCCAATCGAATATGTGACGAAATAGCAGAAGTAATCTAAGGCGTCCACTTGCCCAGCCGACCCGCCGCCCTGTTAGGAACCGTCGCTCTGGGCATCCTTCGGAACGTTGGTTTTTGAAAGAACACGAACAAGAAAGAACTAGATGTGGAAAGTATACAGAGAATAGCAGACAGCACGATTGCGAAAGTGTTGTCTGTTATTCTTTTTCTTAGTCATATTCAAAAACAACGGTTTTAAAGGGTTTCTCTCCATAACGAATCAGCCATGCAGAATAATAGAGATTGATTTCAAGGGTAGTAGGAGTGCCGTTAATCTTGTTGTGTTCTGTTTCGATTTTACGAATAGTCTCATCAATTCCCCAATATTTGTAAACAATAACAGTTAGCTCCGTGTCTCGTGTGCCTTGATTACTGAATGACATGCTGTTACGGACATGGTAATCGGGCAGACTGATGTAATAGCAGATTCCGGCAATTAGACAGAACAATAAAAATGTAGTTATGACTTTTATTTTCATGTGTATGCACCTCTCTTTCTTAAATCCCTAAGGGGATAACTATATAGTACCTCGCTGTATAGTGAATTACTACATAAAGATTTATTAAATATACTTTGTGTAGGGGTGATGTATATGAATTATGGACATTTAGAGTTAAGGATAGAAGAACTGTTGAAAGAACGGGATATCAGTAAGAATACCATTTGCAAAGAGTTGGATATTCCGAGGTCAAATTTTAACAGATATTGCAGAAATGAATTTCAAAGGCTGGATGCAAATTTGATTTGTAAGTTATGTGATTATTTTGATTGTGAAGTTGGCGAATTGATTTGTTATGTAAAAGAATAACGAGCTGTTGCTGTTATTGGCATGGAATGGATAAAAGGGTATGCGGAGGTGTGAAAGTCTCTCATACCTTTTTACTTGTGTATTTTATAAAATCGAATTATACTGTGAGTAGTGAAAGTTAAGCAAATAGAATTTGTAAATCTGGACAAATCCGATTTATTATATGAAAGGAAATTATATTATGAAAATTGATGTATGTTCAAAGAAAGAACAGGATTATATTATTGAAAGACTGGTGGAATATAATCTATCTCAGGTTGAGGCTAAACAGAAAGAAAATTTCATAGATTTAAGCAAGAAAATCGGTAAGGATGATAAGATTGTTGCTGGTATTGTAGCAAGGATGTATTGTTGGAATGTAGTTTATGTTGATACATTGTGGGTCGATTCTAGTTATAGAGGGAAAAAACTTGGTAGCTTACTTTTAGAAGAAGTTGAAAATGATGCTAAATCAAAAGGTGCTAAACTTATTCATCTTGATACATTTGATTTTCAAGCCAAAGAATTTTATGAGAAGCAAGGGTATATTGTATTTGGTATATTAGAAAATTGTCCAGAAAAGCATTATAGATATTATTTGAAAAAAGTCTTATAGTTCTTAAATCAAACTTTTGGTCAATATATAAAACTCGACAACTTCCAGTTTGTCAAAATTAAGTACATAATCTTGCTTGGCACAATGGCGGAAATTAGCCACAGGGAACACCTATGGCTAGTGTTTTTTAGCTAATCTATTGAATTTAATAAACTTTTAGAACAAACGGATATACAAGTTTTCCTTTCTGACCGTTTAGGTCGCTTGTTTATATTTGTCATTGGTTGGCTTTTGGTTGGGATTCTTAAATACCCCTTACAAAGCCCGTAAATACGTTGTTCGTTGACCGTAGAGGTCGCGTGTTCGAATCACGTCACTCCGATTGAATAATACAGTATCTGATATGGGTACTGTATTTTTTATATAATAGGAAACCGGCATAAAAAAGAGGAATTCCGAAGATTATATTGATCCGGGATTCCTCTTTTTTGTTCTCATTATTAATTTAATCTACATAATACACATAATTCTCTTTGCGAGGCTTCGCTTTAGGAATATCCGCAGCAGGATATCCGAGCACACAATGCCCGATACCTTCATAGTCACCTTCCACGCCCCATTTCTTAAGAAGTACTTTTCCCTCTTCCGATGAGAAGACTTCTTTCGCACGGTGGATCCAGCAGCTTCCGATTCCAAGAGAAGCAGCGGCGTTCATCAGATTCCCCATAACAAGGCTTCCGTCATAGATATATGTCGGTCTGTTCTTATCAGCTAATACAACCAGGACAACCGGTGCTCCGTAGAACGGATCTGTATCAGTTCCCATGACATCCGCATTCATTTTGGAAAGCTGATCACGGGTTGCCTTGTCGGTAACAGCAACAATAACCGGTGACTGCATTCCCATGCCGGTTGCGGCATAAGTGCCTGCTTCAAGAATCAGATCCAGATCTTCTTTCGGGATCATGTCCGGTTTGTAGCCGCGTACACTGCGGCGTTCGATCATGTTTTTAATACTTTCGTTCATAAATCAAGACTCCTTTAGAATACAGTGAAAAAATAAAATCTCATAATATAAAAAGAAAATAAAACGAAACGGATGATTTACACTTCTTTGTTCTCGTATACATGTCTCTTGATCGCTTCGAAACTTTCTTTACTGATCACATGCTCCATCTTACATGCATCGGCAGCAGCAACATCCGCAGGTACGCCGAGATGTATCAGCCAGGATGATAAAAGGGTGTGGCGTTCGTAAATCATATTTGCAATCTCCAGACCGGATGGTGTCAAATGGATAAATCCCTGTTCATCTACTTTAATATGTTCCTTTTCGCGAAGATTCTTCATAGCAACACTAACACTGGATTTCTTAAAACCAAGCTCATTGGCAATATCTACGGAACGCACTACGGGCAGTTTCTGGCTTAAAATCAGAATTGTTTCAAGATAGTTCTCGGCAGATTCATTTAGTACATTGCTCATAATAAGTCATTCCTTCCTTTATACGTTAACATTGAGTTTAGTATAACATAGTTAGTTACGACTGGCAAACGGAAGAAAAAACTTATTGAGAAAAAATAATCAATAAAATGAAATAAAGTGGTTGACAGCTAACAAACGTTAGCATATACTAACTATTGCAAGGGATAATGAAAACATTTATCATTATCAAAATCCTTGGGAAATTACATGGAAAGATGTAAAAAATACTACATAAAGAAAATGAGGTGTTATTATGCCACTTACAATGGCCGGTATCGGTGAAACAAACACAATCTCACGTATTGGTGGAAATGAAGAGACAAGACGTTTTCTGGCAAATCTTGGATTTGTTGCAGGAGCGGAAGTTGTTGTACTGTCGAAGATCGGAGGCAATGTGATCGTAAATGTCAAAGACTCCAGAGTGGCAGTAAATGAGGATATGGCGCGGCACATCATGGTTTAGTACCGGGGTGTCTGCTGTATTATAGATACTAACAATCTAAGGAAAGGAGAAACAGCAATGACTTTAGGTGATGCAAAAGTTGGAAGTACAGTTGTTGTAACGAAGATTGAAGGGGACAGCGCATACAAGCGCCGTATTATGGACATGGGAATCACAAAAGGCAGTGAACTGTATATCAGAAAAGTAGCTCCTCTCGGAGATCCTGTAGAGATTACAGTCAGAGGCTATGAACTTTCAGTAAGAAAAGACGATGCCCAGTGTGTTCAGGTAAAATAAGACTTACCGAAAGAACTGACAGATACATATTGTCGCATTAGAATTTACACGTTCAAGGAGGTAAATAGGAATGGGAATCAAGATTGCACTTGCAGGAAACCCAAACTGTGGTAAGACCACAATGTTTAATGCCTTAACGGGTGCCAACCAGTATGTTGGTAACTGGCCGGGGGTTACAGTAGAGAAAAAAGAAGGAAAATTAAAAGGAAAGAGAAAGAATGATAACATTGTTGTAACAGACCTTCCGGGTATCTATTCTCTTTCACCGTACACATTGGAAGAAGTAGTCAGCCGTGATTATATCTTAAATGATAATCCGGATGTTATTATTGATCTTGTAGATGCAACGAATATTGAACGTAACCTGTATCTTACAACACAGCTGATCGAGACAGGTGTTCCGGTAGTTATCGCACTGAACATGACAGACCTTCTGGAGAAGAGAGGAATCAAGATCGATACAAAGAGACTTTCTATGTTGTTAGATTGCCCGATCGTTGAGACTTCTGCCCTGAAACAGACAGGACTGGATGCGCTGGTTGAGACAGCAATCAAAGTGGCTAATAAAAAAGAAGTTGATCTTCCAAGAGAAATCTTCTCTAAAGAAATGGAAGCAGCAGTTGCAGATGTGAAAGGGGTTCTCCCGGATACAATCTCAGAAGACAAGAAGAGATGGTATGCAGTGAAATTCCTTGAGAACGACAGCAAGGTTGTAGAAAGCATGAATCTTTCTGCAGCAGCAAAAGCAGCAGTTGATAAAGACAGAAAAGAACTTGAGACAAAACATGACGATGATATGGAAAGTATCGTAACAGATGAACGTTACAAATTCATCCAGAAGATCGTTGAGACAACAGTAAAAAAAGGAAAAGATAAATTAACAACATCCGATAAGATCGACCGGATCGTTACAAACCGTATTCTTGGTATTCCGATCTTTATCGCAGTTATGTTTATTGTTTACTACATTTCCGTAACAACAATCGGTACAATCGTTACAGACTGGACGAATGATACATTCGTAGGTGCAATTCAGGATATCGCTTCAAAAGGACTTGAAGCAGCCGGCGTAAGCAGCGTGATCGAAGGATTGGTAGTTGATGGCATCATCGGCGGTATCGGAGCCGTACTCGGATTCGTACCACAGATGGCAATCCTGTTCCTCTTCCTTTCTATCCTGGAAGACTGTGGATATATGGTACGTATCGCATTCGTTATGGACCGTGTATTCAGACACTTCGGACTGTCTGGTAAAAGTTTCATCCCACTTCTGATTTCATCCGGTTGTGGTATTCCTGGAATCATGGCTTCTAAGACCATTGAACAGGATAATGACAGACGTCTGACAATTATGACAGCAACATTTATCCCATGCGGAGCGAAGTTACCGGTTATCGCATTAATGGGTGGAGTTATGGCAAGTTACGCAACCGGAAGCTATACAGCAGGCGGACTTATGGCGCCAATCATGTATTTTGTAGGTATCGTAGCAGTATTAGTAGCAGCAATCATCCTGAAGAAGACAAAACCATTCTCAGGAAAACCGGCACCATTCGTTATGGAGCTTCCACAGTATCATGTTCCACAGGCTAAGACAGTTCTTCTTCATGTATGGGAAAGACTGAAAGGCTTTATCATCAAAGCCGGAACGATCCTGTTCCTTGCATGTGTAGTCATGTGGTTCCTTGGCGGATTCGGATTTACAAACGGTGGATTCGGACTTGTAGATGACAGTGCAGACAGTTTACTTGCAGTAATCGGTGGATTCATTGCACCAATCTTTGCACCACTTGGATTTGGAGAGTGGCAGCCGGTAGCAGCTTCTCTTTCCGGATTCACAGCAAAAGAAGCGATTGTTTCAACAATGGGTGTACTTGCTAATGTAGCAGAGAGTAAATCAGAAGATACAGTAACAGTAGCTCAGGCAATCCAGTCATGGTTCCCGAGTGCAGTAGCAGCATTTTCATTCCTGTTATTCAACCTGTTAGATTCCCCTTGTCTGGCAGCCATAGCAACGATGGCACAGCAGATGCAGTCTAAGAAATGGTTCTGGTTTGCAATCCTGTTCCAGAATGTATTCGCTTATCTCGTAACACTTTGTGTATACCAGATCGGTACATTAGTAACCGGCGGCGGATTTGGAGTTGGTACAGCAGTGGCATTTGTGGTAGTAGCAGTCATGCTGTTCCTGTTATTCAGACCTGATCCGTATAAAGATCAGAAAGTTTATTCCAAACGTTCTGTAAATGCATAAGTAGAGCGGACCGGACGTAACTCATTTACGTCCGGATTTCCCTTTGAAGGAGGCAGTTTTCATGGTAGCCATTTTAGCAGATATCATTATTTTAGCATTAATATTAGGGTATTGCGCATACCTGGTATACGGAATTGTGAAGAGATTTAAAAATGGAGTCATCCAGGGATGTGGCGGCAGCTGTGCCGGATGCAGTGGATGCGGTGGTGGATGCTGCAGTTCAGATCCTGATGAAGTGAAAAAAATGATCGAAAATATGTATGGTAAATAAAGGAGTTGGCAGTCATGGGCAATTCGACAGGCTCTATGTTCTACCTGTTCGTGATCGTGATCGTCCTTTACATTGTCGGTGCTTCTATCTATCAGGTATTTCTCTGGTTCAGGAAATGGCAGGAGAAAAAAAGAGACGAAAAGTTCAGCATGGATAATGAGGAGAACAAAGAATAGAGGGATAGAGATATGGCAGATATTATAGTTGTATTAATCGTGATCGTTCTTCTTGGATTTGCATTAAGAGGAGCAATCAGGCATTTTAAAGGTGACAGTCCCTGCTGTGGCGGCGGAACCGGTATCATCAAAACTGACGATAAAGAACTGAAGAATCCGGTGATCGGAAAGAAGACAGTTCATATCGAAGGTATGACCTGTGAGCACTGCGTACAGTCAGTAAAGAAAGCGTTAAATGAGATAGAAGGTGTATCGGCAAGAGTGGACTTACAGAAGAAAGAAGCAGTGGTGTCTTATGACCGTGAGATTGCTAATGATGTTTTGAAAAAAACAGTTGAAAAAGCAGGATTTCAGGTTGTTTCTATTACAGAGTAGATACGATAGGAGGATGACAGGTGGATAAGGCAAAAGAAACGATTGTACAGAAACTAAAAGCCAGTGGATGCAGGATCACCAAGCAGAGACTGATGCTTCTGGATATTATACTGGAAGAAAACTGTTCCTGTTGCAAAGAAATCTATTACCGCGCATCTCGGATCGATCCAAGCATTGGAACAGCAACCGTATACCGGATGATCAACAAGCTGGAGGAAATCGGAGCGATCAATCGAAGAAATATGTATAAAGTAGCATGTGATCCGGACTGTGACCTGCAGAATGCATGTACGGTTGAACTGGACGATGATACGATCAAGCATCTGTCTGCAAAGAACTGGAATGCTGTGATACAGGCAGGACTGAAAGCATGTGGTTATGTAGAAGATCAGAAAGTACGGAACATAACAGTGCAGTCATAAATATGCAGTTGATAAAATTTATCAATAGCCTGAAAATATTTGAAAAGGACATTCCTTGGTGTTATAATTTGCAGAAACAAAAACGACTGCCGGACACAAATGAAGGGATGTCCTTTTTGTTATAATGTTTGTAGTGATGAATTAATAAATATACAATGGAGGGAATACATATGTTAAATTTAAAAGACATTAATTGGAAAAAACCAGGACTTTTTGCGGCAGGGGGAGCTTTCGGAACAGCAGGAATCAAGATTCTGACAAGTGATGATGCCAAGAAATTATATACGAACTGTACAGCAGCCGTATTAAGAGCAAAATCTTGTGTGATGAAGACTGCAACAAGCGTTCAGGAGAATGCAGGAGATATTTTAGCGGAAGCAAAGCAGATCAACGAAGACAGAGCAGCAGAAGCAGAAGTTGTAGATGACTATTGTGAAGTAGCGGAAGAGACAGAGGAAGCAGCAGAGACTGCAGAAGCTGAAGCAGCTACAGAAGCATAAAAACGGGCACGAAGATTATAAGTTGCCATAATACACGGGCACCTGCGGAACATCTGCAGGTGCTTTTGTAAGACTAACAAGAGGTGACAAGAGTGAAATTTAAGGTTAAGCATGAGATAAGAGGAAGAATCCGTATCCACATGGAGCAGAAACGCATGACTCATGAACAGGCGGACATTCTTCTCTTTTATCTGCAGAATATAGACGGCGTATTCCGCGCAGATGTCTATGACAGAACGGCGGACGCAACGATTCATTATAAGGGAAACAGAGAAACAATCATCGAAGGACTCCGCAGATTCCGTTATGAGGAAGTAGAAGTGCCGAATGGTCTGTTAGAGACATCCGGAAGAGCAATGAATGCAGAGTATCAGGAGAAACTGGTGGATAAGATTCTGTTCCATTATGGAAGAAAATTCTTACTGCCATATCCGATCTCAGCAGCATATACAACCATTATGTCTGCAAAATATATCTGGAAAGGTATTAAGACACTGATGGAAAGAAAACTGGAAGTCCCTGTACTGGACGCTACGGCAATCGGTGTCTCTATCTTAAGAAGTGACTTTGATACTGCGGGATCTGTGATGTTCTTACTTGGAATCGGAGAACTTCTGGAAGAGTGGACACATAAGAAATCAGTTGATGATCTGGCAAGGACCATGTCACTGAACGTCGGAAAAGTATGGCTGAAGACAGAAGACCAGGCCGTCCTTGTTCCGTCAAGTAAGATTAAAGCCGGTGATCAGGTGGTAGTCCATATGGGAAATGTAATTCCATTTGACGGTGAAGTTGTGGACGGAGAAGCAATGATCAATCAGGCTTCTCTGACAGGAGAATCTGTGCCGGTAAGAAGAACAATTGGAAATTATGTATATGCAGGAACTGTTGTGGAAGAAGGAGAGGTCACAATTAATGTAAAGGCTGTCGGTGGATCCAGCCGTTACGAAAAGATTGCGGCTATGATAGAAGATTCTGAAAAATTGAAATCAGGTCTGGAAAGCAGGGCAGAACATCTGGCAGACAAACTGGTTCCGTATTCTCTTGGAGGAACAGCACTTACCTGGCTGCTTACAAGAAATACGACAAAAGCATTGTCTATTCTGATGGTAGATTTCTCCTGTGCTTTAAAACTTGCGATGCCAATCTCCGTACTCTCTGCGATCCGCGAAGCAGGTATGTATAAGATTACAGTAAAAGGTGGAAAATATCTGGAAGCAGTTGCCGAAGCAGATACCATCGTATTTGATAAGACGGGAACACTGACAAAAGCAAAACCGACAGTGGCAAAAGTGGTATCATTCAATGAAATGAATGAAGATGAACTGCTCCGTATTGCTGCATGCCTGGAGGAACATTTCCCGCATTCTATGGCAAAAGCAGTTGTCAGCGCAGCAAAGGCAAAACATCTGGATCATGAGGAGATGCATTCAAAGGTGGAATACATCGTAGCCCATGGAATTTCAACACAGATTGAAGGAAAGAAAGCTGTTATCGGAAGCTATCATTTTGTATTTGAAGATGAAAAGGTAATCATTCCAGATGGTAAGAAAGAACAGTTTGATAATCTGCCGGAAGAATATTCGCATTTGTATATGGCGATTGAAGGAAAACTTGCAGCAGTGATCTGCATCGAAGATCCGTTACGTGAAGAAGCAGCAGAGGTAATAAAGGAACTTCGTGAAGCGGGATTAAGTAAGATTGTTATGATGACCGGTGACAGTGAACGTACCGCAAAAGCAATTGCAAAACGCGTAGGCGTGGATGAATACTATGCGGAAGTACTGCCGGAAGATAAGGCAAGTTTTTGTGATAAAGAAAAAGCAGCAGGGCGTAAGGTTATTATGATCGGTGACGGTATCAATGATTCACCGGCTCTTTCTGCAGCCAATGTAGGAATCGCGATCAGTGATGGTGCAGAACTTGCAAGAGAGATCGCAGATATTACCGTTGGTGCAGATAATTTACGAGAACTGGTAACTTTAAAGAAGATCAGTAATGGCCTGATCAAGCGGATCAGCCATAATTATCACACGATTGTTGGATTCAATGCGGGACTGATCGCACTTGGTGTATGTGGTGTGATCATGCCGACGACTTCAGCATTGTTACATAATACATCGACGCTGCTGATCGGACTTAAGAGTATGCAGAATCTTTTAGATGAGTAAAAAAATATCTTTATAAATAAAAATAAAATAACAGATAAGAAAATAAAAAGAAGCTTGATGAAATAAATTTTCATCAAGCTTCTTTTTTACACATAATTCTTGACAGTCTGGAAAGAATGATATAGTATTCAAATATAGATTGTTAGATATCTCTAACATTCGTTAGGAGGAACTAAGATGGCGAACAGATATCTGATCGAAAAATGTCTGGTGGAGCATTGCTCGGCAACACTTGCATCAATGAAATCAGCAAATTTATTCAATATGACATTTGTTGATGATACGGATATAGAAGAACAGATTGAGTTTTGGAATCAGTGCATGAAAGAAAAAGGTATCCGTCTCTATATATTACGGAGACAGGAGAACCGCGTATTGGTTTATGTCTATCGTAAAAAACAGCTCGAGGTCAGTCTGAACCGGCCGGGAGTGGCGAAGTTCCTAAAACAATACGGATATGGAAGCACGGATGTGGAATATGCACTGGACAGGTTGAAATCAAGAATCGGCGAAAACAATGAATTTCCACATGAAATCGGAATTTTTCTCGATTATCCACTGGGAGATGTGATCGGATTTATTACAAATGAAGGGCGCAATTTCAAGTGTGTGGGATGCTGGAAAGTATATTGTGATGAGTGCGCATGTCGGAAAACATTTGCAAAATATAAAAAATGCAGAGATGTCTATGTACGTCTCTGGCAGCAGGGAAGAAGTGTTTTGCAGCTTACAGTAGCTGCCTGACATATAAAATTATCAATGAAAGAGGTAAAAAACAATGAGTAAAATTGCAGTAGTATATTGGAGCGGAACAGGTAACACAGAGGCTATGGCAAACGAAGTAGCAGAAGGAGCAAAGGCTGCAGGAGCAGAAGTGGATGTATTAACAGCTTCCGAATTCGGTGCAGATAAGATGGACGCTTACGATGCAGTAGCATTCGGATGCCCGGCTATGGGAGCGGAAGAACTGGAAGACAGCGAATTCGAGCCGATGTTCTCTGACTGCGAAGGAAAACTTGGCGGAAAGAAGATCGCGCTCTTCGGCTCTTACGGATGGGGAGACGGAGAATGGATGAGAACATGGGAAGAGACATGCAAAGCTGATGGAGCTGTTCTTGCATGTGAGAGTGTACTTGCAAACGAAGCACCAGATGATGATGCGGTGGCAGCTTGTCAGGCACTTGGAAAGGCACTTTGCTAGCCGAGGGGACGTGAAAAGTGGCTTTTTGTCATTATTTTCTTCCAGGAGTATCGGGAAAGAATAAAATAACTGGTAAAAGTTCTCATTTTCAATAAAAAGATATGCAAGTGCATGTGCAGCAGCAAATGCACTTGCGATTCCGCTTTACCGTTTCCTCGGAGGCGTAAATGGTAACAGACTTCCGGTACCTATGATGAACATATTAAACGGAGGCGCACATGCAGTCAACACAGTAGATGTACAGGAATTCATGATCATGCCTGTAGGAGCACCAAGCTTCAAAGAAGCACTCCGCTGGTGTGCAGAAGTCTTCCATGCACTGGCAGCATTATTAAAATCAAAAGGACTTGCAACATCCGTAGGTGATGAAGGTGGATTCGCACCCGACCTTGCATCCGATGAAGAAGCAATCCAGTACATCTTAGACGCAGTAAAAGATGCTGGATATGAGCCTGGAAAAGACTTTATGATTGCTATGGATGCAGCATCTTCTGAGTGGAAAGGTGAGAGGAAGGGCGAATATCTACTTCCAAAGGTATCGAACTTGGATGCGGTAACTCAATCCTTATCAAGTTAAACCAGATCGGATCTGTATCAGAGACACTGGAAGCAATCAAGATGGCTCATAAAGCCGGCTACACAGCTATCTCATCTCACCGTTCCGGAGAGACAGAAGATACAACAATTGCAGACCTTGCAGTAGCACTGAACACCTGCCAGATCAAGACAGGAGCACCTTCAAGATCAGAACGGGTTGCAAAATACAATCAGTTACTGAGAATCGAGGAAGAGCTCGGAGCAAGTGCTGTATATCCTGGAAAAGCAGCATTTAATGTGAAGAACAGATAATATCGGAAGCCAATGGGGACGGGGAAAATGGTTTTTTCCCCGTCCCTGCTGGCTTTTTTTGTGGTGTTATTTGAAAGCTATTTTGAAAAAGTCAGAAAATAAAATTATTTTGGCATGAATTGTGATAAAATAAAGGTAAGATTAAAGACCAGAGGGGACAGAAAAAAGGCCGGGAAACCCCGTCCCCACTGGCTCGAAAGGAAGGATCGGTATGAAAAATTATTCAGAAGATACAAGCAGACAGTATCATATTCAGGTTGCCAAAGGTGAAGTCGGACGCTATGTGATCATGCCGGGAGACCCGGGAAGATGTGAAAAGATAGCGGAATATCTGGAAAATCCGGTTCTGGTTGCAAGTAACCGGGAATTTACGACTTATACGGGAATGCTGGATGGTGAGAAAGTCAGTGTGACATCGACAGGAATCGGAGGACCGTCGGCAGCAATTGCAATGGAAGAACTGGTACGCTGCGGAGCAGATACATTTGTCCGGATCGGAACCTGCGGTGGAATGCAGCCGGAAGTAAAAAGCGGTGATATAGTGATCGCGACCGGTTCGATCCGCATGGAAGGAACAAGCAAAGAATATGCACCAATCGAATATCCGGCAGTTGCCAGTCTGGAGGTAACGAATGCACTGGTGCAGGCTGCAAAAGAAGATGGCTGCACTTGGCATACAGGAGTGGTACAGTCAAAGGATGCATTCTACGGACAGCATGAACCGGAAGCAATGCCTGTCGGCTATGAACTGCTGAACAAATGGGAAGCATGGAAGAAGATGGGGTGTCTGGCTTCCGAGATGGAATCAGCGGCACTTTTCATAGTGGCCGGTAAATTGCGTGTCAGAGCAGGGGCATGCTTTTTGGTTATGGCAAATCAGGAAAGAGAGAAACTCGGACTGGAAAATCCGGTGGTGCATGATACTGATATGGCGGTCCGGACAGCAGTAGATGCAGTGAGAAATCTGATCCGGTGTGATAAAGAAAAAGAATAACAGAAGAAGGGAAACAAGATGGGGAAGACAGAGAATAGAAATAAGTCGAAGTATAATCCAAAACAACTGATCGAAATTTCAATAGAACAGTTAAAGTATTCTTACACACCTTATTCAGGATTCAAAGTCGGAGCTGCATTATTGGCGAAAAATGGAAGCGTATATACGGGATGCAATATTGAAAATGCAGCATATACACCGACAAATTGTGCAGAAAGGACAGCATTTTTTAAGGCAGTAAGTGAAGGCGTGAAGGAATTCGATGCGATCTGTATTGTAGGAGGAAAAGATGGGGCCTTGACAGAATATGCACCGCCGTGCGGAGTGTGCAGACAGGTAATGATGGAGTTCTGTGATCCTGAAACATTTCAGATCATTCTTGCAACAGATCTGGAACATTATGATATCTATACGTTAAAAGAGTTATTACCGTTGGGATTCGGACCTGGGAATCTGAAAAAAGAGTAAGGGGGAAATCATGACAGCAGAAGAATTAAAAGCATTGCCAAAGGTCGAGCTGCACTGTCATTTGGACGGATCGCTGAGCCACACATTTATAGAAAAAAGACTGGGACGGAAAGTGTCACAAAGTGAACTCAGTGTATCTGACGACTGCAGAAGCCTGAATGAATATTTGCAGAAATTTGATCTTCCGGGGAAATGTATCATGAATGAAGCCGGACTGCAAGAAGCTGGCTATGATGTATTAAGAAGTATGAAACAGGAAAATGTCTGCTATGCAGAGATCCGTTTTGCACCGCTTCTGTCTGAGACGCAGGATATGAACTGTAACAAAGTTATCGAAGCATTGCTTAACGGACTGGAAAGAGGAAAGAAAGATTTCGGTATAGAGTATGGAGTAATTACCTGTGCCATGCGTCATCACAGTGAAGAAGAGAATGCCAGGATGATCCGGACTGCAAGAGCATATCTGGGATATGGAGTATGCGCGGCAGATCTTGCAGGAGCAGAAAGCCTGTATCCGATGTCAGAGTTCATGGAACTGTTCAAAAAGACGAAAGCACTTGGCATGCCATTTACCTTACATGCAGGCGAATGCGGGAGCGTACAGAATATTCTCGATTCAGTAGAAGCCGGAGCCGGAAGAATCGGACACGGAATTGCCATGAGAGGGCATGCCGATATACAGAAAGAATTGCAGAAAAAAGGCATCGGTATCGAGATGTGTCCGATCAGCAATCTGCAGACAAAAGCGGTAGAAAGCACAAAGGATTATCCGATGCGGGAGTTCCTGAATGCCGGGTTAAAGGTAACGGCAAATACCGATAATCGTACAGTCAGCAATACAACACTGACAAAAGAACTGGAATTTATCCAAAAGAATTATGGAATCACCGATGAAGAGATTCATCTTATGATGAGGAACGCAGTGGATGTGGCATTTGCGGATGATGCAGTGAAAGAAAGGATGTTGAAGTATGTATAAAAAACTGGAAAAATGTTTAAAAAGCATAAGAAAAAAGACGGATTTCAAACCAGAAAAAGCAGTCATCTTAGGATCCGGTCTCGGAGATTATGCTGAGAAGATCCAGATAGAAAAGATCGTAAAATATACAGACATCGAAGACTTTCCGGTATCGACCGTTCAGGGGCATAAAGGTCAGTTTGTCTTCGGATATGTGAAAGATGTCCCGGTCGTACTGATGCAGGGAAGGGTACATTATTATGAAGGGTACTCTATGCAGGATGTTGTACTCCCGACCAGACTGATGGGGATGATGGGAGCAAAGAAGATTCTTCTGACTAATGCTGCAGGCGGAGTCAATCCATCATTCAGACCGGGTGACTTTATGCTGATCACAGATCACATTACAACAGCAGTGCCAAGTCCGTTGATCGGGCCGAATATCGAAGAACTCGGAACCAGATTCCCGGATATGAGTGAGGTATACAGTAAAAATCTTCAGAAAATCATCCGTAAAAGTGCAAAAGACTGCGGAATACCACTTCAGGAAGGGGTATACGTACAGCTGACTGGGCCGAATTACGAGACACCGGCAGAAATCCGAATGGTCAGAAGCTGGGGCGCAGACGCAGTCGGTATGAGTACTGCATGTGAAGCCATGGCAGCCAGACATATGGGAATGGAAGTGTGCGGAATCTCCTGCATTACGAATATGGCAGCAGGCGTCAGTGATGCAAAGCTTAACCACGCCGAAGTTCAGGAGACGGCGGATCGGGTGGCGAAAGATTTTGAAAAACTGGTGACAGATGTGATAGCTGCCATTTGATTCTTCAGGCATTCTATATTTACGGAATAAAAGGGGATGTGAAAAAACTCAATCGAGTTTTTTTACATCCCCTTTTTAGGAGGTCTGGGTAGTCAGTCTGGTAGATTAAATAGAATACTTCAATTCAAACATCTCCACCGGTATATAATGCTTACTAACCACAAGTATCTCCTCATTCTCATCATACACATTCTCATGTGTCATAAGGAAAGAATCATGGCTGGACAGTTTATAATTCTTTGCAGAGAAGTTTCCGGCAGTAGAATACGTAACACAGCGGCTGCAGTGATGGTCTTGTTCATAACAGATATGTTCCAGAAAATTCAGCAGGGCATCCGTGCTGTTCAGGTCAATCTGCAGTCTGCCGACTAGCTCGATCGGGATAAAACTTAAAGAATACGCAATGGTATGTCCCTCATGCTTATACCAGCGGTCGACGATGACAACAGCAGCCGTATAGTGGTCAAAGTTGTCTAAAATTGATTTTGATGGCGGCTCAATACGGAAATCCAGTTCAACACTGTCCAGTTCTTCCTGACAGCTGTCATAAACAGGGTGAGTCATAATGTTGTCAAAAAATTTTGGAACAGGAATGCAAATACGTTACTGTTCCAGATATTTGATATACGAGAATTAAGAAGGTGTATAATATGAACGAAAAGAAATATAAAAGAATATTTACCGTAGTCATAGATTCACTCGGCGCCGGAGAGATGCTGGACGCCGCTTCTTATGGTGATGCGGGGACAGATACCCTGGGACATATTGCGGTCATGTTGGAGAAGGTGTGAAGGTAAAAGCAGCGGGTGGAATCAGCTCATTCGACGATGCTGAGAAATTCATGAGCCTTGGAGCAGACAGACTTGGAACAAGCCGTCTGGTGAAGATCATGAAAAATACAGATAACGGTGCAGGATCATTACATTTGTGATGTGCATCATTGCAAAATCCGAGTGGTTTGATTTCTGCCCGGGAACATTCATGGGATGCTTTATAACATTCGCAGCGGATGGAAACTGGAGTGTGTTGGCGATATCGCTGGTGATCGGAGCATTCTTAGGACTTTCCTGTGAGTATGGAGGAAACTGGCTGTATCAGGCAGTGACTGAGAAAAAAGAATGTGATACATATATGGGAGAAAATGTATTGCAGTCAGCACAGGATAGGACCTTGTAAGTTTATTCCAATCGGTGATAGCCACCATAATGCATTAAATAGAAAATATATGCAGAAATATAAAGATGTGATAGAATTTGACTGAATCAGTGATTTTATTGTACCAGTGATCTTATATAGATTGAAGCTCAGATTCCGTTGATGTACTATATTGTACAGGCGGTAGAAAATCATAGGAGAAAAAGAATGAAAGAGAAGAAAAGCAATATAGGAAAATATCTGCTGATCCTGGTTCCGTTTGTCATGGGTGTTACAGGATTTACGGTTCTAGATGGTCAGCCGGTGGTGGATTCGCTGTTTCTGAGTATGGAGATGTATTTCCTGAATTATTCGGATTCACCGCCGAATATACTGATCGAGATCGCCAGATGGACAGCACCGCTTATGACGGCCAGCGGTGTTCTGATGTCGATATCAAAGATTCGTGGCAGGATATTGCAGTTGCTGCGGTATTACCGCGGAGACAGCATTGCCGTATATGGGGATAATATTCACCGGAAAGAAATGGTACAGGCACTGGGATCCTGCGGGATAGATGCCGGAGAAGATTGGGAGTGGGTGAAAGCGAAAAAATACCTGCTTCTTGGAAATGAGGACGAGAATTTCCGGTTTTACGGACAGCACAGAGAAGCATTTGCGGGGCATACCGTTTATCTGAAATCTGAAAATCTTGCGGCAGAGGGAATCCTGGATCCGCATTTACGCCTGTTTTGTCCGGAAGAAACGGCGGCCAGATTATACTGGAGAAGGAATTGCCTGTATGAAACCTCTTGTGCACACGGACATCGTTTGCAGATCGTATTTCTGGGATTCGGACTTCTAGGGGAAAAACTTCTGGAATATGCACTGCAGGATAATATCTTTGACCCTAAACAGCGGATCGAGTATCATATCTTTGGAGACGGAGCAGAATTTCAGGCTTCGCACAGAGAACTATCCCAGATGAGTGACCCGGTGATCTTTCATGCAGAACACTGGTATGAGAACATACCGCTTCTGGAATCTGCAGACAGGATCCTTCTGCTCCCGCAGAAAGGGCAGCTTGGAATGGCAGGAAAGCTTCTGGCATCTACAACGGGTACAGCTTTTGAAGTATTTACGGTGGAAGACGATGGATTTGAACTGTTATCGGGAAGAGAACGTCTGCATGTAGTGGAATGGGAAAAAGAAGCATGGAATCCGGCCAACGTACTGGGAACAGAGATGTTCGAGCATGCAAAGAAATTGAATCTTCATTATGCACATCTGTACGGAGGCGTGGAGGAAAATTCGGAAAATATGGAACTGGAATGGGGAAAACTGGATGGATTTACGAGATATTCCAATGTCAGTGCAGCCGATTATCATAAGATACGGGTACATATGATGAAGACAGACGGATGGAGTATGGATGCTGCCGGACTGAGCCAGAAACAGATGGAACTTCTGGCTGAACTCGAACATATCCGGTGGTGCAGGTATCATCAGTTCCACAACTGGCGAATGGGAATTCCGAAAAATGGTGCGAGAAAAGATGCCACGCTTCGGATCCACAAGGATCTGATACCATATGATGAATTGACGGAAGAAGAAAAGAAAAAAGATAAGGATAATATCCGTATGCTGCAGAAGTTGTTTGCAGAAAGTTAAAAAAACAGGATAACATTTTTGCGTAGAAACACCACCCCGAAAGGAGTGGTGTTTCTTGTGTAATAAATATATTGAGAAATGTTCTCAACATATTCTCTTCCTATTTTTACAAAAATCATGTATCATACTAGTTAGATAAAGCTAACCTATATGCATAAAAGGAGGAAATACATGAGTATAGTAATTGTAGGCGGACACGACAGAATGGTTCATCAATATAAAAAAATCTGTAAAGAATACAAGTGCAAAGCGAAAGTATTCACACAGATGTCTGGAAATTTAAGTGAAAAGATCGGAAGTCCTGATTTGTTGATTCTATTTACCAACACAGTATCTCATAAGATGGTACACTGTGCAGTGACAGAAGCGGAAAAATGCAATGCACAAATCGTGAGATGCCATACAAGCAGTGGAAATGCATTAAATGAGATTCTTCAGAATGCCTGTACAGCATAAGTATCTGGAATAGGGGAAAGCCCACGTCAGATGCTGACACCTTTTCTTGATCTTTTTTAATCTAAAAACTCCATAAGGATAATCCTTGCGTTTGGCTGATAATATGCGATATAATAAAAAATGCTTGACTTAAAACAAAGAGAGGTTTATGGAATGAAGAGAGAGACATTTGGATCAAGACTGGGCTTCATCCTTGTATCCGCAGGGTGTGCCGTTGGCATCGGGAATGTGTGGAAATTCCCATATATGTGTGGACAGTTTGGTGGAGCTGCATTTATTCTGATATATCTGGTATTTCTTCTGATCATGGGAATTCCGGTTATGGTCTGTGAATTTGGTGTCGGACGTGCGAGCAGACACAGTGTTGCCGCTGCATATGAGACACTGGAACCTAAAGGAACAAAGTGGCATATTACAAAATGGATCGGTATCATTGGATGCTATTTTCTGATGATGTTCTATACTACGGTTGGTGGATGGATGCTGTATTATTGTGTCAGAAGCTTCAGTGGAGATTTCGTAGGTGCGGATATGGAGACGGTATCGGCTGGATTTAGTGATATGCTTGGAAATATGCCGCTTATGACATTTTGGACGATTCTGATCTGTATCATTGGATTCGGTGTATGTGCATTTGGAATCCAGAAAGGTATCGAAAAAGTATCCAAGTTCATGATGACCGCATTGCTTTTGATTATGATCGTACTTGCGATCCACTCTGTGATGATGAAAGGTGCCGGAGCGGGAATCCGCTTTTATCTGATTCCTGATTTCAGACAGATGGCAGAGATCGGAATCGGAAACGTGATTTTCGGGGCTATGAGCCAGGCATTCTTTACATTATCAATTGGAATCGGAGCGATGTTGATCTTTGGAAGTTATATGGAAAAAGATCAGCGTTTATTCGGAGAGGCTGTGAATATTACCGTGCTTGACACGGTCGTAGCGCTGATGGCAGGTTTCATTATTATTCCGGCATGCTTTGCATACGGAATTGAACCGGGAGCAGGCCCAAGCCTTATATTTATCACGATCCCGAATATTTTCGCGCAGGTGGCAGGCGGGCGTGTATGGGGAGGATTATTCTTCCTGTTCTTAAGCTTCGCTGCATTTACGACACTGGTTGCGGTATTTGAAAATATTATTTCTTTTGATATGGATTTATTCGGATGGTCAAGAAAGAAGAGTACACTGGTAAGTCTGATTCTGATCATTATCTTAAGTATGCCATGTGTTATGGGATTCAATGTATTGGCCGGATTCACTCCACTTGGAGAAGGCTCAACGATCATGGATCTGGAAGATTTCATCGTATCGAATAACCTGCTTCCACTTGGAAGTCTGGGATATGTATTGTTCTGTACAAAGAAGAATGGCTGGGGATGGAACCATTTCCTCGGAGAGATCAACCAGGGAGAAGGATGGAAGTTCCCGGCAGGAATCAAGGGTTATATGTCTTACGGACTGCCGCTCCTGATCATTATCATTTACCTGAAGGGATATTATGATAAATTTCAACCAATGGGAACGAAGACACTGATCGGTTGGATGATCGTGGCATTCTTATTCCTTGCATTTGTGATCGGATGCTCTTGTGGAAAAAGTAATGCGGAAAAAGTGGATAAGTAAATAAAAAAAGTAAAAAGATGTGGAAAAAGGATAAGTTCTTTTGTAAAGTGGAAAAGAACTTATCCTTTTTTTGTTCATCATACATTTGAAAGAAACTGCCGGTGGCAGATTCTATAAATAGTAAAGCATGCAAATGAAGTTAATTTTTCGCCTCGTAAGCAGCCTGGCGGACATCCGGGATCGCGATCAGTACCGGATATAATACTGCAGAGATGATCAGTCCGCCGACTCCCTGGATGATATTGGCAGGAATACTTGCGGCAGCACCGCTTCCATAAAGGAAGAATTCGCAGATAAAATATCCGCCGGCAACGAATACGATATCCGTGATACCGCCAAGAATGACTGCGATATAACGGTTTTTACCGGAACGGCACATCTTCTGGTAAATGAGTCCGGATACCAGTGCGACAAGTCCTTTGATCACCAGTGTGATCGGAACATATACAAAATAGCCGCCGATCAGATCAGACAGTGCAGAACCGATACCTCCGGCAAGCATACCGTATACAGGACCAAGAATGATACCTGCAAGGATTACGATCGCATCACCCGGATGGATATAACCGCCGGTTCCAGGTGTCGGAATGCGGATGGACATCGTAGCAACACAGGCCAATGCAGCAAATAATGCTGTCATAATTATTTTTTTCAGATTGGAATTCATAACAAAAACCCTCTTTCCTTTCGTAATTGTCATTACTTTACAATAGTAGTGGCATGAGATAAAGAGCCAGTTATGAGAAAAAACACCATACCAGTTTGAAAGCACATCACTTAATCAGCGGAAGATGACTGGGCTGCATGTTTTTTATATTGGCTGGGGGACATCCCCATATAACGTTTAAAAATCTGGCCATAATATGCCGGTGAGGAAAATCCTACAAGTCCGGCAATCGTAGTAATATTCTCTCCATTCATAAGAAGTGGAAGACTGTTCTGAATCCGTGTAGACAGCAGGTAATCGAAGATGGTCATCCGCATATATTTTTTGAAAAAGCGGCAGCATTCGCTTTTGCACAGTCCGGCGTGGGCGGCGATATCTTCGAGACTGAGTTCTTCGGAAGCATGCTCCTGAAGATAAGAAAGAATGTCTTTCAAACGCTGTAAATGCTTCTGTGGATGCGGAGTATCCTGGGCAATCTGGACATAATGCAGATAAAGCCGGTGCCAGATCTCACAGAGCAGGAGATGAATACGGAATTCATAGTCAGGAAGTTCCGGCTGTTCCGCTATGCCTTCATATCCGGGAATGAAGGCATCGGAAGAAGATTGAACCTGGCAGGTTAATGTATATATTTCTTTTATGTATTCGATAATTTCATTTTGCCATGGAATTTCCGGTTTTAATACAAGTGAAGACCAGAATTCGTTGGAAGTGATAAAATCGACATATTTGGTCTGCAGGATACTGTTCTCGTAGCCATAGATGAATTTGGGATGAAATGTGACAGAGATATAATTACAGTCCTGGTCATCAATCATATATCCGGCATGTAAAGCATTACTGTTGCAGAATATCCCTTCGCCTTCTGAGATAATATAACGATGGTCGTTGACGACATATTCCATCTGTCCGGATACGAACCATGTAAGTTCGATCTCCGGATGCCAGTGCCACATGAAGGAATGCTGTTCATAAGACTGTATTGCCTCTGGGGATACCTGAACGGGGAAAGTGTAACTTCCGTGTTCTTTTACTTCTTTTTTGTTTTTTTCTGTAAGAATCTGAATACCTTTCATATCATCCTCCGTATATAAAAGTCAAAAACAAATAAAATCTCAATATTCTTATAAAATATGCCAATATTCTTATTGTGGGAATTTGCATATCTCATTATGATTATATTATAGCAATAACAGAAGACAGTCAACTACAAAAAAGTATGTAAGTGGATGTTAAAGAAGGACTGAAACTTAAGGTATGAAAGAGAAAATGATAAAAATGTATTACAAATGGAGGTAATGGAATGCAGAAAGAGCAATTGATCGCAAAATTTCAGGAATTATACGGAGAAGGCGGGGAAATCCGTACTTATTTTGCACCGGGACGAGTAAACCTGATCGGAGAACATACAGATTATAACGGAGGTCATGTATTCCCATGTGCACTGACAATGGGAACATGGGCAGTGGTAAGGAACAGAGAAGATAGAAAATTAGGTTTCTTCTCTTTGAACTTTGAAAAGCTTGGAATCATTGAGACAAGTCTCGATGAATTGATTCCGAGTAAAAATGCCGGATGGACGAATTATCCGAAGGGAGTAATGTGGGCATTCGAAAAGAGAGGGTATGAACTGACACATGGAATGGATATCCTGATCTATGGAAATATTCCGAATGGTTCTGGACTTTCTTCTTCCGCATCACTGGAAGTGCTGACAGGACTGATGTTAAAAGATACATTTGGATTTGAAGATCTCTCCATGATCGATCTTGCATTGATCGGACAGTATTCGGAGAATAATTTCAATGGATGCAACTGTGGAATTATGGATCAGTTCGCAAGTGCGATGGGTAAGAAAGATCATGCAATTTTCCTGGATACCAATACATTAAAATACGAATATGCACCGGTCGTTCTTGAAAATGCGAAGATCGTGATCATCAACAGTAAGGTAAAGCACAGTCTGGTTGATTCTGCTTACAATGACAGAAGAAATGAATGTGAGACTGCATTAAAGGAACTTCAGAAGGTTACAGATATAAAGACACTTGGAGATCTTACAGAGGACGGATTCGAACAGTACAAGGATGCGATCAAAGATCCGGTCAGACAGAAACGTGCAAAACATGCAGTATATGAAAACCAGCGGACAATCCGTGCGGTAGAAGCACTCCGTAACAATGATGTGAAATTATTCGGACAACTTATGAATACATCCCATGAGTCACTTCGTCATGATTATGAAGTATCCTGCGAAGAGATCGACATCTTAGTGGATCTGGCGCAGGCTATGCCGGGAGTTATTGGTTCGCGTATCACCGGAGGCGGATTCGGCGGATGTACGGTCAGCATTGTTGAAGATGCAACAGTGGACAGATTTATCGAAGAGATTGGAAAGACATATAAAGAAAAAGTCGGACATGAAGCAGAATTCTATGTAGTAGAGATTGGTGACGGAGCAAAGATTGTATAAATTCACAGGATAGAAAAAGGAACGGAAGGATCATAATATGTTGTATGAAAATATTAAGAAACTGGTAGAATATGGCATTCAGACCGGACTGACACCGGAATGTGAGAGAATCTACACAACAAATTTATTGTTGGAATTATTTCAGGAAGACTCATACGAAGATGTAGAAATCGACAGAAGCTCCATCGAACTGGAAACAATTCTGGAAGGATTACTGGATGAGGCAGTAAAAAGAGGAATCATTGAAGACAGCATCGGATTCCGTGATCTTTTTGATACAAAGATCATGAATTGCCTGGTGCCAAGGCCGGCCCAGGTACAGAAGACATTTGCA
>OGUO01000584.1_pt1 | contig 27086 bp, 23 predicted proteins | sample 1553641 | NCBI WGS metagenome assembly OGUO01 (sample SAMEA2579980, study PRJEB22360) | human gut metagenome | biome: human gut; feature: human-associated habitat; material: faeces | place: Denmark | collected 2008/2010 | reverse complement strand
CTGTAAACCAGCTTGGTTTCGCTGACAAGATGAGCCACATCTCCACCGGCGGCGGCGCTTCCCTCGAGTACCTCGAAGGCAAGGGTCTGCCCGGCATCGACGCTATCCAGGATAAGTAATTTCCGATAAATGCGGCGGATACTTCCGGGTATCCGCCTGTTGTCGTTTTAACTGAGGTGTATCCATGAACGAAGAAAGAATCCACATTGACGGAAAAAACATAGAGGACGCAGAGATAATCCGCTGCAAGTTCCGCGGAGAAGTCACCCAGTGTGACCTCCAGGGCTGCACGGGGACCTTTGTTAACCTCGATGGAATGAATCTCACGCAGTCCACCGCAAAAGGGGCGGACGTCGCGATGACGAATCTTTCCGGCGCGAGATTTTCCGGGTGCGACCTGTCCGGCGTGGAGATCACCAGCTGCAAACTCGATGGAATGACAATAAACGGCATTTCCGTGGAGTCCCTGCTTAACAACTACAAGGAGAATATCACCATGAAGAAGAATGTAAGAAAGGCAATCATTGCCGGCAACTGGAAGATGAACAAGACCCGTCCCGAGGCAAAGGCACTCCTCGAAGAGCTGAAGCCGATGGTAGCTGACGTCAAGGACGTTGAGATCGTAGCGTGCGTACCTTTCACAAACCTGGAAACCGCACTTTCTGCAACAGCAGGCACCAACATCAAGATCGGCGCTGAGAACTGCCACTTCGAGAAGAGCGGCGCATTCACCGGCGAGATCTCTGCTGACATGCTGGCTGAGATGGGCGTTGAGTACGTTGTACTGGGTCACTCCGAGCGCCGTCAGTACTTCGCTGAGACCGACGAGACCGTAAACAAGAGAACCAAGGCTGCCCTGGCTGCTGGTCTGAAGCCGATCGTTTGCGTAGGCGAGCTTCTGTGGGAGCGCGAGTGCAACATCACTGAGGAAGTTATCGCTCGCCAGATCAAGCTGGACTTCTTCGGGATCTCCGCTGACGATCTCAAGAAGTGCGTAATCGCTTACGAGCCTGTTTGGGCAATCGGCACCGGCAAGACCGCTACCGCTGACCAGGCCGAGGAAGTTTGCGCATTTATCCGCGCTACCCTCGCTAAGCTCTACGGCGCAGACGTTGCAGAAACAATCACCGTTCAGTACGGCGGTTCCATGAACGCAAAGAACGCAGCTGAGCTGCTCTCCAAGACCAACGTTGACGGCGGTCTTATCGGCGGCGCTTCCCTCAAGGCTGCTGACTTTACCACTATCATCACCGCAGCAGTAAACGGCTAAGTCCGGCACGGCTAAAGGCGCTGTCGAAGTTTTGTGTTCCTACGCGGAACATAATGCGCCTGTCTGTAACATATATGCAGAAAAGACACACGGAGCGGCGCTCACCGCTGCTCCGTTTTTATCCTCAAACAGTAAGGAGTAACAAACTATGAAGGCAAAGAAACCCGTATTATTGGTAGTAATGGACGGTGTTGGATTCTCCAAGACCCATCTGGGTGACGCTGTGGGCGAAGCTCGCACACCTACCCTCGACTGGATGCTCGCCAACTGCCCCAACACACGCTTAAAGGCTCACGGCGACGCCGTAGGACTTCCCTCCGACGACGACATGGGTAACTCCGAGGTCGGCCACAATGCTATTGGCTGCGGTCAGATCTACTCCCAGGGCGCCAAGCTCGTAAACGAGAGCATTGAGAGCGGCAAGATGTACGAATCCGACGCCTGGAAGGAGCTTGTTGCCAACGTTAAGGGCAAGAATTCCACCATGCATTTCATCGGTCTGCTTTCTGACGGTAACGTACATTCCAACATCAAGCACCTGTTCAACATGATCCGCAAGGCTAAGGCTGAGGGCGTTTCCAAGGTAAGAGTACACGCTCTGCTCGATGGACGTGACGTTCCTCCGCAGACTGCGCAGATCTACCTCCAGCAGCTGGACGAGCTGTTCGCTGAGCTGAATGACTCCACATTCGACGGCAGGCTCGCAAGCGGCGGCGGACGTATGAAGGTTACAATGGACCGCTACCAGGCTGACTGGCCGATGGTTGAGCGCGGCTGGAATACTCACGTTCGCGGCGAGGGCAGACAGTTTGCTTCCGGTATCGAGGCACTGAACACCCTGCGCGAGGAGACCGGCGTTGCAAGCGACCAGGATCTCCCGGCATTCGTTATCGCTGAGAACGGCGAGCCTGTCGGCAAAATCGTTGACGGCGACAGCGTAATCCTGTTCAACTTCCGCGGCGACCGTGCAATCGAGCTTTCCATGGCATTCGATATGGTTGAGTTCGACCACTTCAACAGAGGTCCGAAGCCCGACGTATGCTACGCTGGTATGCTCCAGTACGACGGCGACCTCAAGCTGCCGGCACGCTTCCTGGTAAATCCTCCGGAGATCACAAACACCATGACCGAGGTGTTCGTAAAGGCTGGCTACAACGAGTACGCTATCTCCGAGACCCAGAAGTACGGTCATGTAACTTACTTCTGGAACGGAAACCGCAGCGGCAAGGTAAGCGAGGAACTTGAAACCTACTGCGAGATCCCGTCTGACAACGTAAGCTTCGATCAGCGCCCCTGGATGAAGTCCGCTGAGATCACCGACCAGCTTATCGAAGCCATCAAGTCCGGCAAGTACGACTTCCTGCGCTGCAACTACCCGAACGGCGATATGGTAGGTCACACCGGAAGCATGGACGCTACAGTCATCGGCGTTGAGTCCGTTGACCTGGCTCTCGCAAGACTGAAGGAAGTTTGCGACGAGTACGGAGTAACACTTCTCATCACCGCCGACCACGGTAACGCAGATGAAATGCTTGAGAAGAACAAGAAGGGTGATATCCAGGTTCGTACCGCTCATTCCCTGAACCCTGTTCCTTTCATCATCTACGACAAGGATCAGAAGTTCGAGATCAAGCCCTCCGACAAGTACGGACTGGCTAACATCGCTCCGACAGTTGTCAAGATCTTCGGTCTTGAGGCTCCCGAGTGCTGGGAAGACAGCATGATCTGATAGTCAGAATAGCAAGAAGCGCTCCGGTAAATTCCGGGGCGCTTTTCTATTGACATCATATGTTTTTTTGCTATTATAATATCATGTGAGGAGGGATATAATGCCAGATATAACAGTAATATGCGAAATTGACGCAGCCAAATATCCGTGGTGCGATTCAGCAGTACTTCTGCGCGTAATAAATGGTAAAGCCGCGCTCACCCGCCGCTGCGGCGAAGAGGACGAGAATTATTATGCTATATTCTCCCAGCTTCTTCTGAATGGGAAACCGCTGGTGCAGGCTACGCTGCCGGTATGCCCGACATGCTCCGGACTACTGGCTGCAGGATACGGAATTGAGAACATCTCCTGCGCCGAAGTCGAGCAGGTACGCCAGACCGTGAACGGGGAATTCACGGATATCCGCGCGGCAGCGGAGCAGCTAAGTCCGCTCCTGGGGCTGCTGAGCGACGGGTATTACGTCCTGGCGGACGTGCCGCATTACCCGACGGACGGCGAGGGCAGGTTTTTCTATGATGTCCCGAACGAACTTACGAGCATGTATGCTGCATGCGATAGCTTCTACGATCATGAATTAATAACGGCTGTGGACAGCTTCCCGGCGTATCTGTATCCCACCCAGTCGGACGAGCTGCTGAACGATGAACGCGTGCAGTACTATGTCGATGAATTCCGCTGCGGAAAAAAGCCGCACGGCATAGCATACCACGAAGCCGGATTTATCAGCGCGCTGCTGGACGGGCACCACAAGGCGGCTGCTGCAGCTCAGTTGGGATTCCCACTGAACTGCCTGACCATCATTGGAATGACAGGCAAAAGCTGCCGCTTTGACGTCAATACCCGGGAAAAAATCGAACAAACCGCATGCTTCTCCGCACTGAGGATTGACGCTTCCCAGCTTGATGAATCACCCCAGTTTTCAGCGAGAAAGCAGGGACTACAGCCCGAGGAATTCCGCCTTATCACCGGGAAAGCGCTGCGTTATAAGGGGAAATCCGAGATCTACCCTACCCTGTCGGAACTTACCGGGATTTACGCCGCGGACCTCCAGTGCACTCAGATAACGGACGAGCTTATAGAATTCAAGATCAATTCGAATAGCAGCGACGACCACGACAAAATCCGCAAAGTCATGGAGTATAACAGATTCCACGACCCGGACCTTGCTGAGCGTATCGCCAGGAAAATAATCGCCGCCGACCGCCACGACCTGCCGAATTCCGAAGCATTCAAGACGCTCCTGCGCAATAAATCACCGGAAAACGAGCAGATTTTCCTTGATTACATCGTGGCGCATTCTCCGGGCGACGAATGCTGGGACATCGTAAATGCATACTGGGATAAGTAAAAATTTCCAGAATAATAGAACATAAACCGGACACAATATTTCTGCGGCGAAAAGCCGGAAATTTCACGGAGAATCACTCCAGGAGGAAAATATAATGTCCGAACAGAACAATCAGAACCAGCAGAATCAGCAGAACCGTCAGAATCAGCAGGGTCAGAACCGCCAGAACCAGAACGGTCAGAACAGACAGAACCAGCAGGGTCAGAACCAGAGATGACCCTCTGAAAACAACGGATCCCCGGGAACTTCCCGGGGATCTTTTCAGTCACCGAACATATTCTTCCACGTCTTTCTCGGGCGCTTTTTTGACACCCTGTCGTCCTGCTTTTCCTTCATCACCGCGAACTGGGACATGACAGCGGCGGCGAATTCCGGATCGTCCTTTTCCGGCTTGCGCAGTCCGGAGTTCACCTCCAGCAGGTAAAACGGAGTGTGCTCCGGTTTTCTCAATTCCTCGCCGTCGTATATGTACCGGAACGTGAAATCTCGCACGCCGGTCACAACGGTTATCAGGAGTCCACGCGGCTTGCCGAAAAGGAACGACGGCTTGTAGATGACCTCGGAAACGTCGCTGTAATAGAGGTAATCGCTGCCCCGGGGAGTTTTCACCTCCAGTTCGGTTGCCCCGGCGTTGTAGGAACAGTTCCTCCCATAGATCATCACCGGGATACACAGCACGCATACCACCGCCGGAATAAGCCAGAAGAAAGTGCACATGAATCCCATGAAGTCCTCTGGCGCGCCAAAAAGCACCAGTCCCACAATAAACATCAGCACACACAGCACTGCTGCGACAATACAGCCAATGAGCAGCTTTCCTTCGTTGTTGTATGCCATGCGGAAGCTTCCGCGGCGGACGAGCTTTTTTTCATTGCTGAGATTCTGTTCCATGGCGACACCTCACAGATATTACTTTTCTATATGATATCACAAAAAAACTAAGCTGTCAAGCATGTAAAATATTTCCGCAGGAATATCTGAACGTCCTCCGCAGATAATATATGTGCGGCAACAAGACCGCATTTTTCAATCAGAAAGGAATGATCATAATGGGAACTGAATTTGCAAACAAGCATATTGGCTGTACTATCCACAACTGCGAGCACCACTGCTGCTGCGAGGATTACTGCTCCCTTGACAAGATAGAGATAGGAACTCACGAAGCTGATCCCACCGTATGTCAGTGCACTGACTGCCTGTCCTTCAAGATGAAGCAGTCCTGATGAACGACGAACGCATTTTTCTTGATGAAGAATCGCTGACGCCGGACGCACTTGCCGCCGACAAATCGACGGCACGATTAACAGAATTACCTCCTTTTGTATACGCACTAACCTCAGTTTCAAGCCGTCTGAACAACGGAATTGGCTGACGTCCCACGGGACATCGGGGTCCTCGGGACAGCAAACGCCGCACTCTGTATTGAGCGCGGCGTGTTTTTTATTGTTCGCTGTTATTCTGTTCCGCCGCCTGCTGCTTTGCGCGGTTGGATTCCCCGAGGGGATACATAGCGTTGCCGTCCTCGTCGTAAACCGGCTCGAACTTTCCGGTGGCGTAGGCGGAAATTATGTTGCAGGCAACATGCCGGCTGTATTCACTGTTCTCAAGGCATATTCCGAATGCGATCTCGGGGTCGTTCGCCGGGTAGAATCCAACAATGGTGGAGTTGAACTTGGTCATCGCGATGACCTCCGGAGTACCCGTCTTGGTGCAGACATTCTCCTTGCCTATTCCCTTATAGTCATATATATTGTACCAGCCGCCGTCCAGCAGGAAATTCGCATTCTCGCTTACTCGCTTCATGCCCTCCTTCACCTCATAGAACACGGATTCCATTCCTTCCGAGAAATCCTCCATGACCTCCGGCTTCGTTTCGCTGATAAGCTCGGTGAAATCGTAATTGTACACTGCCTTCACGATGTGCGGACGGTATCTCACGCCGTTATTCGCGATGGTCATTGCCTGGGTCGCCAGGTGCAGCGGCGTCAGAAGCGTTTCCGACTGACCGATTCCTGCCTGTATGGTATCACTGGCATTCCACTCTATCCCCAGCTTTTCAAAAAGCTCTGGCGAGGTCATGCGCCCAGTGGACATCGGTATCTCGAATCCGAGGTCCTGCCCTATGCCGAACTTCTCCGCCCAGTAGTCCAGCCGGTCGATTCCGAGCCGGCGCGCGGTTTCGTAGAAGAATATATTGCAGGAATGCTTCAGACCGAACTGCACCGTGATTGCCCCGTGAACCCCCGTACAGCCCGGAGTGTAGCTCGGCGCGTAATACTGGTATCGTCCGCCGCAGGTTATCGTGGTGGAGGCGTCTATCACACCGTCCGCAAGTCCGGCGGTGGCGGTGATGGTCTTAAACGTGGAGCCGGGACGGTATTCACCGTTTATCGCACGGTTCAGCAGCGGCGAATTCTTGGCGTTGAGCACCGAGCCGTAATCCTCCACAAGGTCGTTCAGGTCGTATCCAGGAATGGTCGCCATCGCAAGCACCGAGCCATCCTTGACGTCCAGCACTACCGCGGAGCCTACCTCGGTGTCCTTTCCGCGGAGGTTCGCGTCCATCGCGGTGGTATAGTACGGCGAACGCAGAAAGTCCATGTGGTATTGCAGGATATCCACCACCATGTTCTGGAAATCCGAATCAATGGTAAGCATGACGGAGTTGCCTGCCTGCGGCTCCTTGATTATCTCGTCGGAAATCTTCACGCCGTTGGAATCCCGGGTTATCTCCCGGGTGCCTCGCTCGCCGCGAAGCGTGCTTTCCAGCGCGGATTCTATTCCGGAGGTGCCGATGATGTCGTTCATGGTGTAGCCGGCGCTCTTCAGCTGAGCATACTTTTCCGCAGATATCGCGCCGACTGTCCCTCTCAGGTGAGGCGCAGTGGTTCCGTCAAGGTAGATACGGTCCCAGCCCTCAGATATCTCCATGCCCGGCATGAGCGCGGAAAGCTCCTTCAGCTCCAGCACGGTGTCACTGGACAGCCCGGAAGCGATCTCGTATTTGTTCTGATAGTTGAAATCCATCAGATCCATCTCGTAGCGCACTCCGGCGATGTACCGCCGCATGGGCTCCTCGTACTTATCGGAAATGTCGTAGTTTTCGTACAGCGCATTCACGCAGTTGTCAACGGTGGCGTAAACGCCAAGCCCCAGACGCATTTTCAGGGAATCCACTGCGTTCTCGCGGTCAGCCTGGAACTGATATGGCTGCGTGCGCGTGATGGGCAGCGATTCATTCCACTCCTCGCCCTTGTCGGTGAGCACGGACAGAATGCGGTAAATAACCTCGTTCTCGGTGCCTGCGATAAGGCTTGCTTTCTGGAGATTCACGCTGCAATTCAGCTGATTGGTGTTGAGTATCTTTCCGGTGCTGTCGGCGATCTTACCCCGTGCCGCCTCGATATCCTGCTGTGCGGTGTAGGAATTCTGCGTCATGGCAAGGTATTTTCCGCCGTCAGCTATCTGAATCTCCAGCAGGCGGAGTCCGCACAGGAACGCAGCCGCGATCACAAGGGAGGAAAGTACTGCCGACCGGAACACGTTTGAAAATTTAGACATAATATCACCAAAAGCAATTCAGCATAAAAGCTCATTCTTCTTCGTCTGAACTGTCAGCGACCGCCTCCTCAAGGCGGCGCTCCTCCTTCGGACGGAAGCTCATCGATATAAACCGAACCAACAGATAAACCGGCAGCGAAAGCGCAATTGCCCACAAATACGCCGGCAGCAGGGAGTGCATGAACGAAATTCCGGAAAGCTCACGCTCCCACACCCAGTGAAGGAACAGAAAATCCAGACCGCAGATCAGGATAACCGTGATCGTATTCATAACCAGGTGCGTCACCCAGTTTCTCTTAAGCCAGAACTGCCCCAGCAGCGAAATGGCAGGGCATGCCGTCAGCAGCCACAGGGAAGAGAATCCTATAAGCGTGCCGCTGGCGATATCCAGCATAAATCCGCAGAATACGCCGAATACGCCTGCGGCAAACTCTCCCTCAAACATCGCGACAGCCGTTGCAAGCGGTATAATGAGAAGCGGACACCACCCTCTGATCAGCGGCGCAACCTCCCACAGATAGAACAAAAGCAGCACCAGTGAATAGCACAGCCAGCGCAGGAAGCCGCGCAGCCTCGCCCTTCTGGTGCGTGCCTTGATACGGGATATTTTTTTTACCATGCCGCCCCCTGATCCCCGGTGTCAAAGGATAATCCCTTGCCGTCAAAGTCAATGACCGCATACGCTGAGGTGACTGCGAAGCAATCCTCCATCGGCTCGATTATCGCGTGCTTGGAAAGCCCGTTGGAGTCGTTGTAGACCTCCTTGACGGTGCCGACCATCAGTCCCTCCGGGAACAGTCCGCTCTGACCGGCGGTGACTATCACGTCCCCCGGAACTATGTCCGCGTCCTTGAGTATCTGGCTCATCAGGCACTGCTTGTTTTCCGCAGTGGAAAGGTCGTTCTCAATAACGCCGGTCGCCTTGGTGCGCAGCGTATAGACACCGACATTGACCTGAGGCGACAGTATCGTGGACACCCTGGAATAGTTACCGGCGATCTCGGTGACCCTTCCGATAAGTCCCACGGAGGTGATCACCGGGTCGTTGAGCGAGATCCCGGAATTGCTCCCCTGATTAATGGTGAAGCCGCCGTAGATATCGTTGGCGTTCCTTGCGATAATGCTGCAAGGCTCCGAGAACACGAAATCCTTGTGTTCCTTGCTGAGATCAAGCATTTCACGGAGCTGCTCGTTCTCACGCTGAAGCTCCTCATAATCCGCAGAACGCTCGTACATCTTGGAAACAAGCTCGCGCAGTTCGTCGTTCTGCTTCTTATAGGTATCGGCATTCACCCACTTGTCTATGAATCCGTTAACGCCGTTGGAAATGGCGTTTGCCGCGGTAACGAACGGATATGTCACCGTATTTATCACCTGCTCGGGCAGGGTCTGTGTACCGGCTGCAACCGCGACATAGGTCATGAGTCCCAGCAGCAGCGCCGCAATGCATATTAGAATTTTGAACTTGACGCTGTGAAAAAACTCTTTCATAGATATTGTTGATTCTCTTTAATTCTGTAGGGGTAATATCAGTAGATATTCTCGTCCTCGCTGAGAACGTCCTCAAGCTTGTCGATGTTCTCAAGAACCTTACCCGTTCCGTCCGCAACGCAGTCCAGGGGGTGCTCCGCAATCTTGACGGGCATTCCGGTTTCCTCGTGGATAAGCTGGTCAAGCCCCTTCAGAAGCGCGCCGCCGCCGGCAAGCATGATACCGGATTCGATAATATCCGCAGCAAGCTCAGGCGGTGTCTTTTCCAGTGTGGTCTTGATGGCGTCAATGACGTGGGAAAGCGGCTCGGAAATTGCCTCGCGTATCTCCTCGCTGGTGACGGTGATGTTCTCGGGAAGTCCGTTGAGCAGGTTACGTCCCTTGATGTCCATTACCGGCTCGGTGTCGCCGGTCTTATATGCGGAACCGATGCCGACCTTGATGTTCTCAGCGGTGCGCTCACCGATGAGCAGGTTGTACTTCTTCTTGATGTAGTTTATTATCGCGGAATCAAACTCGTCACCGGCAACTCTTACGGAGCGCGCGGTTACAATACCGCCCAGGGAGATGATCGCAACCTCGCTGGTGCCGCCGCCGATATCGACTATCATGCTGCCGACAGGTTCCGCCACGGGGAGTCCTGCGCCGATAGCCGCAGCCATAGGCTCCTCAATAATGGAAACGCGCTTCGCACCTGCGTTCTGCGCTGCTTCCTTAACGGCGCGGCGCTCTACCTCGGTAACTCCGGAGGGAATGCAGATGATAACGCGTGCCTTTCCTCTGCCCCGAAGCGCCTTCTTGATGAACTGCTCCAGCATGCTGGACGTCATGTCGAAGTCTGCAATAACGCCGTCCTTGAGGGGGCGCACTGCAACGATGGAGCCGGGGGTACGTCCGATAACGTCCTTCGCCTCCTGACCGACGTAGCGCACGCACTGGAGCTTCTTGTCCACTGCAACGACGGACGGCTCGCGGATAATGATTCCCTTTCCTCTCATATATACCAGCGTATTTGCTGTTCCTAAGTCGATACCGATATCCTTGGTCATTCCAAACATTGTGGTTCCTCCGTGAATATATTAATGATTTCCGCGCTTCGGCACGGGCAATTATACATAATAGTACAATTATAATTATAGCATTATTGTGCTCTGTACGCAATGCATTATTATCATAAAAATTCACGAAATAGCCAGGTTTTTTTGGCTATTTTTCGGTAATACGTTTAAGCCGCTTATCCATTATTGCGCAGGAAGGAAAATACTTTTCCGGCTCAGCGGTATTTTTGAAAAAAGGACTTGCAATAAACTTTTGTATACTGTATAATAGAATTATAGTATACTTCTGCCCGGCTGAACGGGCGTTATCATATCATTTGACCAGGTGGGGTCAGAAAGGGAAACGATATGCTTAAAGAAAAAGTCACGGTAACCATCTGCGGAAAGCCGTATAATCTCCGCACAAACGACGCGGCGGCGCTGAGGCGTCAGGCTGAGGAATCCGACCGGCGCATAACCGAATACTGCAAGCTTATGCCGAACAACCCTGCCCCTAAGGAGGACGCATGCGTGTTCACCGTGCTGGACTTACTCGGCGAACTTGACACTGCCTCCGCTGAGCGCGACGCGCTTGCGAAGCGTAATTCCGAGATGACCGCCGCAGCGGAAAACGGTGCGAAGGCGACCGAGGAAAATCAGCGCCTGACTGCTGAAATAAAGGAGCTGCGCAAGGACAGCGTTGCGCTTGAAGCGCTCCAGAAAAGCTTCACCGAGCTTGAGGGAAAGAACGCACAGCTTGCGGATACCCTCCGGGAAGCGAACGAGCGCGCCGACGAAAACCGCAATGCAAAATCCGACCTGGACGCCGCAAACCAGAAGATAAAATCCCTGGAAGATAAGAACGACCAGCTGACGCAATCCGTGAAAGCAGGCGAGAACAGAGCCGCCGAGCAGGACAAATCCATCGCCGAAATGCAGCGGCAGAATACCGACCTGCGCAAGCAGACCGAGAAACTTGCCGCACTCACCGACGAGAACAAAAAGCTGTCCGAAAAGCTGGAGAAATCCGCGAACACGGAAGAAGCCCTCCGCCGCAGCGAGGAGCGCGCCGCCGCGCTGGAAAAGGACCGCGAGAAACTCAAGGCAAGCGCCGCAGAGCTTGATAACGTGAAGAAGTCCCTGGCAGCGGAACTCGGAAAATCCGCCGACCTGGAGCGCAGACTTATCGCCGCTGAGAAATCCGCAAAGGAACTCGAGGATACAAAGCAGTCCCTCGCCGCTGAAAAGGGCAGGAACTCCGACCTGGAGAAGAAACTCTCCGCCGCTGAGAAATCCGCAAAGGAACTTGAGGACACAAAGCAGTCCCTCGCCGCTGAAAAGGGCAGGAACTCCGACCTGGAGAAGAAGCTTTCCGCCGCTGAGAAATCCGCAAAGGAACTTGAGGAAACCAGGCAGGCCCTCACCGCCGAACAGAACAAGTGTGCCGAGCTTGAGCACCGACTGGAAGCCGAGCGCCGTGCCGCTGAGGAATCCAGGGCAAGCGCCGCAGATACGGCGGACGAACTGGCAGTCCTGCGCGAAAAGGCAGACAAGCTGGAGGAGCTCTCCGTGAAGTTCTCCCAGATGGAGAGCGAAAACAACGCTCTCAAGGCCGCAAACTCCGACGACGGCGGAGATCCCGGCGAACTCGCCAGGGAAGTGGAATCCCTGAAAAAGCGGCTTGACGAGGCGCTTGCGGAAGCGCGCGACCTGAAAAAGACGAACGCCTCCCTCAATCGCCAGCTTAATGAAATGCTTGAGGACGGACAGCTTACATTATGAGTGAAATTCTTGCACCCCTGGGGGGGATTGATGATCTGCATGCGGCGCTGAACTCCGGCGCCGACGCAGTCTATCTTGGAATGTCTGATTTTTCGGCACGCAAAAATGCCGAAAATTTTTCTATTGAGGACCTTAAAACCGCCTGTGGCGAGTGCCACCGCCGGGGCGTAAAGGTCTATGCAGCGCTGAACACGCTGATATACGACAGCGAAATCGAAAGGTTCACGGAATGCGTGAAAAGCGCGGCGGCATGCGGCGTGGACGGGCTGATAATCCAGGACCTGGGCGCCGCTGATATAGTCCGCCGGGTATGTCCGGAGCTTCCCCGGCACGCCTCCACGCAAATGACGCTTAACAGCGTTTCCGGCATTAAGGCCGCTCAGCAGCTGGGATTCACCCGCGCCGTTATCGGCCGTGAACTTTCCCGGGAGCAGATCCGTGAGATCGCAGAAAACGCCGGAATAGAGCTTGAGGTATTCGTGCACGGTGCGCTGTGCGTGTGTATCAGCGGTCAGTGCTACATGAGCAGCGTTTTCGGCGGCAGAAGCGGCAGCCGCGGATGCAGCCGCGAACTGTGCGCCCAGCCCTGCCGACTGGATTTCACCTGCGGCGACCGGCACAACGTCATCTCGCTGAAAGACAGCTCCCTGGTAAAGCACCTCGGGGAACTTGACAGCATAGGGATAGCCTCCATGAAAATAGAGGGCAGAATGAAGCGCCCGGAATACATCGCATGCGCCGTGGATGCCTGCCGGAAGTCCCTTGACGGGGAGGATTACGACTACGACCGCCTTGCCGGGATTTTCTCCCGGGGCGGACTCACGGACGGCTACTACGATGGCAGCATGCGCGACATGCAGGGGATCCGCAGCCGCGAGGACGTGGAGAACTCCGCAAAGGCGCTGAACGGAATCAAGGCGCTATACAAGGCGGAATACCCACGGATACAGGCGGATATCCATGTGGAGCTGCACTCCGGCAAGCCGGCGTTCGCGTCCGGGACTGCGGAGGGCTGCGCGGCGGCAGTGCAGGGCGAAGTCCCACAGCCGGCAAAGAACGCGCCGCTCACTCCGGAAAGCGTGTGCGAGCGCATGTCAAAGCTTGGCGGAACGCAATTCCGCCCCGGCGAAGTCACCGCCGAGGTGGACGAGGGTCTGAATCTCCCGGCGTCTGCGCTGAACGCGCTGCGGCGCAGTCTGACCGAGCATCTTGACGAAGCGGTTCTCCGCCGCAACACTCCGGAATACCGGACGTTCCCCCTTTCGCCGCCGGGCAGTCCAGCTCACGAAAAGAGCGGATTCCAGTGGCGCTGCGAGGTGTATTCCGCAGACCAGCTGCGGCAGGCGATGGAGCTTCCGTTTGAACTCATCTACGCGCCGATACGCCTGCTGGACGGAAATATTTCCGGCAAGGAACGCATAGTCATAATCCCCCCGTTCGTCCTTCAGGACTGCGAGCCGCAGCTCAGGAAGCGGCTGCGTGAACTCCGTGCGATGGGATTTGAAAAGGCGATGGCGCACACACTGGGGCACGCGCAGATTCTGTCGGAGGAGGGATTTCTCATTCACGGCGGGCACCGCATGAATATCATCAACAGCTACTCTGCCGAAGTCTGCGGACGCCTGGGATTCCAGGACATCACCCTTTCATTCGAGGGGACCGCGGCGCAGCTTGCGGAAATACGCTCTCCCCTGCCCCGGGGTGTCATAGCATACGGCAGGCTTCCGCTGATGATAATGCGGCGCTGTCCGGTAAGCGGCGGTGCGCCATGCGGCAGAGTTCACCCTTTCGACGACAGCGGAACTCCCTGCGGCGAGCACATCTGCGACCGCCGCGGAAATCCGCTCCCGGTGCTGTGCGGAGGGAACAGCGTGGAAATACTGAATCCCGACATGCTGATAATGAGCGACCGCATGAACGCGCTGGAGCCTTTCGATTTTGCGGTGCTGAAATTCACCACCGAACAGGAAATCAAACACGTCCTGGACATGTACCTTTCCAACAGGAAGCCCTCCGGCTCGCTGACCCGGGGACTGTACTTCCGCGGCGCGGAGTGATTCCGGAAAAGGAGAAGATATGGCGACTAAAAGGAAATTCAAGCTCACCTACAACTGCCCCGTTGTGCTGACATATGCGGTGGTCTGCCTGGTGTTCGTCCTGGTGGATATGCTCACCCAGGGCTGGTTCAACGCAAACATAATGGTATGCTACGGACACCCGTCCTGGCTGAATCCCATGACATATGTCCGCTGCGTTACATATTTCTTCGGGCATTCCGGCTGGAGCCACTACGCAAGCAACATGCTTCTAATGCTGCTCGTGGGCCCTGTGGTGGAGGAGAAATACGGCAGCGGAAACCTGGCGTTCATGATACTGATAACCGGTATCGCCTCCGGAATACTCAACTGCCTGCTGTTTGATTCCGGGATAATCGGCGCCAGCGGAATCGTGTTCATGATGATAATTCTCAGCGCTTTCACCAACATGCGCAAGGGGGAGATCCCGCTTTCGCTGATTCTTGTGGCGGCAATATACCTCGGACGCGAAATCGTGAGCGCGTTCACTCCGGATAGCGTGTCGCAGTTCGGTCACATCACCGGAGGGCTTTTCGGACTTTTCTGGGGGATATACTACTACAGGACTAAATTCAGCAGTCAGTACTGAAAGCAGCAAGCGTTCGGCGAAACCGCCGGGCGCTTTTTTATTCCGATTCAAATGTAACCAAATTTTCACCTAAACCACGGGATTTGCGCTTGCATTAAGAGTGTATTTATGCTATAATGTAAATTGTATATTAATGCGCAAATCAAGGTCTATACTATATTATATAAAGGAAATACTATGGAAAAGCAGGAAACAAGTATCATATACGGCAAAAATGCCGTCACCGAAACCCTGACCTCCGGCAGGGAGATCGACACAGTTTATGTGCAGAAGGGCGCTTCCCTCGGGAAGATCCTGGCGCTGGCGAAGAAATCCGGCGCAGTGGTCAAGGAAGTCGGCGATGAAAAGCTGACCGCCATGTGCGGAACTCCCAAGCACGGCGGAACCGCAGCGGAACTCGCGTCCGCGTCCTACTCCACGGTGGAGGATATCCTCGCCGCAGCAGAGGAAAAGGGCAAGCCTCCGTTCATCATCATCGCGGACGAGATCGAGGATCCGCACAACTTGGGCGCAATAATCCGAACTGCGGAAGCAGCCGGAGCGGACGGGCTGATAATCCCGAAGCGCCGCAGCGCTTCCCTCAACGCAACGGTATTCAAGACCTCCGCCGGCGCGGCGGCATGGCTCAAAGTTGCCAGAGTGCCGAACCTGGTGGACGCCATCAAACGCCTGAAAGAACACGGCGTGTGGGTATACGGCATGGAGGCTGACGGAACTGCCTTTGACAAGGCTGACCTCTCCGGCGCGGTGGCGCTGGTTATCGGCAGCGAGGGATTCGGACTCGGCAGGCTGGTCCGTGAGAACTGCGACATGACACTTTCCCTGCCGATGTTCGGAAAGGTAAATTCGCTGAACGCGTCTGTTTCAGCCGGAATACTCATGTATGAGGTAGTAAAGCACCGGGGCTGACCCTGGAAGTTCAAGTAGGAGAGATATTGATGTCTGATAAGTACAGCATTGACGATATTCTTGCAGAAGTAGACAGAAAACGCGGCGGACACAGCGAACAGCAGCCCGTAGAGAGCGTTACTGAAATAATCGGGGGCAACGAGCTTGACGACCTCATGCGCACCTCCGGAGTAAAGACCCGTATGTCCGACAGCGAGATCCGCGAGCAGGAACGCGCGGAGGAATCCGCTGCCCAGGAGCGTGCGGAAAATATCCGCCGTGACGCCGAGCGCCGCACCGGAGAGAGATTCTCTGATGATTCCGAGGAAGCCGCCGCACGGGAACGCGCGGAAAATATCCGCCGCGCCGCCGAGCGCAAATCAGAGCAGCTCCGCAAAAAGACGGAAGCCGAGGAAAAGCGCCGTCAGGAGCGCGTTGAGAAAGAGCGTCTTGCCGAAGAGCGCCGCCTTGAAAAGCTCCGTCTGGAAGCTGAGAAGCAGGAGCAGAAGCGCATTGAAGCCGAGCGCGCCGCAGAAAAAAAGAGCATGCAGTTCACTCCGGAGCCTGAACCGGAAGAACCATCGCACTCCGGGTTCACCGCAGAGCTTTCCTCTCCGGGCGAGGCAGCAAAGCTGTTCGCCGACAAGGAGCCGGAGGTAGTCCAGCCGAAGAGCGAGCATGTACAGCCGTTCATCAAGCCGGCGGTATCCGGCGCGGACGATGATATCATATTCCACACAAAGAGCGACCTTGTTCCCACCGAAACGCAGAAGCTCCGCAAGATGAAGCGTATTGAGGAGATCAACCGCGCCCTTCTCGCCGCCGACCGCGCAGCCGAGGAACCGGACGATCTCGTGGATTCCCTCAACCCTATGGAATCCCGGGAGAAGGCGGTGGACGAGCTGAAGAACGCCGCCGCTCCCCAGGAGATAGGCGACACCCTCGCGGTATCCGGAAACGACCTCAAGAAGATGTCCAACGGGGAATCCGAGCACGTCAAGGAGTACGCCCCCGTGACATCACGCAAGAAATCCCATAGTGCGGACGATGTGCTTTTCACACCAGGCGCGCAGAAGAAATCCGATATATCTGAAAGGGAGCGCCGCTCCGAGGACGCGCTGATCGCCTCCCTCAACCAGAAGCTGAAGGAACAGCGCGAGAAGAGCATCGCCGAAGAGCGCACCGTGACCCTCAGCGATATTTCCAATCCGAAGGCGCTTCCGCCCAAGGGACTTAACCTGGATTACGACAAGGTGATCGACACCAGCATTCTCCCCAAGACCGACCCCGTTGCCGCAGTGCAGGAGGCGGAAGCCCTCGCCGCGCGCAAGAAGCGCCGTATCTCCAACTTCATGCTGGAGGATATCGACGAAGAAGAGGAGCCGGATTCCGACGAGGAGGACGACGAGGAAGAAGACGAAGTTATCGACCTCGACGACGAGAATGTCATCACCGAACGTCTGAACCGCGCCGGAAAGGGGCTCACCGGAAGATTGGTGATACTTGCCCTGCTGACTGTCGCGGCGTTCATTGCCGATATCTTCTTCACATTCCGTATCGACGGCATTCCGATACTGTCGTCGCTCGCCAATGACGTGGAGGTGTTCCTATACACCAACCTCACCATCGGGATACTGAGCTTCGGAGCATGCTCCAGCGTTATCACCAACGGATTTTCACGACTGATGAAGAAAAAGCCGGACGGCGACACACTGTGCGCCTTTGCACATCTCGGCGCCCTCGGCAGTATGATATTCTACCTCGCAAATCCTAACTACACGCTGATGAAGCAGTCATTCGTGTATCTCATAGTGTCCATGCTGGCGCTGTGCTTCAACACCGTATCCAAGCTGTGTACTGTACGGGCGGCAAAGAACAACTTCCGCTTCGTCACCGGGGACAGCGAGAAGTTCTTCGTGGAATGCACTGACGGCGAGGACGCAGAGCAGCTCGCCCGGGGCGCTGTAAGAGGATTCCCGGTGGTGGCTTCAATGCGCAAGACCGAAATGCTGTGCGATTTCATCATATCTACCTACTGCGAGGATATTTCCGACCGCATTTCCCGAATACTCACCCCGATAGTACTCGGGCTGTCCATCGCCGGCGGCGCTGTGGGCTATTTCAGCGCAGGCGCGATAAATACCGGCAGCGCCACCAACCAGTGGTCCTTTGCGGCGACGGTTTTCTCCGCGATACTCTGCGTGGGTGCCTCCTTCACCGGAGCGCTCATCGTAATGCTACCCATGCTCAGCGCCTCCAGAAAGACCGGTCAGCGCCGCGCAGCCATTCTCGGCTACAGCGCAGTGGAGGATTTCAGCGCAGTGAACTCCGTTCTCGCTGAAGCAAAAACGCTGTTCCCCTCCGGCTCCGTTTCTATCCGCAACATCTGGGACTACAACAAGAACGGCACCAACGGTGCGCAGCACGTCACCATCGACGAAGCAATAATCTACGCAGCCAGTCTGGCAGTAAGCTCCGACAGCATACTCGCCGACCCGCTGTTCAATATGCTCAACTACAAGCCGGCGCTCCTGAAGAAAGTGTCCAACTGCGTCTATGAAAGCGGACTGGGCGTTTCCGGCTGGATAGGCAGCCGCAGAATACTCCTGGGCAGCAGGGATCACATGAAGTCCCACGGGATCGTGGTTCCGGACAGCAAGAAGGAATCCGCCCTCAACAAGAACCACGACGAGGTAGTTTACCTCGCGGTCGCAGGCGAAGTCTGCATGCTGTTCTTTGTGACCCTCTCCGCAAATCCCCAGGTGAAGAAGCATGTGCAGAAGCTCGCCCACAACGGCGTCAGCCTTATAATCAAGACGGTTGACGGCGCCCTGAGCGAGGGCGTGGTATCCGAACTGTTCGACATCTATGCGGAAAACGTTAAGATACTCCCGGCGGAGGCTCACGACCAGTTCGATGAGCATACAAAGTATGCCGGAAAGGGCAGCGCCGCAGTATCCTGCGACGGCACGTTCTCTTCCCTCGCGTCCGCGATAAACGGCGCGAAGGCGCTTCGGGAGCGTATCAGAATGGGCTGCATAATGGAGATTGCAGGCATTTCCCTTGGAATACTGCTGGTGTTCATCTTTGCCGTGTTCCGTAATTTCTCGCTTCTGGACAGCTTCTGGCTCGCCGGATATAACGCAGTATGGCTGATTCTCACCACGCTTGTGATGGCGTTCAGACGCATATGACCCTGGACGAGGAATACATGACCAAAGCCCTGGCGCTTGCTCAGCGTGCCTACGACCTGGGAGAGATCCCGGTGGGCGCGATAGTCACGGCTTCGGACGGCAGCATTATCGGCGAGGGGTGGAATCTTCGGGAGCATATGCAGTCCCCCACCGCCCACGCCGAGATCCTGGCGATAGAACAGGCGGCAAAAGCGCTGGGCAGTTGGCGGCTTTCCGGCTGCACGCTGTACGTCACACTGGAACCCTGTCCCATGTGCGCCGGCGCAATAATGAACTCGCGACTGAAACGCGTGGTGTACGGCGCATTCGACGATAAGAACGGCGCCTGCGCCTCCGTTGTGAACCTCTTTGAGGAACGATTCACGCATATTCCATATATCCGCAGCCGCATACTCATGCAGGAATGCAGCGAAATACTCACAAAATTCTTCCGGGAGCTGAGAGAAAGCCCCGATAAATAAGACGAAAGACCGATGACATGAACAAATACCAGAAGCTGGCAAGTAATACCATAATTCTGGCGATAGGACAGTTCGGCTCAAAACTGCTAGTGTATTTCATGCTGAAATACTACACCAGCATGCTGGGCGCGGACGGTTTCGGTGATGTCAACAACATCATCAATGCCTCATCGCTTCTTATATCCGTGGTGACTCTCTCGATCAACGAGGGTGTGCTTCGCTTTGCCCTGGACAGGTCAAACAACGGAAAACACGTGCTTTCCATAGGACTTAACACCGCTATAATTGGGTTGCTTTTATTCGCGGCGGCAGTCCCACTTATAGGATTCATCGACATGCTGGCGGAATACAGGTGGCTCATTTACATGTACGTTGCCACCGGAAGCATAAAGGGAATCTGCGCCATCTATGTCCGTGCCCGGGGACATGTCAAACTGTTTGCCGCCGACGGAATTATCACAACGATCACCGTAATACTTCTGAATCTGCTTTTCCTCGGCGTTTTCAACCTCGGCGTTGTCGGATATGTTCTGTCCGTTTCCCTCGGCGATTTCTGCTCTATAATCTTCCTGTCGCTGACAGCGAAGCTGTATAAGCAGTACCGCCCCCTCGGAAACGACCAGGTACTGGCGAAATCCATGATACGCTACAGCATTCCCCTCATGCCGACCACGATCATGTGGTGGATAATAAACGTGTCGGATACCTTCATGGTTACCGCATTCTTTGGCAGCGCCGCAAACGGCGTCTATTCCTTCGCGTTCAAGTTCCCGAACCTCGCCGCGATCGTCGTCGGGATATTCTCCCAGGCGTGGCATATGTCCGCGATCACCGAGCGGAATTCCCGGAAGATCAGCCAGTTCTACTCCAACGTATTCAGCATGATCGAAACCGTCATGTTCATCGCCGCCTCGGGTATCCTGCTGATACTCCGCCCGCTGATCATGCCGTTCTTCGGCAGCGAGGAATTTGCAGGCGCATATATCTACGTTCCGTTCCTGGTGGCGGCGGTGGTATTCCAAAGTTTCAACAACTTTCTCAGTTCAATATACGAAGCGAGCCAGAAAACAATGCACTCCCTCATCTCCAGTATCATCGGCGCGTCCAGCAACGTTCTGCTGAATCTGATACTGCTGCACTCCCCCATGGGAGTACTGGGCGCGGCGCTTGCTACCTTCATAAGCTACGTTCTCGTGTACATCTACCGCGTGATCGACACCCGGAAATATCTCTACATGTCTGTGAACTTCCCGATGATGTTCCTGAACCTCGGGCTGCTCGGCGTGATGTCCGCCTGCGTAATGCTTATGGATGAGGGACTTATCCTGAACGTTGTCAACTCCGTGGTATTCCTGCTGATCGTCGCGATCAACTTCAAATCCGCGGTTCGCGCGGTGAAGCTGTTCATCAGCCGCAAGACCGGCAAGGGTTCCGCCGAGGAATAAAATAATCACCTGCCGTTGCCGACAGGTGATCTGGGATATATTTCACTGTAACTTGTTGAGTATCTTCTCGGAACTGTTCACCACTGACAGCAGCGCGGCAGCCTGTTTGGAATACTCCTGCTCGATGCGTGCGGTCGTAATTCGCTCGTCCTCGGAGCCGCCGTTCTCCGCTGCGGAACGCGCCTTGATATCCTCAATAGAAAGAGCCGCAGAGGTAAGCCCGGACACCTTGTCCTCGGGAACGCTGAACACATGCTCGTCATTGGACTTCCCGGCGCTGTAGATCATTCTGTAGCAGCGGTAGACCGCCATAGACAGGTAGGAATACACCGCCCTGGACAGCTCGGAGTTCTTTGCTTTTATAAGCAGCGTGAAAATGATCTCGATGGAATTCGTCAGCAGCTTCTTCTGGAAGAACACCGACAGCCCGGAGGGCGCCCCGTCGTATTTCTCCGCCGCGGAACTTTCAGGAAGCTCCTGCTCGGTAACAGCGGCGCCGGTGCTCATCGGAGAGCGGCCGAGAAGGTAATCTATCGACACGTTGTAATAATCAGCAGCACGCACGAGAAAGTCAAGACCGCATTCGCGCTTGCCGTTCTCATAGTGTGACAGCAGCGCCTGGGTGACCTCAAGGTCAGCGGCAGCCTGCTTCTGGCTAAGACCCCGTTCCTTACGCAGCAGCGTCATGATACGGGGGAAGTCTTTATTCATACATTTTCTCCTTGTTATTGTTTTCCCCATGGTTTTGTTTTTATGTATAATACCATATTGTATATTATAAACTGAATATTCCGATTTGTAAAGTGTCATATTTCACAAAATTACGACAGGTTCATAGGGCATTATCTATAACTCACCACCCCTCCGGGCAGGATTTAGTGACCGCCGGAGCTGGCACCGCAAAATGTAGTAATAGTCAATATCACGAACAGCAATACACAAAATAAGCAAATAGTATTTTCGCCTAAACATTATACTGTTTGTTAATCAATGAATATAGAAGCACAATTAACGAAAGGTAGAATCACCATGAAAAATTACTATCTGTATCTGATTCGTCACGGATTGACCCAGGGTAATCTTGACGGAAAATACATTGGGCAGACCGACCTTGCCCTCTGCCCCGACGGCGAAAAGGAAATACGCCGGCTTGCGGACAGCGGAGTATATCCGGACGTAGAGAGGGTGTATTCCTCGCCGCTAAAGCGCTGCACCGAAACCGCCGAGATAATCTACCCGAGGATCCAGCTAACAAAGGTTGACGAAATCGCCGAGATGGATTTCGGCGAATTTGAGGGAAAACGTCAGAAAGACATCGCTGGTCTGCCGGAATACACCGAGTGGCTGAAGGGCGGTCCTGAAGCATGTCCACCGGGCGGAGAAAAGTTCGGGGATTTCTCCCTGCGGTGTATCAGCGGACTTGACGTGATATTCAGCGACATGATGAAAAAGGAGCTTACACGCGCCGCAGTGATCACCCACGGCGGAGTTATCACAAACCTGCTTGCCGGATTCGGACTCCCCAAGGGAAAGCCTGCGGATTTCATGCTGCCCCCCGGCGGCGGATACGAAATTATCCTGTCGGCGTTCCTGTGGCAGAAGGGTCCGGTATTCGAGATCAGCGGAAGATTATTCTGACAAGATAAAGGAGAAATTATGACAGTACAGGAATTGCAGACCAGGCTCTTTGAGCTTGACATACCGCATTACTACTACAATATCTGCGGAAGCGGCGACGAGGAGGATCAGCGTATCTGCGTCATGAACGAGGGTGGAAAATGGCTGGTGTACTACAGCGAGGACGGCGACCGCATGGAGCTTTCCGAGTACTCCACCGAGGAGGACGCCTGTGCGGACTGCCTCAGCAGACTTGCGGAGTAACGCCATGAAAAGATTTATCAGAACCGTGGCGGCGCTGATCTCGGCGGCAATGCTGTGCGGCTGCTCCGGGAATACCGATCCGAAGCCGCGGCTGGACGTGAACACCTCCCCCGTGGTCGGCGAGAACTGCGTCACGCCGCCCTTCTGGGTGGTGGAGGACGATTCCACCGGAGCGCAGATATTCCTTCTGGGGAGCATGCACGCCGGAATAAAAGGCGCTGAATACCCGGACTATGTTCTCGAAGCCCTGCGCAACAGCAGCTGGGCGGCACCGGAAATGGACACCGTGGATTTCAGCAGGGATTTTGTTCAGCAGCAGAAATGCGCACAGTACCTCCTGCTGAACGGAACAACAATGCAGGATATACTGGGCGAGGACTACGACCGCACTGCGGATTACTTCCGCAGCAAGGGTATCTATCAGCTGGGAATGGACGGAATGATTCCATTTTACTGGGCTTCCATGGCTTCCGGGCTGGTGATTGACGAAGCCGGTCTGGATTCCTCCAGCGGCACCGAAAGCGTGCTGCTGGAGCTGGCGCACTCCAAGAAAATCGAGATTCGCGAGATCGAGGGCGGCGAGGCACAGTACAAGATGATGGGCGAGATCCCCATGAGCGTGCAGGTGCAGTCCCTGGCGGAGTGCGTGGGCAACGACAAGATCAGCGCTCAGGCGGAAGCAAGCCTGGAGCTCTACAACGCCTGGAGCTGCTTCGACGAGGAATATCTCGGCTCCCTGGAGGTCTACGACCCAGCTGAGGTGGATTCCCCGGAGGACTGGCAGAAGTACTATGACCTGATGTACGCCGACCGTCAGAAGCTGATGTCAGATTTCATCATCGACAGCCTGAAGTGCGGCGAACAGGGATTCGTGTTCGTGGGCGCAATGCATTACTTTGCGGAGCCGTCAATACTCACGCAGCTGGCGGACGCAGGCTACACCGTGACCGCAATTCGAGGAACTGCGGCAGGTGAGGGAATACAGGCGGCATAATCCGGCGGACGGATGAATATAATCAGCATAGACACGACCGTGAAAGGAGCCGCTATGCTGAATTTGAAACACCGCGATACCCCGGAGCATTGCCGCACTCAGGATCTTATCCGGGAATATGAGGAACTATCCGAGCGCCTGGAGCAGATACGCACCTGCTTTGACCTCGCCGACGAGGATTCACTTATCGACGCGCTGATCTATGAGGAGAACGCAGTACAGTGCCGACTGGCGGCGCTCAACCAGAAAGCCCGGAAAATGGGCGCACATGTGGAGCATTTTGAACGCAGCCACAGCTGAATGGCTATGCTGTGCGCTTCCCGGCGCTCCCTAAAAATTAATTCAAAAAAGTCGTATTTTTTTGAAAAAAGCTATTGACAAATCGGAAAAGCTGTGATATAATAATATAGTCGTTGAGAGCTAAGAACTTAAAACGAAGAAAAGAATAAATGCGGGTGTGCTGGAACTGGCAGACAGGCACGTTTGAGGTGCGTGTGTTGTATGACATACGGGTTCAAGTCCCGTCACCCGCACCAAACCATCGTACAGAAATGTACGATGGTTTTTTCTTTTATCTGCTGATCATTCCATAGTACCGTCTGTGTTATAAAAACATATTGGCGAACCGGAACAATTTGCGTGGAGTGCCTCCTGCGATAATTCAGGAACTGTTCCCCTGCCCTGGTCGGAAGCATACGCGAATATATCTGAACACAAAAAAACACCGTACTTTTCAGTACGGTGTTTTGGTGGGAGCTGGTGGATTCGAACCACCGAAGCATGACGCAGCAGATTTACAGTCTGTCCCCTTTGGCCACTCGGGAAAGCTCCCATATTCAATTGTAAGTTCCATTAAAAAATGGAGCTGGTGGACGGATTCGAACCCCCGACCTGCTGATTACAAATCAGCTGCTCTACCAGCTGAGCTACACCAGCGTAAAGCGTTGTCAGTTCTATATTTCGTTCTGTTCCCTGACGACTTGTATATTATATCACATTATTTCACGTTTGTCAACACCTTTTTTCAAAAAAAATCGAATTTTTCGAATATTTTTTTGATAGCCGCGCAAAACGGCATAACAAAGCCCCGGAGTGTCCTCCGGGGCAGTTCTGTATTATTCCTGAGCAGTGACTTCCTTGTAGAACTCGGAGTAATCCCTGCGCTTGTCGTTGGTAAACTGGATAGCAGTCCTGGGGTGCTGGTTGAGCATACCGGTCAGCAGGTACTGCATATCGTAGCCCCATACAACGCCCTCGTCCTTGAGCTTCTTCATGTGCTTCTCAATGAACTGGAGAGCCGGGTAGATGTTGTACTTCGGGTTCTTCAGGAAACCGAGCAGCAGCTCCATTGCGCAGTTTCCTGCGCCTCTGCCCATCTCGGCGTAAGTGCCGTCCAGCCAGTCAACGCCGTCACCGACTGCCTCGACAGTGTTCGCGAACGCAAGCTGCTGGTTGTTATGCGCGTGGATTCCGAGCTTCTTGCCGTATTTAGCCGCGAACTCCCCGTAGAGCGCCGCAATACGCTCGATCTGCTCCGGGTAGAGGGCGCCGAAGCTGTCCACGATGTAGATGACGTCCACCGGGGACTTGCCGAGAATATCCAGTGCGACCTTGATGTCCGCGTCCCGGGCATTGGAGATCGCCATGATGTTGCATGTTACCTCGTAGCCCTTTGCAGCGCAGTCCTCGATGACCTCTACCGCCGCCGGGATCTGGTTGAGGTAGGTCGCCACGCGAACCACGTCGATGGGGCTTTCGCTGCGCTTGTGGATATCCTTGCGGAAATCACATCTGCCCACGTCCGCCATTACCGAAATTTTCAGGTTAGTGTCGTTGTCGCCGACTATTGCGCGGATATCTTCGTCGTCGCAGAACTTCCACTTGCCGAAATCCTTGACGTCGAACATCTCCTTGGACGCCTTATATCCGAACTCCATCACGTCCACGCCTGCTTTTATATTAGTCTGATACAGGTCCTTTACGAACTCGTCCGTGAACCTGAACGCATTCACAAGTCCGCCGTCGCGAAGCGTTGCGTCCACAATTCTGATATCTGACCTGTAATCCATGAGCTTTGAAACTTCCTTCATTTTGATACATTCCTTTCATTGCTTTAGCACTTTTATGCTTTTGTGCTTTTGTGCTTTTTATCTCTAAAGTGTCAATGATGATATTATACACCACTTGTCCAGATTTGTCAAGCCCTTTTTTCAGATTATTTCATTTTTCTTTTCCGCAGTCAGAAAAAGGGGAGGGGCGAACCCCTCCTCATAATCAAATCAGCCTACTACCTTGTAGTCCTTGTCCTCGACTGCCTTTTTCAGCACATCGAAAGGAGTGTCTGCGGAAAGCTTGACTACCGCTGTTCCTTTCTCGTGGCTCACCTCTGCGCTCTCTACTGTAGGGATCGCTTCCAGCGCCTTCTTTACAGCCGCCTCGCAGTGACCGCACATCATGCCTTCGATCTTCATTGTAACTTCCATTGTTTTTTCCTCCTTGTGTTTGTGGTGTATTCTTCTGTCATGTACCGCGTTGTGCACCTTCACAAAATTCAGCCGCAGCGCGTTTGTGACTACGCAGAAGCTGGAAAGGCTCATCGCCGCAGCGCCGAACATCGGGTCAAGGCTCCAGCCGAAGAGGTTCACGAACACTCCGGCTGCTATCGGGATTCCGATTATATTATAGATGAACGCCCAGAAAAGGTTCTCCTTGATATTCCTCAGGGAAGCCCGGCTCAGCCGTATTGCCGCCGGAACGTCCGTCAGACGGCTGTTCATCAGCACTACGTCAGCGGCGTCGATGGCGATGTCCGTACCTGCGCCGATCGCGATTCCCAGATCAGCCCGGGTAAGCGCCGGCGCGTCGTTGATTCCGTCGCCAACCATAGCGACAGCGCCCTGAGATTTCAGGCGGCGGATAACCTCCTCCTTGCCGTCAGGGAGCACTCCGGCAATAACCTCGTCAACGCCTGCCTGCGCTCCTATCGCGTCCGCAGTCCGCTGATTGTCGCCAGTCAGCATTACCACGCGTATTCCCATATTACGCAGCTGCTTCACGGCTTCGGGGCTTTCCGGCTTGATTACGTCCGCTGCTGCGATAATACCAAGCAGGACTCCGTCCCGGGCAAAGCACAGCGGCGTCTTTCCCTCGCCGGAAAGCCTGTCGCACTCCTTACGGATATCCTCCGAAATTTCCGCCTGGGACGAGATGAACTTCACGCTTCCTCCAAGCACCCTGGAACCGTTGAGCACTGCGGACAGCCCGTTTCCGGGGAGCGCAGTGAAATCCTCGGTAGGCTCCGGGGTGATGTTCTCCTCCTCCGCCAGCTTCATAACGGCGGC
>OGUO01000572.1_pt1 | contig 27455 bp, 26 predicted proteins | sample 1553641 | NCBI WGS metagenome assembly OGUO01 (sample SAMEA2579980, study PRJEB22360) | human gut metagenome | biome: human gut; feature: human-associated habitat; material: faeces | place: Denmark | collected 2008/2010 | reverse complement strand
GGGGCCCCGAACACGAATACCGAAGACGAACAAGTAACAAAATAAACCTACATTTTTTTCGGGCGGTGTACATTTGTAATGTGCATTTTAGGGGCTGGGTGTCTGATGTATTGGAGCGAAGCCGTGCGTAGCGTTCCAGGAGCGGCGAGCGAAGCAAGGAGAGAGAAACGACGGTTTACCAAAGTGAATAAGCAGTCATTGGACTAAGTCCAATGCTGAATTTTTATATGGTTGATTTTTAATAGATTAGAATCATGTATGTATGCAAAAAGTATACTTTTGGTATACTGATTTTTTGTAAGTGACTGTATTATTGTTTATTATGGTTGTTTTTTCGGTATGCAAAGACCTATGCACTTCTTTTTCTAATGATATGCAAGGTATGTTTTTGTACGTACAAAAACGTTAGGGAAACATTTATATCAGTGTCTATTTGTCGGAGGTCTTGCATCTATCCGGCTTGCCGGTTCCTGTATGCCGGGGTATTAGGCTCCCCATACTTTGTTGTGCGTTTTTTCTATTTTCCGGCACGAAGGTAGCTCCGCACGCCGCATTTGTAAAGGGGCGTTTCACTCTCCGGGTAAAAAATCTCCTGTGCTCGCTTCGCTCGTGCGGTATTTTTTACCCTTCGCCCTTGACAAATACTCTGTGCTTCGCTGGCAGGTGTTTAGGAAAAAAGAAAAAAAATGTTGTTCTTTGGCGGGATGTCCGCTTTGTCATTTTGTTACCGGGATTTGTCCGCATGGTGGGAGACCCGCCCCGATCAGCCGGACACGCAATATCATTTTGTAATAACCGGCTAGCTGTTTTTATGGTGTAACGCTCCGATATTGCTTTCTTTTTGATAGATATGCAAATGCAAGAAGCCCCCCGGCGAAAACCCCGCCGGAGGCAATTATAGAAAGTCTGTGTATCATTTCCACAAAATGTGGAAATGATACACAGATAACAGTTCTTCAATAAATATATGTGTTTTTTGTATGCTTTTGATTATCAGGTATATATGACTTGTTTATTTGTTTGGCACAATGTTTGTTCTTTGTCTTTCAGAAACCATATGTTAAATATTTAAATAGATTGGATTATGAAAAAGGTATTATTTGCAGTAGCACTTGTTATGGGATTGGGTAGTTCAGTGGCATTCGCCGGCAACATGGTATCGGATGTTGAGATTGTGGTAATGGTGAACGATTATAAGCCAATCGAGGTAAAGGATCTGCCGCAGGCGGTTCAGGACACGATCAAGAAGGATTTCGCAGACCTGACAATCAAGGAAGCCGCAGTTGAGGAAAGCGAGGAAGGCACAAAGACCTACAAGGTGACATTTACCGATGCAGAAGGCACGGACAGCGAAGTGTTCTTCAACGAGAAGGGCGAAGTCCTGAAATAAAGCAAATGAACAGCAAAAAGAGAATTCAATTAAACTGTGTCAGCAAAATTAATATTTTATTGCTTTGCTGACACAGTTTGTTTTACAGCCCCTCCGGTTCCGGTGACTTGTAAGGCTTGAAAGCAACCCGAACCTCCTTATGCTCATCGATGACGAAAGTCTGCTCCGGCTCCACAGAACGAATAATGACGCCATTGACTTTCCAATACATGATTGTCCATGATTTGGAATGGGTAGCACGAAAATGCACCGTTGTGCCTTTCGCTATTTCAGCCGGAGAGATCAATTCTCCTATCTTTTCCGCAGCCGTATTTTCCAACTCCGGTTTAGCCGAAAGCTGACCTTCACCCTGATCCACACCAAATGCCAGCACTACTTTTTCCACTGCGGGAGGAAGAGGAGGATCTTCATCATTGTCACAAGAAACCGCAAATAGCGTAAGCCCATACAACAAAACAACGACAAAAGAGAGATAACCGATCTGTCTCATTAAGCCGGTTTCTTTTTTTTCCATAGCAGTTTTCATAAGCTTATTTTTTTGTTTACGACCGCATAAAGATAACAATTTGTTGGCTAAAAGGGTTTATGAACCTTTTATTTTTTTGCCTTATTATCTTAAAATTCAGTGTTTATGAAATACCAATTTTCGTACACGTTAAAGTCATATTTTGCAGTAGTCATAATATAACTTTGAATAAGATCTTTTTTTACTATTGCCATATTTATCAATGTTTTGCGCAAATATAAATATCAAAAACGAGTTATACAAATAAAACTCGCTGATATTATAAAATAGTATTCAAAAACTCGCAGTTAGTATTCAAAAACTCGTAGTTAAGTTTTGATTTGTTCTTATAATCATCTGTGTATTAATAATTTCGTTCGATATTTTTAAAGATTGATAAGCATATAACAGGTTATGCTTTAAAACAAGTCAAAGAAATTTTAAGAGATCAAGAAAAACGAAAATAGCCTAAAAACGAGTTTTTGAATACTTGTGAAAGCAAAGCAAAAGCCAAGCGCAGCGGGGTGAATTGAGCGAATTTCCCTGCGTGTTAAAATATGTTTAATTGTGACTTTTTGTGTATAAAAAGAGAGGCTTCCGGGATGCGTTTTCGCTCCCGGATTTGATATAACATTTTGTTGTATAGTTAGTTACCATAACGCAACTTTACCCATGCTTCCGATTTCAAGTTTAGCACTTATTCCCATAGCCTTAAAAACTCTTGCAATGGTGGAAAAGGTTAAATTCTTACCGTTTTCAATTCGGGAGATTTGAGCACGCTGCACTCCTATCAGATTGCCTAATTCCTCTTGGGTTAGGTTCTTCGACTGGCGAGCCTGTTTAATGGCTTCACCAATTAAGGAAGAGTTTAGATCAGCTTCAAACTGGTCTCTTTTGGGAGTGCCTTTTTTCCCTATGTGCTTATCTAATATTTCTTCTTCTGTATAAAATTTCATTGTTTCCATACGCTTTATTTTTTTGAATTAAAATATGCTTTTCTAATATCTTCGGCTTTCGCTATTTCCTTGGGTGGTGTTTTTTGGGTTTTCTTTATAAATCCATGTGTTGCAATAACAAGGGTATTTGTTCCGTTATCTTTATCCCAAAAAGCCAGCAGCCTGTATTTTACTTTGTTATAGAATGTTCTGAACTCCCATATATCCGTATCGTCTAACTTTTTAAAGAGTTCCGGATCTATCACAAACTTGGCTTTGGCAATATTATAGATAATTTTGTCTTTAATCTTTGTTGGTAAGTTGTTCAGAAAATCATCTGCATCTTTTGAGTAGATGATTTTGAATTTAGCCTTTTCTTCCATAAGTTGTTGTTTTTATGGTGCAAAGATAATCTTTTGTTTCCATATAGCGAAACAATTTCTATTTATTTTATACAGCCTGTTGTGTCGTTTTGGCGTGTGTTTTTTGTTTGTGGAATAGGTTCTTTCTTAGTGCTTTGCCCGGCTCTCCCCGTCCCCCTTGTACGATGCAAAAGTACCCTTTTGCCGTACCGCAGGGGAGGGTGTTCGCCGGATGCAAAGCAGCCGAAAGAACAGCAAGAGGAAACGGCACTACGTACCGTTTTTTCCTCTTGCCCTACGGGGTTATGGCTGAAAATCAGTCGTTTAATAATAGATTAGCCAATGATTTACTAATTGATATAAAAACTAATCCATTGGAGTTGATTAAAGTGCGGAAAAATGTATAAGATTGCTTCTATTATCTGCTTATTTTAGTATATTTGTGCTTTAAATAAGTGCGGATAAATGTATTATACGCTGTTTTTACATGTATAAAAATGCTGTTTGTAGATGAAAAGATTTGTTTTGCAACAACTTATAGAATGGAAAAACCGTGAGGATAGAAAACCTCTGATTTTAAATGGTGCCCGACAAGTTGGGAAAACATGGCTGCTCCATGAGTTTGCCAAACTTGAATACAAAAAAGAGGCTTATGTGGTATGCCGTAAGAATAACCTTGCACGCCAGCTTTTTTCTCAGGATTTCAATGTTGACAGAATTTTACGGGGGCTGCGTGCGATGACTTCCGTTGACATTACTCCGGGTGATACGCTTATTATCCTTGATGAGATACAAGATATCCCGGAAGCACTGGAATCTTTGAAGTATTTTAAAGAGGAGGTTCCGGAGTATCATATAGCTGTGGCAGGTTCACTTTTGGGGATATCCCTTCATCAGGATGTGTCTTATCCCGTAGGGAAGGTAAATGTCATCAATATATTTCCTATGAACTTTGAAGAGTTTCTTGTCGCCAAGGGAGAAGAAGAAGCTTGTAAATTGCTTATGAGTGGGGATTTTGAAACGATAAGCCTCCTGCATGACAAATATACGGATCTCCTTCGGCAATATTATTATGTAGGTGGTATGCCGGAAGTTGTACTCAAATATGTAGAAACGGATTCCTTGCTGGAAGTCAGAAGAATACAGTCGGAGATTTTGCAAGGCTATGATCTTGACTTCTCAAAACATGCGCCCAAAGAACAGGTTCCGCGTGTCCGAATGGTATGGAACAGCATTCCTTCCCAATTATTTAAAGAAAACAAGAAATTCATTTACGGAGCTTTGCGAAAAGGTGCCAGAGCCAATGATTTTGAGATGGCCATTCAATGGCTTGTAAATGCCGGGTTGTTGTATAAAGTGCCTCGATGTACCAAACCGGAGCTTCCGCTTGATATTTATGAAGACCTGTCGGCTTTCAAACTCTATATGGTTGATTTGGGGCTTATGGGTGCTATGGTCAAGACAGATCCGGCCCAAGTCTTGATTAAAAACGACATATTTAAGGAATACAAGGGAGGAATGACTGAACAGTATGTATTGCAGCAGATGAAAAGTAAGGGCGTGTCACCGATTTATTACCATAACACAGACAATTCGCGTCTTGAGTTGGATTTTGTTATTCAACGTAATGCCCAAATGGTGCCGATAGAAGTGAAGGCCGAAGGGAATGTCCGGGCCAATTCGTTGACAGCATTACTGGGAAAAAGACCGGAATTGCATGCGGAGAGATTTTCTATGTTGCCTTATAAAGTACAGGGTAATCTTACAAATTTTCCGCTATATGCAATATAGGTGTATCCTTTTCCCATGCCGGTCATACCGTTAGAACTGATTGATAAGTATGATGCGTATGTTGGCCGGTATGTCTATCTTTGTGGCAATGAAAACAGAGAGAGGATTGATTTACGCCTTGTTTTCCGGGACGGAAAGGAGATTGGCACGGATGATCTGAATCTGTATTATAATTGATGTGACGGCTTGGATGTCCCCCGGATGAATGTTCGGGGGATTCTTTTTCTTTTGGGCGTTCCTGTGGGACGGTCAGGCTTTCCGTTGCAAGTCCTCGCCTAAAGGCTGTGGGCTTTACTCTGCAATCCCTAACGCATGGCTGAAAAGTCCTCTTGCCGGTGTTCTTCTTCATACAGCCTCATGCGTTCTTGTAATGCTTCTTTTAAATTGTCGCTTTTTTTCAGTCCGAGTTTGGCACGTATGTTCGCTCGTTGGCTGGTTATGTTTCCGCTACTCCGATGTAATAATTCGCATATTTGGCTGACGGTCTTGTCTTGCAGTATTAAACGGCAGATGTTTAATTCGGACGGGGATAAATAGGGATATATTCTCCTGATCGTATCAAGTTTACTTTTTTCCTTTTTCTGGTGTGCGGCAAGGGCTGTAAAAAGATTTTCTTTGGATTGTTCCCCTATTATGCTTAACAGGGAGTTTGTCTTTTCTTCCGGGTTATTCTCGCTTAACAACTCGGCGAACGCGAATAGTTCTTCCCTTTTTATTTGGAGACGTTTCAAAAGCATTTCCTCTTCCTCTTTTAGCAAGTTGCTACTTTTTAGCAAGCTGCTGATATTACTGTGTAAGGATCTTCCTAATAAGGGGATCATGGTGTATATGATGATGACCAAAGGCAGATAACTGTATAGGAACGGTTCGTCGGTGATAAGTGTGCAGATTGTATAGGAAGCTATGATAAGGGAGGACAATAGGATGGAGATATTACTCATATAGGCACAGATGGAAAGCATGGTAAATAAGAGAGAGATAGTAATGTTACTCATTATCAATGCTCTTTGATAACTATATTCATATCCGCTACATATTGAGCAATAAATTATCTCGATAAAAATCTCGATATGTATGGCTATCAGTATAATGGAAAAGGTCGTGGTCAGATTTACTCTCTTTTTAAAATAAGCGAGAGTGCACATAATGATAAACAGGAATAATACGCTGTTAATATAATAAAACTGTTCATTGGGAAATGGAACTGAATATATGTATATGGGTGCGCATAAGGCCAGCATGAGCAGGGATAGATGAAAGACACGTTTTTGTTGATACGTTATTATCATTTCGCTTTCTTTTTTGTCGTAAGTTTGAGTTTTTATTGAACTTAGAAAAGTAGCGGCTTTTGTGCTGATTTTCATGTATTTTATTGTTTTAAGTGTTATTAAGTATAATGTTTTCTGCAAAAATAACTGTTTTTTTTTTTTTTGTATGTTTAAGTACTTTTCTTTATGATGTTAAGTGTTTTTAATTGTTGTGTAAGCGTGATTGGCTGCTGTGGTAAGTGTTGTAGCTGTTGTGTGGTTGTCTTTTTAAGTATTTATAAGTTTAAAATGCTTGTTTTTTTGCTTTGGAGGTTGGTTTATAGGTGCGTATCTTTAGCGGTTGAAATTCAGGGGGGTGTAAAAGCCTGGGTTTGGATTGTCATATTAACAAATGATTAAATGACGAAAAGATGTTTTTTTATATTAAATGTGTATTGTTCGTGCTCGTGTTGAGTATAAGCGGAGAAATATCCGCTCAGGAGAAGCGTGATTCGGTAAGGATCTATTTTCATCAAGGAAAGGTAAATATAGATACATGTTTACTTGACAATGGGAACGAGATGGAGCGGTTTGCTAAAATCTGTTCCGCATTGAACGACTCCGTCCGTCTTATCAGGAAAATTCAAATAATAGGAGGAGCTTCCCCGGAAGGAGGGGGGCTGTTGAATGGAAGGCTGTCTGAAAAACGAGCAGAGGTTTTGTGGCGGTATATATCACCTTATATAAAGATTCCGGTATTGGAGAGGGATTTTCATTTTTCGGGAAGTGACTGGAACGGACTTATAACGATGGTGAGAGCGGATGTGAATGTTCCGGAGAGGGAGGATGTCCTTCGTTTGTTGGAGAAGATCGTCCGTTTGGAAAACCAGGACAGCCCTTATTGGGGGGGAGAACTGAAAAGACTGAAAGGGGGGAGGCCATACTCATATTTGTATAAATTCCATTTTCCGAAACTTCGTTCGTCGATGGTGAAAATATGCTATGATAGTGATCCGATAAATCCCGTCAGAGATACGGTATATATACATACACGTGATACGTTGTGCATCCGTGATACCGTTACCGTCATAGCTCCGGTAAAGAAACGGCCGTTTTGCATGGCGGTGAAAACAAACTTGCTTTATGACGCTGTTTTGATACCTGACATCGGGGTTGAGTTCTGTTTGGGGAAGAACTGGTCTGTGGCCGGGAATTGGATGTATGCCTGGTGGAAAAGTGATCGGAAGCATAATTATTGGCGTATCTATGGGGGAGATGTGGAGTTGCGCCGCTGGTTCGGTCGGAGAGCGGTGGAAAAACCGTTTTCCGGGCATCATGTCGGATTGTACGGGCAGATCGTCACCTATGATTTCGAATTGGGTGGGAAAGGTTACTTGGGGGATAAATGGAGTTACGGGGGAGGCGTGGCTTACGGCTACTCGTTACCTGTGGGACATCGGTTCAATGTGGATTTCACGTTGGGAATCGGCTACCTTGGAGGATCGTACAAGGAATACATCCCTTTGGACGGTCACTATGTATGGCAGACCACTAAAAACCGCTGCTGGTTCGGCCCGACCAAGGCGGGTATCTCTTTGGTGTGGTTGATCGGGCGGGGGAATTATAGCCGGAAGAAAGGAGGCAGGCAGTGATACGGATACGCTTTAGTCTGGTGTTCATATTTTTATGGATAGGACTGACGGCTTGTGAGCATAAGGATTTATGTTACGATCATCCGCACTTTGCCACGGTGCGGGTAATATTCGACTGGACCAAGATTTCCAATCATGACAAGCCTGAAGGCATGAGGGTCGTATTTTATCCGACCGATGATGAAAGCAACACGTGGATATTTGATTTCCCCGGAGGAGAGGATGGGGAAGTGGAGCTCCCCGAGAATGATTACCGGGTAATTTGCTTCAACTACGATACCGACGGGATGGTTTGGAAAGAAAACGGCAGTTACACGCTTTTTACTGCCGATACGCGTGATGTTCGGTCGCCGGATAACCGGACAATGGCCGTCACCCCACCCTGGCTGTGTGGCGACCATATAGACGGAGTTATCCTCAAGGACATTCCGGAAGGAAGCACGAAGATAATACGGCTAACTCCCGTAAACATGGTATGTCACTACACGTATGAGGTGAACGGTCTTCGGGGACTGGACAGGGTGGCGGATTTGCGGGCCGCTCTTTCCGGCATGTCCGGCTCGCTTAACATGTCCGGCGACAGTTTGCCCGCCGATCTTTCGGAGAGCCTGCTCTTTGATGGAATGGTTTCACGGAATCAGATTATAGGCGGATTCTATACGTTTGGACATTCCGCACTTGAAGGAGAGCCCAATGTTTTCCGGCTGTATCTCAAGAACCGTTCCGGCAGCATGTCTGTATTGGAACAGGACGTGAGCGACCAAGTGCATGATGTCCCGGTAGCGGGGCATATCGGTGATGTGCATCTGGTGTTGAATTTTGATTATGAGGTACCATCCGAGCCGGGAAATGGCGGTCCGGGATTTGATGTGGACGTTGATGATTGGGATGATGTGAATGTGGATATAGTGTTGTAAACGGATATTTGAGTTTTCAGTGCGGATTGGATGCCGGGTAAACGCTATGTCAACTATTAAGTAATCGAGTTTATTAATTATATGTATCAATTTGATTTGTTTTTATTTATGAAAAAAAGTACAGTAATGCTTTGGGCAATCTTTGGAGCGCTACTCATGGGTTGCTCAGACGAGGAGATTGCGAATGTGGAAACCTCCTCGCGGAATGCGATTGGTTTTAACGTGTTAAGTAATGCGGCGGAAACGAGGGCTACCCCTACTACCCCCTCCAACTTGACGAGCACCGATTTCGACGTGTTCGCTTTTACGGCGGATGGTACTGCCTTCATGGGAAAGGTCGACACGGAATATGGACATGACGGAGTGAATATCGTGTACAAAGATAATAAGTGGGATTATAAAAATGCGAACGACCTTCGTTATTGGCCTTCCGAGGCTTTGGACTTTTACGCGTTCAATCCCGGAACGGTTAGTGAAGACATGTTGGCGTTTTATAGGTGGGAAGCCTCCGGGACTTCTCAAAAGATAAGTTATACCTGCATCGATGAGTATGGAGCCGGTACTCATGCAAACTACGACGTGATGTATGCCATAGCCAAAGGCCAGACAAAAGACTCAAACAACGGAAAAGTGAAATTTAAATTCAAACATATTCTGTCTCAGGTCGTATTCAAAGCAAAGACCCAATACGCTAACATGCGGGTGGACATCCGTGACATCAAGATTCATAATATCAGATTTTCCGGCGTCTTCACATTGCCTGCGGCAGCCGATGGAACGGGAAGTTGGAGTTCGCCTGATTTAACATTTCCACACGCATTTACCGTAGTGAAAGACAAATCCATCACGGTCGAAGGTAATACCACAGCTACCGATATTTCCACAAGTTCTCCTATGCTGAATATACCACAGGAGCTGACTGCTTGGACTGTTTCCGGAGCCAGCAAAACCAAGAAGGGTGCCGACGATGCGAAGCAATGTTATCTGGAGATCTCCTGCAAAATCCAGCAGTCCGGAGTTTATCTGTTGGGTTCAGCAAGTGAATACAAAATAATTTATGTTCCGTTCGGAGTTATATGGGAACCGGGCAAGCGTCATATCTACACGTTGATTTTCGGTGGTGGTTATACTGATCAGGGAAAGGCTGTGTTGAATCCGATCCAGTTTGATGCAGAGACAACAGGCTGGGTTGATGCAGATAATAAAGACGTAAACGTCAAACCTTAATCCAAACGTTTATTAATATCGTACCCGTTGGCAGGTTAAACATACGCAAGATTAACCCTGCCAACGGGTTTTTTATTGCTTTTATCATCTGTAATTTATGTGTAGGGTTGCTTTTTGCGTACCTTTTTCCTGGAGAATTTCTTTTGTGGAGTGTTTGCCCTGTATATTCCCGATACGCTGTTATAGCAGGGAACTGTTTTTATCCAAGTAGTCAGATATAGCCTCTTGCAATACCGATTTTAGCGAATCGCCTTTGCGGATCGCGATCAGCTTTAAGTTCTGGTGATAGGTTTCGTCCATGACAAAATTACAATGCACGGTTTTCGCTTTCTTCGGCTTTTGAGCCTCTTTTTGCCCGGCCGTGGATTGGATCAGGCTGTCTAATCCCCCGGTCAGCCCGGCCGACATACTGTTTTTTAAATCGTTCTTCTTTGCCATATGGTTACTTTATTTCTGTTAGCAGTTCGTTACATACCTTTTCGTAGTCCTCTGCCCCGGCAGATTTGGGGGCATAGTGAAAAATATCCTGCCCTTGTGTCGGGGCTTCGGCCAGCGTAATGGCGTTGCGTATATGGGTGCTGAACACTTTGCCCTGGAATGTTTCCTGTACCAGTTCCGAAACGCTCTTGTTCAGGTTCTTTCTTCCGTCGTACTGGGTTATCAGGACCCCGGCGATCGAAAGATCCGAGTTCAAACGTTGCTGCACCTTGTGGACGACCTGCATAAGTTTGGCCATTCCACGCATTGCCAGGAATTGAGCCTGAACCGGGATAATCAACCGATCCGAGGCCGTCAGTGCGTTAAGCGTGAGCAGCGACAGCGAGGGGGGGCAGTCGATCAGGATATAATCGAATTTTTCCTTTTGGCCCTTGATAAGGTGGGCTAAGATAAGTTCCCGCCCGGCCTCGTTGATTAACTCCGTTTCAACGGCCGAGAGATCCAGGCAGGAGGGAACGACTCTAAGACCGTCCTTATGCTCGTAGATCGGCAGGTCGTATTCGCCTTTCATCGCGCCGTAGATCGTTTGGGGAAGCTCCGCGGAGAAGCCCAGCGATTCGGTCAGGTTGGCCTGCCCGTCAAGGTCGATCAAAAGAACCTTGTACCCTTTTTGACGTAACGCACCGCCCAGGTTGATCGTGGTTGTGGTCTTTCCTACTCCCCCCTTGTGATTCAATACGGAGATTACTTTTGCTTTGCTCATAAATTCAGTTTTTTAAATGGTTGTCATGTCCGCAAATATAGTCAAAATACTAATATACTAAAAGACTAAAAGTAGTATTTTCGTTTTTTGCGTGTTTTTTGTACCGATCGGGGAAGCGTACCGAAATAAATCCTGTTTCCGTCTTTCGGTACGTTTTGTTTCTGTACCGGAATTAATCAAAGATTAGAATAACCATAAATGTTTTTATACGTTAATCATACGTATGTATATATGTATATATTTGTTTTTGAGTATCTTTGTGTGCTATAAATAAAAAATAAAAGACATGAGCACTTATTCGTATAAAAATCCGAAGTTTATAAATTCCCCTAAAGGGATGGTTGAAGTTGTAGAAGTGATTTATGACGGCAAAGATGATCCGGCCTATTCACTGGCTATTATTAAATGGGAAAATACCTATAAATTAGGTATTCGTTGGAACATCGCTTATAGTGAATGGGACGATTACCGCAAACAGAACGGGCAAGATGAATGTATAGGTAATCCACAGTCGAGAGGTATTCCCACCTGGTTTGTTTTGCCCGATGATATGATGTTTAGTGAGAAGTTCAGCGGTGCGATGCAGAGGCTTGATGAATTAAGAAAAGGTAAATAAGTAATGGAACAGGGAGAAATCATATTATACCAGCCGGATGAAGCGGTCAAGTTGGAAGTGAGGCTGGAAGATGAAACCGTTTGGCTGACACAGGCGCAAATTGTGGATCTTTTTCAATCCAGCAAAGCAAATATAAGCGAGCATATAAAAAACATATATGATCAGAAAGAATTAGAGGAAAGTTCAACTGTTCGGGATTTCCGAACAGTTCGACAGGAAGGCAAACGGCAAGTGATGCGCAATCTGACTTATTACAATTTGGATGCGATCATATCCATTGGGTTTCGTGTCAATAGTAAAAGAGGTATTTTATTTAGGCAATGGGCGAATAAGGTTTTAAAGGACTATCTTTTAAAAGGGTATTCCATTAATAAACGTTTGTCAGAACTTGAAAGGACTGTCGCTCAACATACCGAGAAGATAGATTTTTTTGTGCGTACTGCCTTGCCCCCGGTCGAAGGCATTTTTTATAACGGCCAGATATTCGATGCGTATAAGTTTGCTACAGATTTAATAAAGTCTGCCAAATGCTCACTTGTGCTTATCGACAACTATGTGGACGAAACGGTCTTGCTCATGTTGAGTAAACGCAGCGTCGGTGTCTCGGCCACCATTTACACCCAGCGTATCACGCAGCAACTCCAACTTGATCTTGACAGGCATAACAGCCAGTACCCACCTATCGACATCAGGACGTACCGGGACAGTCACGACCGTTTCCTGATCGTTGATGAAACGGACGTGTACCATATCGGAGCCTCGTTAAAGGATCTGGGGAAAAAGATGTTCGCTTTCTCAAAGCTGGATATTCCGGCGGCTGTGATTACTGACCTGTTATAATATCCTTTGTCTTATGAATGGGCTGTCGCAAAAGAAAAACCCGTTCTTGATGAACGGGTATATCCTTGACTTGGTTACGTGTTTTGATAACAGAGGCTTTACCAAGCATTACAATGCAAAGATAGTAATTATAGGTTAATTAGCGAATTTCTTTTTTGGATAGATCCGGAAATAATGCCTCCTTGAAAGAGGTGGATAAGGTGATTAAAACAATAGATAAGGAAGAACAAAAGCAAAAGGGATGAATGTGGTTATTTATTCACGTGTAAGCTCGCAGTCGGCCAGGCAATCGACCGAACGGCAGGTTGTCGATCTGGAGAGGTTCGCAGCCGGACGGGGGTACGAGGTGACGGCGGTCTTTGAGGAAAAGATAAGCGGACGAAAGGCCAATATCGAACGCCCGGTTTTAAGCCGTTGCCTGGAATACTGCACAGATCCGCAGAACCGGGTGGATATGTTGTTGCTGACCGAGATCTCACGCCTGGGGCGTTCAACCCTGGAGATCCTAAAGTCACTCGATACGCTGCACACGCATAAAATATGCGTGTATATTCAAAACCTGAACCTGGAAACGTTACGGCCGGACAAGACGGTAAACCCCTTGTCCTCTCTGATCACTACCCTGTTGGGGGAACTGGCCGCGATCGAACGCCAGGGGATCATCGACCGCCTTAATAGCGGACGGGAGTTGTACATCCAGAAAGGGGGCAGGCTGGGACGGAAGCCGGGAAGCCGGAAAACGGCCGAACAGAGGAAAGAGGAATACCGGGAGGCGATCGCCTTGTTAAAGAAAGGCTACTCGATCCGGAACGTGGCGAAGCTCACGGGAAAGGCCGTTTCGACGATACAACAAGTAAAAAAAGACTTCATTAGTAGCTGATTATCGGAACAAATATTGTATTTTTGCAACAAATACGAGTAAATGCACATAATTAAAAACGAGTATTTACACGTGTCTAAAAACGAGTATTTGCACGAAAATAATCAGAATCTAAATAAAAACGGTTATGGCAACAATGGCGGAGAAAATGGCGGCTTCACTGGAGGAATTAAGAAAGCTCCAGGAGAAAGACCGCTGTGTCGTCCTGCAAGGGACGGCCGAGATAGGGAGGACGCATTTAACCCGGCTGTTGGATAACGGCTGGTTGCAGGAAGTAATGAAAGGCTGGTATATTGCGGCCAGGCCGGGAACAGAGGGGGACACGACGGTCTGGTACACCTCATTCTGGTATTTTATCGCGAAATACGCGGCCGTCCGGCTGGGGGAACAATGGTGCTTGACGGCCGACCAGTCGCTGGATCTGTATTCGGGGAAAACGACCGTGCCCGTGCAGGTGATTATCAAGTCGCCGAAAGGCCATAACAACACGCAAAAGCTGATGTATGATACCTCGCTTTTGGTGTTTCAAAGCGAGATCCCGGATCAGGTATATAAAGAGCCGGAATACGGCCTTAATCTCTATCCGCTTGCCGAAGCCCTGGTATATGCCACGCCGAGATATTTCCAGGTGGAGAGGATCGCGGCCTGTACCTGCCTGGCCATGATACGGGACGCTGCCGATATATTAAAGGTACTGGCGAGAAACGGGGCTTCGCTCCGTGCCGGAAGAATAGCCGGGGCGTTCCGGAACATCGGGAACAGCGAAATCGCCGACAGCATCGTTTCCACGATGCGGGGGTTCGGGTATGACGTGAGAGAAGAAGATCCGTTCGAGGATCAGCCACGAACGCCCCTTGTTTATGAAGTGTCGCCTTACGTCACACGCTTGCGCCTGATGTGGGAGAACATGAGGGATAAGGTTGTAGAACTGTTTCCCGAAGCCCCTGGAAAGATTGATGACGTGGAGGGGTATTTGAGATCCGTCGATGAAAAGTATTCGGAGGACGCTTATCATTCTCTCTCGATCGAGGGATATAGGGTTTCCCCGGAACTGATCGAGAAAGTGCGTGTCGGGAACTGGAAGCCGGAGGAAGAAGACAAGGAGCATAAAAACGCGCTGGTGGCACGTGGGTATTACCAGGCGTTCCAGGCTGTCAGGGGGACGATCTCCGATATACTGAAAGGAAAGAACGCAGGGGAAGCGGTAAGGGCGGATCATCCCCTCTGGTATATGCAGATGTGGATGCCGTTCGTTACGGTGGGGATCTTGCAAAGGGAGGATCTTGTGGGTTATCGTACCGGGCAGGTCTATATACGGGGATCGCAACATATCCCGTTGAACCCGAAAGCGGTCAGGGACGCTATACCCGTCCTTTTCGATCTCTTGAAGAATGAGCCGCACCCGGCGGTAAGGGCTGTCTTGGGACACTTCTTTTTCGTGTATATTCACCCCTATATGGACGGGAACGGGAGAATGGGACGGTTCGTCTTGAACGCCATGCTTGCGTCTGGAGGCTATAACTGGACGGTTGTTCCGGTGGAGCGTAGAAAAGAATATATGAAAGCGTTGGAAAAGGCCAGCGTGGAGGGGGATATTTCCGAATTTGCCAAAGTGATAGCCTCGCTGGTCAAGTAATGATATTTATAATAATGACAATATGAAATCAACGGAATATATCGAATGGGATAAACTGGAGCAGATCCCGTTCTGCCTTTGCCGGATCGCGGAGGATGAAGAAAACCAGGAAATAGATGTTTATTATCTGGATAAACGGGTTTGCCATGATTACGATCATGTGGGGCATTATTTTCGTACTGCGATAATCATGTTTAGAAGGATCAGGAACATAACGGCCGATTGGGTGAACCTCAAAAACCTTTGGTTGCTAAGGGACTGTATCAGGGAGAATTTTAATCATGGCCTGGAGGTGGACGATCTGATCTTCGGGGAAACATTCGACGGTGAGGATCCGGAAACTATAAAGCCGCTAACCAAAGAACGGCTGTTCAAGATTAAAAAGGTGATTCAGGAAAAAGATCCATACGCTACCGTATAGGGGGGGAGTATATAAAAACAAAACTCTGGAGTTTGTCTTGCGACAGGGACAATAGGGGATTACTACGCGAATATAGGGAGTATATCTCGTTTAATTTGTATCTTCACCATGTCATATCAGAGTTTTGCTTGTTTTTTTGCAACACTAGGATAAGTAAAAATTCTGACATGGCAAAATCATGGGCAACTTTTTGTTGCTCAGGTACTTTAAAAGTTTAATTTGTAATAGTGTTGCGGAATTAAGGGTATTTACTACTTTTAGTATTTTAGTGTATTAGTACGCTTTTCTTTTGGAGGATTTGGGCGTTCCCGTAAACGGTCGGGCTTTCCGCCTCCAAGTCCTCGCCTGAAGGCTGTGGGCTTTCCACTGCAATCCCTAACGCATAAATACACCCCCCCCACCCACCCGGCTAAGGTAGGCTATTTCCGGATAGATTCGTTCGGTGAAGCCAGCCGGATAAAAGCGCCTGACTTTTCACTGATCGGCACAATCCGGAAAGGAGTACCCGGAATGATCCTTGCCCGGCTGATGAGCGCAGGCACTCGTCGGCGGGGCAAGGAACATTCCTTGTCGGGTACTCCGGTAGCCGATTGTCGAACCCGGTTTTAACCCCCCTTTCAGGGGAGAGAGGTATTTTAGTTTTTCCGGCGTGGCCGCCTTGCGTTTACCTTGACCGGGGTTTTTGTCTGCAAAGGTCAAACGGCTTTTTCCATATCCCAAGTTGAGCCGCAAGCGGCTTTTAGAAAAAATCTCCAGCCTGGCTAAAGCCAGGTAGTATTTTTCCTAAAAAACTTGTGCTATGGAAAAAAACGTTTGGGGTGTTCTCATACAAAAACCCCTCGGAACTCAAGGTAAACGCAAGATGACCACACCGACAGCCCCGAAAAACCAAAATGAGGTTGTCTTGATACAAAAACATCGGAATCTTAGGCATCCGCAAGGTTTGGTGGGGGAGGGTGCGAGGTGGGGAGTTTACTATCGGAAAAAATCAGGTAGTAAATACTAAATTTAGTATATACTAAAATACTACTTTTTCATATAATTATCTGATAAATAGTTAGTTAAATGTTGTTTAAATACTTGCATATCTCAAATAAAAGTGCTATATTAGAGGTATAGAAAAAGAGATAACAACCTTTAGAACTGGCTCACCCACCAGGATAAAGAACGGGGGACGTAGTTATGAAAACTGATTATTTCGACAAGGCAGCGCAACAGTTTGCAAATTTGATGTCAGACATAAATGATCGAGAAGATCCAGCAAGTAGAGGACAATTGGCAAAAGCCCTGGATCACCATTGCGGCGAATACACGCAATTTCTTTCCGCAGAACCTCACAGGACGCAGGTACACCGGAGGCAACGCCTTTTTACTCCTTTTCCTTTGCGAGAAATTCCAGTACCAGACACCCGTATTTATGACATTCAACCAGGCGAAAGAGGCCGGGATCTCCGTGCTGAAAGGATCGAAATCGTTTCCGGTCTATTACTTCCTTTTCTACGTGTACCACAAGGAAACACGCAAGAAAATAACCTTTGAGGAATACAAGGCGTTAAGCCGGGAGCAGCAACAGGAATACAACGTTATACCGACCTATAAATATTACTCGGTCTTTAACTTGGATCAGACCAATTTTTCGGACGTGAGGCCGGAAGAATGGGAAGCGTTAAGGGAGAAGTTCAGAGGGGGACAGGCAGAGCAGCCCGAAATAGACGCCATGCTGGAGGCGAAAAGCTGGTTTTGCCCGATACGGGAGCAGCAAGGCGACAGGGCTTTCTATTCTCCTTTAGCCGATTATATCGTAGTGCCGCTTCGCTCGCAGTTCGTCGATATGCAGAGCTTTTACGAAACGCTTCTGCATGAAATGGGACATTCCACGGGACACCCCACCCGATTGAACCGGGATCTTGCGCACCCGTTCGGATCAGAGGAATACGGCAAGGAGGAATTAACGGCCGAGTTCGCCGCAGCCCTGGCAGGAATGTTTTTCGGGATAGCCGAACATATACGCACTGAAAACGCAGCTTATCTGAAAAGCTGGATATACGTCGGCTGTTCGCAAAACCACCCGTACTGTGGAGAATGGCTGCCAAACCAAGTTTTCCGAAAGCGGGGCCTGCGGCCTATACGTGGTGCGGGGCACTCAAACAGTCTATTCCAACGTGAAACTGACAGCCGAGAGGGATGCCGACACGGGCGGTCTCGTATGGAAAACTGAAAGTCCGACACCGCTCGCAGGCGGGCTGTTGGACGAACACTATTATTTCTACTATCCCTATCAGGCACGAGCCTCAATACTGGGGCAGGGCGGCTGTTCGCCTTCATCATTACGGTGAACGAGTTAACCGTGCCCGGCTTGTCGGTGCGGAGCGAAACATACACCATCTCCGACAATAAGGCCTGCCATATCCTGGAGTCTGTCTGCCCGTGATGTTATCCTCTCATCGAATTCCTGTACTCACTCGGGCTCATTCCATAGTACTTCCTGAACACCTCCCTGAAATATCTGACATCGGAGAACCCCGAGTCATCCGAGATTTCCGTTATCGAACAGTCTTTTTCCCTGAGCAGTTGTGCCGCATATTGCAGCCGCATGGAGCGGATATAGTCAGCCGGGGCATGGCCGGTGAGCGCCTTCAACTTGTTGAAAAATCCGGTGCGGCTCATGTTCTGCATGCCACAGAGCATGTCCACACAGAAACCGGGGTTGTCGATATTCTTCATGACGCATTCCCTTACGGAGGCCATGAATTTCCAGTCCCGGGTATTGTGGCAGTCCGGCGGAACCTGTCCGACTCCGTCCTCAAGACCGGCGTATGCCCGTCTGAGCAGTGCCCGGTTTGCCAGTATGTTCCTGATATTCGCCCTGAGCACGTTTATGCTAAACGGTTTGGTGATATAGGCGTCAGCTCCGTTTTCCAGCCCCTCCAGCATGTCCTTCTCATCTCCCAAGGCGGTCAGCAGCATGACCGGGATATGGGATGTCTCAATATCGGATTTGACGGACGCGCAAAGTTCGTCCCCTCCCATTTCAGGCATCATAACGTCCGAAAGTATCAGGTCCGGATTGTATTCTCTCGCCACAAGCAGCGCGTCCCGTCCGTTGGAACAGGTTTGGACCAGGTATTCCTCTTTCAGCAGCCCCTCAAGGTAGGTCCGCAAATCGTCATTGTCCTCCACAATAAGAATACGCTGCCGGTCCCCGCCGGTCATTGTTGGAAGGATCTCACGCATGGGGCCGCAATCCGGTCCCATGCGGGTTTCCCCGGTATCCTGTTTCCTGGGCGAAGCAACGGGGCATGCCTTGTCAAGGCGTCTGCTCCTCAGGGGAAAAATAACACATACCATGGTCCCCTTCCCCTCGGTACTGGTAACGCGGACCCTGCCTCCGTGCAGCCTTACCAGCCTATGTACCATCATCAGTCCGACACCGTTTCCCGCCACTTGCAGATTGACGGCATTACTGCCCCTGAAATGGTTCCTGAACAGTTTCTTCCGTTCCTCAGGTGGAATGCCAATCCCCGTGTCTTCCACTTCCACACCCCATACATGCCGGTCCACGAAGGCACGGACCTGGATACTCCCGCCCCGTGGAGTGTACTTCAGTGCGTTGGACAGTATATTCTTCAATATAGAGTCCATTTTGTCCTTGTCAAACCGGACATTCAGGTAAGGGAAGCCGCTCTCACGGGTGATATCGATGTCCCTGATGGAGGCATATGTGCGGAATGCCTCACAGGTCGTCTCCAGATAACTGTTGAGCTCATATTCCGAGACATGAAGTCTCAAGGTGTAGTTGTCCGTACTCTCGAAATCTATCAGGCTGGTGACCAATCCCAGAAGTCCGTCCACGCTTTTCAGGGCCATCCGTACATTGTCCATCCCCTCCGCCTTCACCATGTCTTTCTCCACCACCTCTTCCAGCGGAGCCTTGATCAGCGTAAGCGGAGTACGGACATCATGGGCAGTATGTATGAAGAAGCACGTCTTTTCGTCTGATATCCTTTTCTGCCTGCGCAACATGGCAACGCGAAAAGACACCACCCCAGCCAACACACACAATGACGCATATCCGGCAATGGCCCATGTACCCGCCCACAGCGGCCGGGCGACACTCAGACCGAGGCTTCTTTCCTCATACACCTTGTATTTCTCCTCATTGGAGACGGCACGGATACGCAGGGTGTAGTTGCCTGGGGGCAGGCTCGTGAACTGTATCCGCCCGCTCTGGACCGGATGGCTCCAGCCCTCGTAGAGCCCCTCCAATTTCCATGAATATAGGATGTTCGAGGGATAGTCGTAGTTGATGGAGACAGCTTCCAGGGAGAAGGTATTCTGGTCATATGCAAGTTCCAGCCTGACGGTATTGTCAATATCCTCCCTCAAGGGGGATCCCTTGTCCCCGGGATAGACGGGGCGGTAGGAGATCATGAAATCCCGCAGGAGCATCCGAGAAAAATGCGGGGCGGGTATCCTCATGTCGGAGGGGAACATGACGGCTCCGGTGTTACTCCCGAACACGAAGCTTTCCCCGTGCCGGAAAGTGGATACCCCGGCATTGAGGCATACGCTTGCCAGCCCTTGTTCTGCCGTCCAGTTTCTGAAAGTGCCGCTCTCACGCCGGAACAGGGCCACGCTGTTTTCGGTCCCCAGTAGCAGGGTGCCGTCCGCACGGGGGACAATGGTATGGATGTTATTGGATATCAGGGCGCAGTTCTCGGTCTGGTATTGGCGGACGAACCTGTCCTCCACGCTGTCATAGACGAGAAGTCCCGCCCCGCCGGTGCCGATATACAGGAGCCCGTCCGGTGCCTGGTACAGTGCATAGACATGAACCGCCTCGACTGGAAAGGCGATATGTCTGCAGGTCCCCCCGTGCCCGTCAAGCAGGTACAACCCCATGCCGGTACCGATCCACATCCATTCCGGAGCCTTCTCCAGTATGGCGGTGATGGGGCCCGGGACCGGGTACAGGCGTACTGTGCCGTCATGGGGATCGAAACGTTTGAGATTGTGGCAGCCCCCTGTCCATATACATCCTCCGGAATCTTTTCCGATGTCATTGATATACTGGTCTGGACGCCCCTCTGCTGCAAAGGAGGGGGGAAAGTATTCCACCCTCCCGGTTTTCTTTTCGATCCTGTACAGGCCCGAAGCGTACCCGCCGGCGCAGATGACACCCGGCGAGACCTCGCAGAGCGTCAGGAAGATATGGTTCCCGCCATCCTGTATCCCATCGGACCGGCTGAGAAAGGAGCGCCACCGTCCTACCGCAGGCTGCAGCAGGCTGATCCCGTTGCTGGTGGCGAACCACAAGTCGCCTTCGCTGTCTTCGATGACATCATGCACCTGATCGTTAACCAGCGACCGGCTGTTGCCCGGTGAGTGCCGGAACCATTCATAGCTCTGGTAGCGGTTATTCCGGATTGTGACTCCGGCGGGGTAGTTGGCAAGCCAGATACGGTCCCCGCCATCCACATAAATGTCATTGATATTGTCTCCGTTCATGCCGTTGTGGCTGGCGTAGTCGGCGGTTATATAGGGTTTGGGCACTAGCGAGTCCATATCCATCCTGTATACCCCCCTTCCGCCCGTGGCTATCAGCAGCTCCCGGTCATTGAGAGGGGTGATCCGGTTGACGGCCACATTCCGCAGCGTACTGCCTGCGGACACTCCGTATACAAGTATGCCCTTCCTGAAGGTTCCCACGAACAGTTTCTTCGAACCGGGGTGGTAGTAGAGTTCGCTGACCGGCGTCCGGATGCTGTCCGTGTCCGCAAGCGCCTCAAGGACACCGTCCCTTTCCCGTACCGGAAAAAGTCCGTTCACGGTACCGATGAAAAGGTTTGTACCGTCCGTCTCGCTGATAGCGGTTATATCACCTCTTAAACGGGAGACCAGCCGCTGCGCAATGCCTGTGCGGGTGTCATAGCGGATGATATGGTCACCCTGACAGAGCCATATGCGGTCTCCACGGTCCATATAGGCGTAACAGAGCATGCCCGTGGCGAAGTCATCCTGAAGACCGGGTATCCTGTATACCATCCGGAAACGGTCATGGAGGGTGTCGTAATGGAAAATACGGCCTTTCCTTCCCACAACCCACAGCGTGTTCTCCGTGTCGGTGTAGAGCCAGTTCAGATTGACTTGCGGGGCCACCTTCAGATTGCCGTCAAGAACAGTGTAATGCCTGATCCGCTTGCCGTCATAACGGTCCATCCCCTCCTGGGTGAGGAACCACATGTATCCCCTCCCGTCTTTTTGGATACGGTAAATCCTCCGGTTACTCAATCCGTCCTCTATTCCCAAGTATTTATATATCTGGGCTCCGCACATGGAGGAAATTCCCAGCATGAGGAATGCGGACAGTATTCTTCCCATATTCCGAACACGTGTCATTCTGATGTAAATTAGACAACAACTGTTGCAAATATATAAAAATATAAATTAATATACAAATTTAAACATAACCTCGGATGTCGGCATCAGGCGGTATGTCCTCAATGTCATGTACCCCGGAAAATAGCTGCATACGGGACCGGCCCATGATATGAACATATTCCGAGAGGCGGTTGTTCAATTGACCCGACGGAATTATGGCTTGCCGGGCTCGGGACTGTCCGCAAGGGTACGTTGGTCCGGTGTGCGGAATACCATCCATACCTCCGGTCCGAATTTATATCCGCGGGTGGTACAGGTGCCGGTCGAGGTTTGGCAGCCCCCAATAAAGCGGGCCGAATTGTTTGTAAGCACTCTTACCCTCATGCCCGATTTATAGATAATCTTCCAACAGTAAGAAGTTATAATTCGCATTTAAGAACAATGGCGGGCATTTCTTGTTAATATTATAATCATATAAAAGAGGCGCATCCGTTAGTGCCAGATTTGTTCACCACTTTCATCGTTGCGTATCGTATTGCGAGTTGTCCGTATCAGATGTTTATCCCCTCTTTCTTAAGACTTCCTGAGAACTGCCTGGGAAAGGACGGCTTTCCGCATTGCGACTTCATCCACAGCCCTTGGCGGTATAGCCATGCCTTTCACGGGGACTACGGTTGATTCATGCGACACAGCAGATTCCGGTGCTATAACAGGGTTGCCTACATACTTGTGCCTCTTTTCAGCTTGCTGTCCAGGTCCGAGTTGCGCACTTTACCCGCAGGTTGGACGGTTGTACATAACAATATTGATCTTTTGGGGGGCTAAAAGTCGAATATCCCCTTAAAAACAAGGAGCTGACGCATGTGTACAGCCCCTTATTTTTTTGTATAGCCCGGCCTCCTCTGGCATATTGCCGTTGCTTCCATCTGTAACAAGCAAAATCAGAATCTATATGCGGAACTTTTTGTTCCCGTAGCTGAGAAATTCCTTCGTGGCGTATTTCACACTGAATGGTCCGTAGTCACCGAGAGCCGAATGCGCAATTTGCTTGTCCGGTTCTGTCACATGCTCGACAGGTTCTCCCGTAGTATCAGTATCCTTGTATGACATAGGCTGCATGTTGGCGATGGCTGACCCGGTAGCCGCCGCACGCAATTTCCTGAACGCATAGGAGAGGATTCCGTCCATCATTGACCAGTACAAGGCGAAGAACGAGGTGCAGGAAAAGGAGGTCCCACAGTTGTAGGAGATAGCCGGGAAGGTATGGAAGAAGGAGGACGAACTGAAACAGTTGAAGTCCGAACTTGCAGCACTCGACCGAAAGATACAGTTGGAGCTTGAGCCGCCTACGCCCGAAGTCGCCGAAAAGGAGAATGACGGACAGGAGGTCAAACCGGATGCGGAAGGTGTACGAAACGTATCTCCACAACACACCGAAGATGTGCCGCAGATACGCAGCCCGGTGAATGAACGCAGTCCGTCTGGCAATTTTATTGCCGACCATATCATCATCGGGCGGCCGGGATTCAACGTCCGTGACGAGTGCAAACCGAAAGGTATAAAAATGTGAACGAGTGTGCGGATATATATGGCAGGATTGGGAACATACCATTCCTTTTCCTGCCTTTTTCCATCAATATGACATAATGGCAAGGATACCATACAACAAGCCCTCGATTATATCAAAATAGGGTGTTGAAAGTAAATCGTCATGGCAAATCCGCCATATATTCAGTATTTTCGCTAATTTTGCATTCAAAATAGTTAGGCATAATAAAATGGAACCATCTATATACAGTTATTCACTTTGTATTGCGCTACCGTTGATGTTGTTCTTCGGCTTTTATTTTTTGTTGGCTCCAACCCCGGAAAAAGCCATTTTCAATAATTATCTGCGTTCCCGGCGAATTATGGGGGTAGCCATACTGTTACTTGCCGCCAACTATTCGGTACATTTCTTTTTTGGAATCAGGTTCAAGAATACCGATGCCGCCATCCTGATGAACCTGTCCACCTATTTTTTGTGCTACTGGTTGTTCAGTTCGGCCCTCACCACTCTGTTTGACCGCTTTTATATCACCAAATGTCGGTTACGGACGCATATCTGTCTATGGATACTGTTTTCCATCCTTTCCGGCATCGTTCTGCTGTTGTTACCAAAAGGTGGTTTACAGACAACGGTGATGTTTGCCTTGGCCGCATGGTTGGTTATCTATGGGCTGTTCCTGACCCGTAGGCTTCTCCGGGCCTATCACAGGGTCATCCGCATTTTCGATGACACCCGTGCGGACGACATCGGTGCCTATATCAAATGGCTTTCCATTTTCACCTACTGGGCTGTCACATTCGGGGTGGGATGCGGACTGCTGACATTCCTGCCTGATGAATACGTCTATATCTGGATTCTGTCATCGGTACCGTTTTACATTTATCTCTTCCTTTGCTATCTGAACTATCTGCTGTTTTACGAACAGGTGGAAAACGCGATGGAAGATGGCATGACTTCTGAAGAGGAAGACCTGTGTGACACCACAAACCGGGAACAGGCACAGAGGCAGGATACTCCTTTTTTCCATGCCGAAATAGCGAAAAAAATCAAAGGTTGGATCGATGCGGACGGTTATATCCGGCCCGGCCTTACCATAAAGGAGCTTTCAGATGTGCTTCATACCAACCGTACCTACCTGTCCGGGTACATCAAAACTACGTATGACATGTCGTTCCGCGATTGGATTATCGGACTTCGTATAGAATATGCGAAACGTCTCCTTGCGCGATATCCGAGGTTGACGATAGCCGACATCTCCGAGAAATCCGGTTTTTTGTCACCAAGCCATTTTATAAGGCTGTTCAAGGAAAATGCAGGCTGTACCCCTGTCAAATGGAGGAAAACAGAGGCGGAATAATACGGTGTGTGTGGATGGGGAAAATAGACCAAACGACAAAAAAATAGTCTGAACGACAAAACCAAAATGTTCTAAATCACAAAGATGTGCGATTCTGACAATTGAGACATTTTTTATAGGCAAGAATCGGGCTGAATTTAAATCTTTTCGCTTATTTTGTATGTTAAGTCTGGATTGGAAATTTAAAAAGCATATAAAAAATGAGCAAAAGAATCCTATTCTTCATTTTGTTTTCGTGGCTGGCATCGGCAGCTTTTCCGGCTTTTGCGCAGCAGAAAGCAGACACGACCTACACCTTCCGGTTCGTTCCGCAGAAGGACATGTTCTACGTGCCTTGGAATGGCAATGACACGGAACTTGCCCGTCTGTTGGAATGTATCGAAAACAACAAAACCACAATTCTTGACGGCAAGCTGCCGCTATTGGTTGACGGATATTGTAATTCACTGGGCAGTGAAGCCGAGAACCTTGCAACGGCGAAGATCCGTGCCAATCGAGTAAAATCAGAACTGATTATACGCGCGAAAATCAAGGAAGAAAACTTCATTACCCACAATCATGCGACAGGGGGTGATTTTGTAATCGTGCGCCTAACGGTACCCGCAAAGGAAACAGCCGCGATGGATGCGGAAGCGGAAGCGCGACGCAGGGCAGAAGCCGAACGCTTAGAAACCGAGACGCGTGCCGAACAGGAACGGCGTGCCGAAGAGCAGCGCAAGGCGGAAGAAGCCCGACTTGCCGCTGAAAAGGCAGAAGCCGAGAAAGCCGCTCTACAAAATACACTTGCCGGCACGCCGTCGGAAACTAAAATCACAAATGATTATCATCTCTCCCTGCGTGCCAACCTATTGCGCTGGGCTACCCTGACACCCGATTTAGGACTTGAATGGCGCATCTGTCCGTCGTGTGGCATTGCCGTAAACGGCTCATGGACTTCTTGGACGTGGAGCGACAAGGACCGCCGCTATGCACTCTGGGAAGTGGTTCCGGAAATACGTTATTACATGGGTGAGAAGAAAGCCTGGTATCTGGGGGCGATGTTCAAGGCCGGACAGTTCAACTACAAGATCTCCGAAACAGGCAAGCAAGGCGACCTGATGGGTGGCGGCATCACCACCGGCTATCAGCTACGGCTGAACAAGGCACTGACTCTTGATTTCAACCTTGGCTTGGGCTACCTGAATGCCGATTTCGAAAAATATGAAGTCATCGATGGTGTGCGCGTGCGCTGTGGCAACGAGACAAAAAATTGGTGTGGCCCCATCAACGCCGGTGTGACATTGGTATGGAAGTTATTCTAATACGGAGGAATAGAGTATGAAAGCAAGACAATATATAAATATGGTAGGAATGACAGCCGCCGTGCTGCTCTCTTCCTGCGTGAAGGACACGCTTTATGACACGCCGCATCCCGACTATGGGAAAATTGCGGTGACAGCCGACTGGTCGGCCTGCGGTGAGGGTATCAACATACCTGCCACGTGGACGGTCACCATGGGCGACTATACGGGTACGGAGACTTCCGCCACCCATGCCCCCGACCATCTGTTTGCTCCGGGCAGCTACACCCTTGCGGTGTGGAACCCAGCTGAAGGAATCACGGTAAATGGTACCACCGCCACCATTGCCGCAGCCACGGGAAACCGGGCAGGCACGGATGCCTTTGTGAACAATGCCCCGGGATGGTTCTTCACCTATACGAAACAGGTGAGCATCGAGAAAGACAAGGACTATCCGCTGACCGCTGCAATGAAGCAGCAGGTACGCGAACTGACGCTTGTCGTCAAACCGACGGGTGATGCCGCCGGACGCATCACGGAGATTGTTGCCCATCTGACGGGTGCAGCCAGAACACTCGATTTCGCTACCGATACCTACGGAACCGCTTCAAACGTCGTGCTGCCCTTCACCAAGATAACCGAAGGTGACGATGCCGGCAAGTGGAAAGCCACGGTGCGGTTGCTGGGTGTGACCGGCACGGAACAACTGCTGACGGCTGAAATCCGCTATGCGGACGGCAACCCGAGCCCCACCACGTTGAAAAGCGACCTCACGGAAGCTCTCAAGGAGTTCAACACCAGAAAGGGCAAATCGCTGACCCTCGGCGGAACGCTGGTTGAGACACCCGAAGGCATGGAAGTGGACGGAGCCGAAATCAACGGCTGGGAAGAAGTGAAAGGTGATGATGTAAATGCTGATTTGTAAATAATAAAATTATAGACATAATGAAGACAAGATTTTTTACACTTGCAGCGCTCGCCCTCGCACTGGTAGCCTGCAACAACGACAACGAGAACCTGAACGGTGACCCCGTGGCCGCCCAGTTTACCGCCAACATCGCCCCCGCCACCCGCGCCAGCGGAACCACCTGGACTGGCGGCGACCGTATCGGCATCACCGACATCGGCAACGATTCCCAGTACGGCAACGTGCCTTTCATCCTGAAAAACGGGAAATTTGAGGCAGAAGGAAAGGTTATCTATATCGAAGATGCAAAGACCCATACTTTCCGCGCCTACTATCCGTACAACGCGGCGGGAGGCATCCT
>OGUO01000567.1_pt1 | contig 27554 bp, 27 predicted proteins | sample 1553641 | NCBI WGS metagenome assembly OGUO01 (sample SAMEA2579980, study PRJEB22360) | human gut metagenome | biome: human gut; feature: human-associated habitat; material: faeces | place: Denmark | collected 2008/2010 | reverse complement strand
GCCATAGGACGGCGCGGGGGAATACCCGCTGTTGTCGCCCGCGGCATCGCGCTTGGAGTCGCCGAAGTAGACATTGTCTGCCACGACCTCTGCGCTGCGGCGCTTGTTGCCCTCTTTATCGGTCCAGTTGCGGATCTGGAGCCGACCGGAGACCACCGCCATGCGGCCCTTGGTGAAATACTTGCTGACGAATTCCGCCGTATTGCGCCATGCCACGATGTCGATGAAGTCCGTTTCCTTCTCGCCGTTGTTCGCGCTGCTGCCGAAATCACGGTCAACCGCGAGGGAGAAGGATGCGACCGCGATGCCGGAACCGGTACGGCGCAGCTCGGGGTCACGGGTGAGACGGCCCATGAGAACGATATGGTTCAGCATGAGGAGTCCCCCTTACGCTTCGACAGCGACGATGATGGAGCGCAGGATACCGTCGGTGATCTTGAACACACGGTCCAGCTCAGCAGGGAGCTCGGGCTTGCATTCGCAGTTCATCAGGACATAGTAGCCTTCGGGCAGGTCGTTGATCGGGTAGGCCAGCCGACGCTTGCCCCACTCCTCGATGCTCGTGAGAGTACCTTCTGCCTCAACCATCGCCTTGAACTTTTCCACGAGAGCGGCAATACCCTCTTCGCCCTGAGCGGGGTCGATGATATAGACGATCTCATACTTACCGGAAATCTTAGCCATTGTTGTTTGCACCTCCTTTTGGACTTGTGGCCGCCGCGCTGCGGCGGCAAGGATCGCCTGAAATTCACAGGCTTATCTATTTTACTGTTTCATTCCGAAAAAGTCAAGCTTTTTTCCGCTTTTTTGTGGGAAAACCACGCCGTTTTGAAGGAGCTGCGCCAAATCAGCCGGACAGTCGCTCAATGAGAAGGGCAACAAATCCACCGATACCGATCAGCATCATGATCGCGCCGCCGATGCGTGTGCCGATCAGAAAAGACCGGGTCGGCTCGCCGTTTGCTTCATTCCGCCGAGAATTCATGATCTCAAAAATATCCTCCGGGAAGAACAGCATGAAAAAACCGATCAGCGGGAAAAAGAATACTCCGATAAATTCCATCGTTTGCACCTCCCTGCAGTCTCATTATAGCACAGTGCGGCCTTCCGTCGATGAGGCAAAGCAGGGGAAATGCGATTTTCTCCCGTTTCCACAAATCCAGCAGCGCGAAAACGTTTCCAAAGCGGCCCCGCTTGTGGATTTTTCCCACGCGGGATGCATCCTGCGTGAAAACAGCTTGCATTTTTGCCCGGAAAATGCTATTCTTTATGAGTACAAGGCTGTAAATTTTGACGCAGACAGGAGGAACGCAGAATGAAAAAGCTAACCGGTTCCATCGTCGCGCTGGTCACTCCGTTCCATGAGGACGGCAGCGTTGATTTTGCCCGCCTTCGGGAGCTGTGTGACTGGCACATCGCCAACGGTACGGACGCGATCCTTGCGCTCGGCACCACGGGCGAGACGGCGTCCACCTCGCTGGAGGAGGATATCAAAACACTGGAATGCGTGATCGATCACGTCAACGGCCGCGTCCCCGTCATCGCGGGCGCAGGCTCGAACTCCAGTGAGATGCAGAAGCACAAGAGCGTCATCTATTCCCAGATGGGCGCGTCGGCGCTGCTGTGCATCAGCCCCTATTATGTCAAGACGAATGAAGAGGGCATGTACCGCCACTTCATGATGTCGGCGGATGCGGCTAAACCCCCCCCCCTCCCCCTTAAAAAATAACAGGGCATCCGCCCTGTTATTTAATAGTTAGTATAATTATTTTTTATTACACTTTTCTTGGAAAACTCTGAAACAGGCTGAGCGCGTCCTCAGCTTGATTTACCCGGTTTTTGATGAAATCACATCAGAAAATGCGGTATTTCAACTTTAATCAGTCTTGGTAATCATAATATATTATTCACAACATTCCCTGACGTCAACTGAATATTCACAAAATTCACTTTATTCACTTGACAAAAGTGAATATTCACTATATAATAGAACCATACTACCATAGGAACGGAGGTACTGATATGCCTTTTGAAAGTGAAAACACGGAATACAAGCGGGAATATGTTGACGATATCTGCAAGGAAGTCATTGCGTTCGCCAACACAAACGGCGGAAAGATACTGGTTGGCGTTGACGACAACGGCAATGCAGTCGGAATCAAAAACACAGATGATACCTATACAAGGCTGACTAACAGTATCAGGGATTCCATAAGCCCTGATGTAACGATGTTTGTTAAATACAGACTTGATAACGGAATTATTGAAATCGGAATATCAGAAGGCACCGCAAATCCTTACTATCTCAAATCAAAGGGACTGAAACCAAGCGGCGTGTATGTACGTCAGGGAGCCTCCTCTGTTCCTGCCTCGCCGGAACAGATACGCCAGATAATAAAGCTGTCGGACGGCGACGTATACGAAACCGCGCGTTCACTGGAACAGGACCTTACATTCAGCGCAGCCGAAAAGGTATTCAGCGAGCATCATCTTGAATTCAACAGCGGAAAATATCCTGCGCTGGGAATTGTCAGCCTTTCGGACAACCTGTATACAAATCTTGCGAAGATAATCTCGGACCAGTGCGAGCACACAATAAAGGTAGCAGTTTTTGCCGACGACAGGAACACCGTATTCAAGGCTCACAGGGAATTTGGCGGCTCTGTGTTCACACAGCTTGAGGAAGCGTTCGACTACCTTATGCTCTGCAACCAGAATCCCTCGCAGATAGTAGGAATAAACCGCATTGACAGATGGGACTACCCCGTGGAAGCTCTCCGGGAGGCTCTGCTGAATTCCATTGTTCACCGCGACTATTCATTCAGCGGAAGTATCATCATCAACGTGAACGACAGCTGCATGGAGTTCATCTCCCTGGGAGGGCTTGTTCAGGGACTTTCCGCCGACGACATAAAGAACGGAATATCCCAGCTCCGCAACAGGAATCTGGCGGAGATGTTCCACAGACTGAACTTCATCGAATCCTACGGCACCGGAATACGCAGAATATTCGCGCTCTATTCCGACTGTGCAGAGCAGCCGGAGATAAGCGTTACTTCTAACTCATTCAAAATAACGCTTCCGAATATGAACAGATCCTGCGCGTCCGTTGATAAACACAAGCTTACCGAGCAGGAAAATTCGATAATTAACTACCTCGCCGCTCACGGAGAAATGACCGAGCTGGACGTCCAGAAACTGCTTGACGTCAAAAAGACCCGCGCTTTTAATATCATCAAAGGACTGCGGGAAATGCACCTCGTCGAGACCGTCGGTAAAGGCGCTGATAAGAAAATCGTGCTTGTAAAGTAATTAACGCCAAAGCCCCTGCCTTATCCGGCAGGGGCATAGTATTATTCAAATTCCGCTCTGATTTCAGAAAAAATTCTGTCAACGTCAAGGGTGGTCAGGCTCTGAAAGAATGAAGTATGTACGTCGTGTTCCAGCTCCCTGATCCTGTTTTCTGCTATCGCATTATCAGGGTGTTTCTGGTGAAACCGTAATAGTATGCGGTAGTCCTTTGCCGCACGGATTACTATTGCATTTGCGAGTTCCTGATAGCCGTCATGTTCCATTTAAACACCTCCAGTATTTTTTACTATTCTGTTGGTGCATTAAGGAAACGAGCGCTAATACGCAGATACATATGAATACAGCGTGTTTTCAGAGACTCTGGCGTTCAGAAAACGAACGTTTTTCGGACAAATGAAAAGCCCCCGGAATCTGCATGATTTCGGGGGTAATTTCGTTCGGAAAGCCGTTCGAGAATCTATGTTCGGAAAAGCACCGTTTTACGGAAGCTTGATGATCAAAGGATGAGCCATCTCCTAAGCACTGCGTTACATTGCAAATAGACTTACGTCAGGGAAAGGCTTAGTTGAAGTTAATTAATTTTTATAGTAGCTTAAGACTGCATAAATTGCAGACACAATTGCACATATCATCATTATAAAAGACATAATGCTCATAAGCTCACCTCCGTTTTTTAATTACGGAAGTCTATAAAAATAATAGTATTCATAGAAGGCTCAAATATATGATAACATATCATAATGATTTTGTCAATATATAAATGTAAGATAGCAAAAAATAATCCTACCGCATGGCAGAATTATTTTTTATCTGCTATCATCGCAGATTCTTATAAAGCGTGGTTTTCTTAACTCCTGTCAACTCAGTTATCTCACTGACAGTGTACTGACCAGTCTTGTAGAGCTTCACAGCCTTGCGAACAGCTTCACTGTCGACTGGCTTACGCCCACCCTTTCGCCCTCTTGCACGAGCGGCAGCTAATCCCTCCCTGGTTCTGTCGGCCAGGACATCGCGCTCAAACTGAGCCAGTGCTGACATCAGTGTAAAAAGTAGCTTTCCTGTGCTAGTCGTGGTGTCGATAGATTCTTTAAGTGATACGAGATTCACGCATTTCGAGTTGAAAGTTTCCATGAGCCAGATCAGATCTTTTGTGCTTCTGCCGAGCCTGAAGAGGGATTCCACGACTACCGTGTCTCCCTCGGTCAGGCGTTCTAGGAGTTTTTCGAGCTCCGGGCGGTTGCGCTTCGTTCCGGTCATCTTCTCGTTGTAGATGAACTCCACGCCGTATTTCTGGAGCATATCAAGCTGACGGTCGAGGTTCTGCTGTTCCGTTGAAACTCGTGCATATCCAAATACGAAATTCTTCATCAGAATTCACCGCAATAGTCGTATGCGCACTCGTTCAGAATTTCGCATAATGCTTCTTCAATAACGCCGGGCTGGTAGAGCATTTCTTCTATCTCTTCCACGAAATAGCCGTAGCTTAGGAGCAGCTCGATGTCCTCCCGGGATACGCCGATAGAGCTTGCGAAGTCTTTCAGCTGCCTTACGTCCTGCGGTTCTGACGTGCAGGTTTCGGGGACGTTCCACCAGTCACGGTGGAAATAGCGATAATCGTACACCATCAGATTTGTGGTGTCGAATATTCCGTGCTCCATTGCTCCGGAACTGTCGATTTTCAGGATATCACCGCAGGTCGTGTCGATTTTCTGGTGCTCAATGCTGATGATTACGAGCCTAGCCAGGGCACGGTCAAGAATTGCTTCTGTGCTGGCGTATATGTACAGTCCGCAGGTTTCGTAATGGTACAATGCCAGCGGGTTATCGCCCTTGACGAAATAGATGTTATTCTTGTCATCAAGCACGGTAAACACAAAAGAGCCCTCGACAAGCTCAGCCATTTCAGAAGTGGACTGTATGTCAAGGGATTTCTGCTGTTCAAGAAGCTGAACCGCAATGTAGCTATCCGTCTTGACTGGCGTACTTGGTAGCGACATCTGCTTGCGTAATCTGACGTCATTGTGAAGAACGCCGTTGTGAGCAAGGGCGAAGCTCGTATTTCCAACCTTGCCGGGGAACGGGTGGTTGTTTCTGTTATCAAGCTTGTTACCTTGCGTTGCCATTCGGGTGTGGCCCATGATGACATTGGAATCTTCGTGAAGATGCAGGTGCACTTTGTGAGCGGCGAACGGACGCTTGAAAATCGTCAGCTTGCCATTGTGGTTGAATGCGTAGCCGGTAGCGTCGGTTCCGCGCTCCTCGCATTCCTCGGAAAGAACACGAAGCAGCTTTTCACGCTGCTTCGCATTAAGAGTGTGATTGTAGTCTATCAAGCCGAAAATTGCACACATGTTAATCGTCCTCCTCTGCCGTAATGGGCGTGTTTATGTAGAGCTGGCGCTCTTTCAGGTATGTAATGAGTTCGGATTCCGTGCTGTCGTCCAGCGAACCAACGAAATCCGACCAGCTTACTGATTTCAGTTCTGTGTCGGTCAGGTCAGTCGCTAGTTCGCAGATTTTATCCACAAGCTCCAGAGTGGCAATGAGTGTATTGTACTTTAATGTACCACGGAACATACGAAATTCAATCGTGTGATAGTTCGTAATGTTTACGCAGGCGTATCTGCCGTTACAGCCTTTCTTTGCGTCCTCAAGAATCTCTTTCGGACTGTTCTTGTAGCCGTAACGTGCAGCCCAGCGGTTCATCTGATATTCGGTACGACGGCTGAATTTCAGCAGCTCCAGCCAATGGTGCTCCACGAAATAAAGCACCCGGGAAATGCACTCGTCCTGCGCTTCCCGGGTACTGCCGAAGGCTGTTCTGTTAATGTGGACGTGAAGTCCGCAGGTGCTTGTTTTGTGACTGCGATAATCCATGCGAATTGCGGATTTCATTATCTCTGCCCAAGGCATTTTGTCTTTATGATAACGAAGCGACATAGGGTGAGTTACAATTTCCATGCCATCGTTCAGACTGCCGTCGGATTTGATGTAGATATGCTCCGCAACCCGGTTGCCGATACCCAGAAGCGTATCAGCGTTGTCGCCATTCTTGCCGCCCTCGTCGATTTCAAGTTCCACGCCGAAATAGCGCTTTGAGTCACCGTAAAATATCGGGTCGGGCTTGTAGTTGTATTCGTGGATAGAACTCTGTTGGCGTTCCTCATAACACCTATCGCAATAGGCGTAATCGTCATCATCGTCGTAGTTGGCATAGTCCCTGTGAATGATTCTGCCACAGCACTCGCAGGTAGTGTAGTAATCATCGTAACACGAATTGCAGAGCGGCATGCTATCAGTGCCTGCATTATCGTCAGCCCAGATTCTGTCGCCGCAATGCTCGCAAACGACTGTCTCGCTGTGGTAGCAGTCATCACAGAGTATGTTGCCTTCAAATGTGTAGTAATCATCGGTTTCGATTGTTGCTCCGCAGCAGCTGCAAACGGATCGTGTGGTTTCGTTTCTGTCCATGGTGTGTTCCTCCTAGTCAGTATTCTTCTGCCAAAAGCATGGTGGTGTGAGTTTCGTCGTCTATGACGAAGATTTTTGTCGTAATGGGTTCGTCAGTTGGGAACGTAAAAGTCCGCTCGTAAGTGTGTTCCTCCTGACTGTGCGTTACCTGCTGATTCGTGCCGTTCGCTACGAGATTAAATACCTGCAGGTAATCTTTTCGCTCGACTTTCATGCTGTCGATACAGTCCCAGAGTATTATCTGAGTGACAAGCGGTACGGTGTTTGTTATGCCTCTTGTGACATAACGCTGATTGTTGAACATACTTTTCTCCTCTCCCGGACGCATAAAAAAGCCCCCGAAACTAAAATAGTTTCAGGGGACAATTCTATGAGCCGATAATTATTCGGATAGCTTACGCAGCTACATTGTTATAATATATAATTGAGAAATCCGAATACAGCAGTTCAACCAAACTCTGAATACACATTGATAACTTTGCGTAAACCTCGATTTAATCCCGAATTACTTGTTAAATCTCGTACAATAATCTATGATTTCTCCTTCGGCAAATGCCTTGAAATTATTCATATCAACAGCATTGCCGCTGTACATCATGCCGTCAACGTAGCTTACCGTATTCATGATAAAGTGGATATGAATATTCCTTGTGTCGGTATGAACGCCGAACACTATCTGATACCGGCTGCTGTAATACGTGCCTATCCTTAGTGCCAGGAAATAAAGATCCTGCGGAGTAAGCCGGAAATAATACTGCGTGTCAGGGCTTACGATAATATGCCTGAGCTGCCTGCCCTCTGTCTTACGGAAGAATCTCTTGACATACATCATCTCGTCAAGCGCATACAGCGGCGCCGTATTTATACCGCCTGTGTATTCGCACCATGTGCCAGTCTGTTTGTCGGTCATTGCATAGTGCAGTAGATTTTGCAGGTCTCCCGGCTTATCATAGGGCTTATTTACAAATTTAACAGTGTTCTGCATATAAAATCCGCCTCCATATTGTAGCAGTCAATATCATACTGAGTCAGCATATGCTGCGGCGTTCGGAGTATGGCGCTGATATGCCGCAGGTAGCAGTAAAACTGCGGACTGTATTCTGAATGGAACGGCTCCAGCGCGGTTCTTACCACATAGGAATTAAAGGACATATTCGACTGTTTCGCCATGCCCTCTATTCTTGCGCATTCATCAGGTGTAAGCCTTATTGACTTTACTATTGTATTTCGTACTGTGTTTTCCTGCTTCATATGAATTCTCCTTTCGTACATCCTGTATTACCTTATATATGCATGCCTTCCATAAAGGAAGGCATGAGCAGGATAACGCTGTGGTATTACCATCTGCATTATCCTTGTTTATTACTTTGTTGTCAGCATATTAAAAAAATAATCACCGCAGTAAAACCACGGTGATCATCAGAATTTCCAGACTATTTCGATCTTGTCGTCCCAAAGCAGTATTTTCTGGATGAACTGCCTTGCAATAACGCTGCGGTTCTCTATCGGCATCTCGTCGAACTCCGAAAGCAGGGGGAGGACGTCCTTATATGTAAGCGCCTGCGGAGTACCGGAGGAATGCTTCCTGATTTCGGCTTCGACGCTTTCGCGCTCCCTTATGAGACTTTCCAGCTTCTCTTCGAGTACCTTCCCGATAGCCGAGGAGGTTTCGGCGATCCGGTCAACGAGGTTGTCTATCTGCGATGAGATCGTTTCAAGCCGCATTTTAAGCTTGTTCACGGCAGGGCTCTGCACCGGCTTGTCCTCTTCAATGGAGATATCCCGTATCTCATCGAATTTCTGAAAAAGCCGCTCCTTTACTGCCTGCTCGACATCATCTATCCGGGTATTTCCATCAAAACCGCCGCAGACTTTCTTGTTCGCCTTTCCTGAGCAATAGAAATAATCCTTGTTGATGACCCGCAGGGCGTAGCCGCAGTTTCCGCATTTTATCAGTCCTGTGAGCCACGAGCGAGTGCCCGTCTTTCCCTTTTTGAGCTGTTTGTTTCCGTCTAGCTTGCGCTGGACGTCCAGCCATATCTGTGGCGATATCACGCCGTCATGCAGCCCGATGGTCAGCACATGGTCTTTCACATCGGTGTACTTGCGCTCGTTCGTGGCGCGCTTGCCGTAGAGGAAGCACCCACGCTCCCCGGTAAACTCCTCCACCGGAGTGGGTATCCTGCAGCCTTTTTCCTTAAAGTAGCGGTAGACATCAGTATCCGCCATGACGTAGGAAGGATTGCGGAGGATACGGCTTATCATGTTGCTGTCCCACAGTGCGCCCCCGGGGGACTGCACCCCGTCAGAATTGAGCTGTTTTGCGATGTCCCCGAGGGAGGTGCGCTCCACGCAGTAGGCGTCGTACATGTACTGCACGGTGGGCATATCGGCGTTCGGAATGAGCACGGAGGTCTTTATTCCGCCGAGGGTAGTCGGGGTCTTATCAAACCCGAACGTCGGAGGACCTCCGAGGTACATTCCCTTTTCGCCCCGGGCGTAGTAGTTGTCCTTTACGCGCATGAGGATATTCTCGCGTTCCAGCTCCGCGAAAACCATGATTATTCCGAGCATGGCACGCCCTATCGGAGTGGAGGTGTCGAAGGTCTCCACCGTGGACGCAAACTCCACATTGTACTGCCTGAACAGCTCCATGAGGTTGGAGAAGTCGTTCAGCGAGCGGCTTATTCTGTCCAGCTTGTAGACGACGAGCTTTGTTATCGCGCCGCGCTTTATGTCGGATAACAGCCGCCGGAACTCAGGGCGGTCTATGTTCTTGCCGCTCCAGCCCTTGTCGGTGTAGACGCGGCACTCCTCCGTGCCGGCAAAGCGCCGGCAGAATTCTATCTGGGTGTCTATTGAAATGCTGTCCTTTTTGTCGATACTCTGTCTTGCATATATTGCCGTCATTTTTTTGTCCTTTCAGCAGTCAGGCGGTTTTCTGTTCCGGCTGTTCAGATTTGATTTCCATGTAGCGGAGCAGCTCACGGTAAACTGCTCTTGAGGCTTCGGTTTTCAGCTTTTCTTTCTGCGCGTCTGTTGCAGAAGAATATGTATTAACCACGGTGTAATTTGTTTTCATTGTTCACCATTCCTTTCCGGTTCAGTGGTATTACAATGTTATGAATTTGGTATAAATTGTATTACCATGGTTATAATATATAATTTAATTGTTTTATATATACAAAATAAGTGTAACAAAAACAATAAATTTAATAATATTGCTTTTTTGTTACACTTATGATATAATTATTTAAGATAAATTATTATAATGGAGGTATGACAAATGTATTATCCTGTTGCCCGGGAAAATGAACTAACGGTTTCGGACATTGATAATAATCCTGTTATTGCAGGATATGTAAGCGCCGCTCAGACTATTCATACATTCGATATAAAATATTTTCAGCCGGTTTATAATGCCGACTCTGCACCCGTTGTACTCCGATTTCCGAGAAAGGTTATCGACCCCGGCAAATGCGTTTACGCTGACTGCAATAACCGCGTCTGTGTTTATAGTAATGACCAGCAGGGAACGCAATATCGGTTTTCTATTCCTGGCAGTCATTATTTTATTGATCTGCCTGTATATCCATACAGACGAGAATACTTCATAGGCGACCATCAATGTGCGCCAGCTTTTCCGAATAATACGCCGCCGACGGCAAGCGTTGTTAAACCGGAACCCACCCCGGTCATGCCCGAAAACCCAGAACCCTACGAGAAAAGCAAAAGGAAATTCGAATACGACCGCTATTTCACCTATGAAAATAAAATCTACTCTTTCTTCGCCGATGATAAGGGTGGGGAGATTGTCACGAATCTCTGCAATTTTGCCGTGTATCCCCAGAACATAGAGCGAATCGTGGACGGAAACGGCTCTGTTACGATATTACTGCGGCTTATGATAAGCTGCGGCATGAATAGCTGCTATATCGCTATTCAGCCGGATAAGACCGAAAAGCTGATAAAGGAGATCCAGAAACAGATACCTCAGGCGTATCTTAACCCGGACGAGAAGCGTGCCGCCAAACAGCTTTCTGCATATATCTCCATGATGTTTGAGAACAACTACTATGCTAATACTTTCAGGACTGCTGGCTGGATCGCACTTACCGGGTCCAATAACTCTACACAGTATATTTATGCGAATGACTCTACTGGTCAGAGCGCCTTTTTCAGATGCGAAACAGGGAAAAAGCTGTGCTGGAATCCCGGAATGACCCAGCAGGAATCGTTCTTCCACGCAGTCAGAATGCTGACGCTTTCCGCCGATATGAGGAAAACTCTGCCGCTCTGGCTTGTTTCACACATGGGAGTTATGTTCAGCCTGTTTGAACAGGCGGGATTTGCTCCACGGTTCGTTACGTATCTTTACGGCTCGTCTGGCAGCCTGAAAACTTCCGTCAGCAAGGTCTTCTTCAAGATACTTAAAGACAGCTTCAACGACATTCCGGCGAATTTCAACGACACCATGACGGCGCTTGAAATAAAAATGGGCAGCACCAATGACGAGGTGCTGCTTGTGGACGATTACCGCCCGTCAGCCACGCGGACGGAATCGGTGAGAATGAACGGCAACTTTGAAAGGCTCGTGAGATTCTACGGCGACGGCATCGGCAAGGGCCGCGGAAATGCGCAGCTCGGTCTGCGAAGCGAGTTCAGACCGCATTCCATGTGCGCCGTCACGGGGGAATATCTCCACGGAACCGCCTCTTCACTGCTGCGGCTTCTGATAATCCATGTTGGCAGGAAAACCTACGACAAGGAGCTGCTGAAATTCTATCAGGATCATCCGATGGTGTTCACCACCCACATTAAGTACCTGACCGACTACATCGCTGAAAAGTACGATAAAATTGTACAGTACATTCAGACGCAGTTCCCGGTATACAGGGGAATCTTCAGCCTGGGCCTTACTGAAAGCCGCCTTATCGACGCCGCAGTCTGCATGAGGATAACCGCTGACATTGTGCTTGAGCAATATGCAGGTCAATGCGGACTTGTTGTGCCAAGCGAAATATCGACCCAGCTTGATATATGGAATACCGTTATTCTGGAGGCAGTGCGCGAAAGTCAGGCGCTTGCCAGCCACCTTGAACCGTATGACATGTATCTGTACGCGATGGTGAAGTCCATAAACGAAAAAAAGCTGGTCGTCTGCGACGGAAAGCAGAATTATCAGGTCAACAGTAATATGGCAGGCTTTATCGACCGTAAAGCAGGCTACCTGTACATTCGTCCGCAGGATACATACAACCAGGTGATAAGGTACTGGGATTCGCTTGACAGAACGTTTTCCGCATCCGACAGATCTATCCGGCAGGACCTTGCTGTTCATCAGTTTATTCTTACGCAATCCGAGGAAACTAAGGATAATACCACAAAGGTGGTAAGGCTCGCTGGAAATGTCGAGCGCAGGTTCCTTGTGTTCGATCTTGGAAAGCTTGAAAGGGAGTACGAAAAACTCAGTTGAGCACAGCTGTATTTTCCTCGAATATAGCATGAAAGCACCATTATATTCTAAATTCAAAAAACGCTTCCAAGTCAGATGAGACTTGGAAGCGTAATTGTTTTATGCGAACCAATGAACATGGCGTGTTTTGTCAGTAACTCAGTGTGAAATTCTGGATCTTATCAAAATCTTCGAGCATTTCAGTATAAGATTTATCGTACTTTATAAACGTACTATTGACACCGTGAAGCCGGATCTGAAAAAATAATGTAAACGCGAATAAACCCGAAAAACGTACCCGAGTTAAAAATGCAGCGAAACAGGGCAACGCTGGAGAGCGCCCCGACGCAGCTGCAAGATATACAGTGAAGAGCAGCGGAGTCAATTTGCTGCTTTTCTACTTCACCGGTATCTTCCGGCGGATAAACTCCAGGTGCCGAGAATTCCCTTATGACCATCCATGTTTATACCAAGTACAGAGTACACGCATTTCGTGACAATTTTGTTATCCTTGCGCGAATTGAACACGATCCCATCGAAGAAAACTACCGGGTAAACTGCCTCCAGCGGACGGTTCTGCCACTCGTTGACCTCCGGCAGAATTTTGTCGGTTATCCGTGAAACCAAGCCTTGTGAAATTTCGGTTCCGTAGATCTGCTTTAACGTATCTTCAATGTCACGCTGGGATACACTGAACATAGCGAAGCGTATCAAATTCAGACCGGTGAGTTCGCTCGTTTGAACCGGTCGAATTTGATATGGTCAGTGTATCCCGTTGACATTTACCTTTCGCGTACATCTGCATGATTTTCTGTTCGATTTCGTCGGTTCTTGTCTGTCGCTTTTCAATGACTTTAGGCTCAAAATCGCCATTTCTGTCGCGTGGGACAGCGATTTCGCACTCGCCATAATCGCTGATTATCGTCTTTTTCCCGTAACCAATTCCGCCTGCTGCCCTATGTCGTGCGGCGTCCATGCCGCACTTTGGGTGCAGCTGCGCAAACATCCTGTTTGCGGCTGTTTCCGGAGTTGTTCCCGGCTACAGAGTTCTTCTCGTAGCCTAGATGTTCGTCCATTTCAGCTTCGAGCATCTGCTCGATGGTTCCGGCAAACGGCTTTTTCAGCTTTGCCTGAATGTCTCCGGTTGTCTGGCAGTCTGCCATCAGCAGCTTCACCAGTTCCATCTCTCGCTCGTCTAATCCGTGTGTTCTTTTCATGTCCTTATACCTCACTTCCTGTGGGTATTATTGGCATTTACACGGTTCGGCATTCAGCCTCTCGCAAGCATTTTTTTGTGATTTATAAAAACAGCCTTGAAAATTCATGGCATTTGTGTTATAATAATATAGAAATCAACAATTATTTCACGTCTGTTATCTGTTGCGAGTAGTGAATCAAATTATAGGCAAAAACGAATTTTTTATTCTATAGTCGACCTTATTATAAGCACTGGATTTGTGATAATGGAGTATACAAACTATGAGTATGATTGATTATGTATTCCAGCAAACAATTGAATACATAGACCATATGCCAAAATCATTGCGCAAGAAGTATGGTCAATTCTTTACAAGCCCTGAAACAGCCGTTTTTATGGCAAGTTTATTCACGATTCCTCACCATAAAACAATTACTATTCTTGACCCTGGTTCTGGTTCTGGTATTCTATCTGTTGCTATAATTGAGCAACTGCAAAATGACCCGTATGTTGAAAAGATTGAGTTGGTTTGTTATGAAAATGACACCAATATTCTGGAACTCTTGCAATCAAATCTTGATTGGACATGTGCGCATTCGCTCAAAGAAGTATCTTATCAAATATTAACAGATAATTATATTCTGAGTCAGATGTCTGATTATAATTATATGCTCGACGCAAACCCAAATCCAAAGAAATATGATTTGGTTATTGGCAATCCTCCATATATGAAAGTAGCAAAAAACGCTCCCGAAGCATTGGCAATGCCAGATATATGCTACGGTGCGCCAAATCTTTATTTCTTGTTTGCGTCCATGAGCTTATTTAACCTTTCTGACAATGGCGAAATGGTATATATTATTCCTCGTTCTTGGACATCTGGTGCCTATTTCAAAAAATTCCGTCAGGATTTTTTGAATATTGGGGCTTTAGAACATATCCATTTATTTGTGAGTCGAGATAAGGTGTTTGAAAAAGAAAGTGTTTTACAGGAAACTATCATTATCAAATTAAAGAAGACGACTCAAATACCAGATACAATTACAATTTCTACCACAAAAGATAATAGTGATTTTTCCGATAAAACTATGTTTAGTGCACCGTATGAAACTGTAGTCAATGGAGAAGAGGATTATGTTTATCTTGTAACAAACGAGGAAGATGTAAATACGCTTAGGACATTGAATAAGCTTACAGAGACCCTGCCTAGCATTGGCCTGAGAATGAAAACTGGCTTAACGGTGGATTTTAGAGTTCGTGAAAGCCTAAGAGATAGTGCTGAAAAAAATGCTGTACCATTGTTCTACTCGCAGCACATTCAAAATGGCAAGGTTGTATTCCCCGTTAGAAAAGCGCACGAATATATTGTAACTGAGCAAAAAGGGCTTAGGCAACCTAATACAAACTACTTGTTTGTAAAGCGATTTACAGCTAAGGAGGAACATCGCCGATTGCAATGTGGTATCTATTTAGCAAGAAAACATCCTGAGTATACAGAGATTAGCACACAGAATAAGATTAACTTTATATCTGGTTTAAAGAATCTTTCAGAATGTGTTGTATATGGGTTGTATGTGCTGTTCAATTCCACACTATATGATTGCTATTACCGGATACTTAACGGGTCAACGCAGGTTAACTCCACCGAAATCAATTCAATGCCTGTTCCTCCCATGAGTGTAATTGAGGAGATGGGAAAGGAACTTATTCGTGTTAGAGATATGTCCGAAGATTCATGTGACAACATTTTAAGGAGCTACTTATGAGCAAATTAGAAGAAGCAAAGGAAATATTGAATGCTTTGCAAGTACCAGAAACACAACAAAACGGTATGTGCCGCTGTGTTTTGCTGGCATTGGCAAATATTACCGAGGACACCTCATGGCAGCAAGCCTCAAATGATTGGATTCGTATTCACGATGTTATTGCTTTCTCCAATAGCTATTACGAAACCACATATGCAGAAAACAGCCGTGAAACATTCCGCAAACAAGCTATGCACTACTTTAGAAATGCTGCATTCATTGAGGACAACGGAAAGGCTACTAATAGTCCCAACTACCGTTATCATTTGACTGATGAAATGCTTGTGCTAATTCAAAGCTTCGGAACAGCAACATGGGCAGATAATCTCGCTGCATTTCAACAGAATCACGATTCCCTTGTTCAGATTTATTCTTCTAAGCGGGAAATGAGGAAGATGCCTGTGCAAATCAATGGAGATAATTTCACGTTTTCCACCGGCAAGCACAACGAGTTACAAAAGGCGATTATTGAAGAATTTGCACCACGATTTGCACCAAATTCAGAATGTCTATATGTTGGTGATACTATAGAAAAAGATTTGGTTAAAAATGAAGACAAGCTTCACAATCTAGGGTTTGAAATCACACTTCACGACAAAATGCCTGATGTTGTTCTATATCTTGAAGAAAAAAATTGGATTTTCTTCATTGAATCTGTTACCTCAGTGGGTCCGATGGATCCAAAACGTATTAAGGAGATTGAAGAAATGACAGCATCCGTTACGGCAGGCAAAATTTATGTTACAGCATTCCTAGATTTCAAAACATTCAAAAAGTTTTCTGAATCCCTAGCATGGGAAACTGAAGTATGGATTGCCGATATGCCAGACCATATGATTCACTTAAACGGCGATAAGTTTTTAGGGCCAAGAAGCTGATTAATAAATAAACTGTTATATAATACTTACAGTTCTAAACAGAAGCATAACATGTCCTGTTTACACGGTTTTTGTTTTTTAGAGTATTTATTTTCATCATAGCCATATAACATAACTCCCAATTTATTTTATCATGTATTAATATTGTTTCAGAGAACTATAGATTTTTCAAGCTGCTTGTTTACATAGAGTCCGCTTACATTTTTGCAAAGCAGACCAAATTTCCAGAACAATCAGGAAGAGTCTATTGACAATCTGCCTAAAAAGTGTTATAATAAATAAAAAAATGAAAGAAGGACTACTTATGACCAATATAATGACTTTTTCGTATGATTCTCGTCCCATTCAAACAATTGTAAATCAAATAAAAAACTTTAACAAACGCGATGGAATTGATTTGCAACCAACTTATCAACGAGGATATATATGGGGCAAAGAATTCATAGACAAGCTGTGGTACAGTATAATAAAAGGATACCCTATCGGAAACATTAGTTTACGTGTGCTTAGCGTAAAGAATGCAAAAGGCGCAATGTTAGAGGTTGTTGATGGACAACAAAGATTGACCTCAATATATAACTTTATGGTTGGTGAATATACAATTCAAGGTGATGTTGCAAGAAGCATAGTAGAATATATCGTTGAATATATGGGAGCAGAAAATGATCCTCAATTGGAAAAACTTAAGAAAAAATTAAGCAATCGAGGGAAAATCACAGTAAAGTATGAACAATTACCCGAATTAATAAAAGAAAATATAAACTCATTTAACATCTCTATTACAAATATAAACAATTCATCTGATGATGAAATTACAGAATACTTTAGGTATTTACAGAATCAAGAAAGACTTAGAGCTGGTGAAATAATCAATTCAATACCCAGTTCCACGCTTGAAAAGTACATTGATAAAATCAGTGACAAAAAAAGGTTACTTGGAATACTTAATTTCTCAAACGAGAGGAAACAATTTGATAGGGTCTTTTATAGTGTTCTAGGGTTGCTCGATGGAAAAATCGGCTTCGGAGTATTGGACAAAGACGTATTGAAGTATGCCTCAGATTGTGAAGATCTAACGGATATCGCTAAATCGCGATGCGATTTACTAATTTCACAGATAAACCATATAATCAGTGATACTACACTTCCGCATCATCTGATCAAATCCAATATGAGATGTATGAAATTTTTTCTATTAACTGCTTCTTTAGGATTGGTTGATTATGCTGTTGACTCAACAAATAAGCTCATTGCACTTGGGTCAATTAATGATAAGTTATCTTCTTTCAGTTCTGCAAAAGCAGGAGAAGTTGATAGAATTTTCAACGGCTATTCAGCAGAGGTTATAGAAGAGCATCGGTTATTGGCTTTAATCTCCAAAGGAGGCCATTCGTTTACAAGAGTTGAAAACAGGATGAGAATTCTTGCTTACTATATTAATGGCTTCGATAATAAAATAGTCCCATCGGGAATAATACCTGTTTAACATTTGCATTACCGATATGAGAAGGTACATTTATTGACATATCATAATATTTTTAATTCTGACCTAACTTTGACCTCAAAAATATAGATAATACAAAAAATGCAGTCAAAATCTGCGGTTCATCACGAAGAAAGCGTATTAAATCAAAGGCTGACATCAAAAATACCGTTACCGGAATCGAGCGGGAGTTGTCAAGAGTTTTGAAAGCTCAGGGGTTAAGCATTCGGTCAATTGCCCGAATGCTTAACCGGTCGCCGTCCTCGGTAAGCCTGGAGTTCCGAAGAAATAGCTATTCAAACGGTACATACGCAGCGCATCGCGCAGACAAATTATGCTAAAATGACAAAAAACTTCAGCAGAAAACCAAAACTCAAAGCTGGTGCTATTCGTAATTATGTGCTTGAAAAAATGAGTTTACGGTGGCCTCCTGAACAGATTACCGGACGAGCCAAGCACGACAAAGAGTCATTCAGTATATCATTCCCAACGATTTATCGTGCAATTGATACTGGCATTTTACCGCCAGAGCTCAAGAAAATCATGCGTTTCAAATAGAAACACAAAAAGTGCAAAACTGAGGACAAACGTGGCAAAATCCCCAATACAACGCCGATCAGCGAGCGTACCGCAGGTGCGAAAAACCGCATCCTTTGAGGGATGCGGTATACTTTAGCTTCATGATTTCATTATGCTGATGTACTTTTCATTTTTTATCAGATAAAACAGCAGATCAAGCATACCTCCATACAGCCGACAGTGGTAATTGTGTGGATATTTCGGGATTATATTCTTTTCCAGAGCCAGGTTTATAACAGGACATACTCCACAATAGGGCTGATATACGCAGTCGCAGCAGGTCGGCAGTGATTCTGTTATACTGGCACGACAGACTGTGCAGCAGGTAGGGGAATGCGTGATATCATCGTAAGTGCTGGTGCGTACATTTCTAAGCCGGAAAGAATCATTGCCCATTTCAAAGAGCATTCTTCCCTCATCGCAGGTGAAAACATCACCGCTTAGGTAATACGCTATCTCGCCTACAGAGGCACCACAGGGTGAGCGAAGCTCCATGTAATTCACGGGTCTGCCGTGGAGTATTTTCGCGAGGAAAAGGGAAGCGTGACTCTCACGCATATGACCGTTCCCGGTATTCTTTGAGATTATTCCCAGCAGTGCCCTTTTGTAGAAATCCAGGAATTCCTCCGGAGTGTAGCCTATCTGCTCCCAGAATTTATTCGCACAGCCGAGCGGCGTCAGTGGACGTATGAAGATATCGCGGAATCCCAGGTCATAGTATGTATCCACCAGCTTTTCCGGCTCTGAAAGCGAATATCGTGTAGTTGTTTCAATAGCGCCGAGCCGAATCCCTCGGGAACGGTTTTCTCTATTCTCCGAAGCATATTGTCATATGTTCCCTCTGCGGAAATATACGGGCGATTCCTGTTTTGAAGCGAATTTACGTTTGCACACGTAAATCCGGCTTTCCGTATTTCGCATTGTAGTGCGGGCTCGGAAGTGTTTCACCAGAGTTTCGATTTTGTGATCCGGTGAGTATCGTTGCTTTGTTGATTTAATTATAGCATATTTCACTTTGAAAATCAAGCTATAATTTTATTTATACAGTATAATATTTCTGCGAGCGGCTCCCCGGATTTTTAGGTTCGGAAAGTGCCAGAAGTCCGTTTTCCACCAGCGGTTCAACGTATCGCTTTATACCGTAAGTCACCGATTTTATTCCCAGGAATTCTGCAAGCTCCTTTTTAGACCTCGGGGTACGGCAGAATTCCAGAATTTCAGTCGTTTTTTCGTCATCGGCAGCGGATATCACAGCGTTACGCAGGCAAACTCTGAACTCGCCGTGAATCGCGGTAAATTCAGGCTCCGGGTGGTTAGCAGATTTCATCTCACGGCGAATAGTAGGTATGCCGGAGTAGCGATTTTCAGTTACCTGCATGACCTCCAGTGCATTTGCGAGAACAGGATTTCTTGTGTCCGGCTGCGCATTCCCGAGCATATCTATGCTTAACCGACCGTATAGCCCTCCGGGATTTCTCACTTCCAGGCGATCAGAAAACACGATGAGCTGTACGGGCATTCCTTCAGTATGAATGCTGTAATCACGATGAACCAGTGCGTTCAGTATGACCTCTCTGACGGCGTTCATGGGATAATCGGGAATATCGGTGCGCTTTCCGTCTTTGTCAATGACAGTACGCACACGTGTGTTTGCGCGGACAAAATTCATGGCTCCTTCGAGCATTTCCGGGATAGTTCCCTCAATCCTCTTATTATCAGAAAAACGCGAGCCGTCCGGCTGAGGTTCGCAGTATTCAGTACCCTGCACGGCTGTTGCAATTATCCCCAGCTGCGGGAAGAACGCCTGGGGATACAGTCCCCAGAGTAATTCAGCAGTAAGAGTTGGCTTTCCCTCACGTACAACGCTCATAAGCTCCATTATCTGCTGGTCAGAAAGCTGTGCAAGGTTAGGCTTGTTTTCTTTAAGACGGAACAGGTAGTTTTCAAGTTTTGGCGTGTTCAGTGATGACATATCTGCTCGTTCAACTATGCGGATATCATCCTGATATTTTTTGCGATAGGCTTCGTAGCTGTATATCTCATATTCCGTCATAGGAATGTCAGCGTCGCCTACACGAATATACGAACCTTTGATGCGCCCTTTTGCCTTATTGAAACACGGGCGTTCCGAAATATCTATCGGCGGAATTTCAGCAGAAACCACATACCTACCGTCAATCTCTATACTTGTGAATACCGCACGTACTGGAGGCTCCATCTGATTGCACTGTTCCATTACTTTTTTCTGAAGCGCCTGCACATCAGATACTCCGGTTACTTTGAACCCCTCGTTTTCATATAGTCCGAACACGATAGTGCCTCCGCTGTTCTGGTTTGAAAATGAGGACAGAGTGTCATACAATTTATCTGGAGCACTTTTTTCTGCTCTTTTGACCTCGACAGTTTGAAATTCAGCTTTCGAGGTTTGTATTACATTTATTAAATTAAAAAGTTCGGTATCTGTCATTTCAAATTTCACCCCTTTCTTAAATTATATCATGTTATTTTAAAATGTCAAGGCAAAATATTGTGAAAATTTAAAATATCTTGTCAAAAATTAAAATCTCACACCCTTCTGATTTTAGTATATTCTTTTGAGCGTGGGGCGTCAGGATTTATTATACAACATCATCCAAGAAGATTGCAGACAGCCTTGTCTCCTTTGGGAGAAAGACTACTTCTGCAACCATTGAGAATTACATCACCGCACTCACGGAGTCGTTTGTGCTCTATAAGGCAGGGCGGTATGATGTCAAGGGAAAACAGCACCTGAAATCGCTTGAAAAATACTATGTTGTTGATACGGGTCTTCGCACGCTTCTTCTCGGTAAAAAGAACAGCGATATCGGACATATTCTTGAAAACATCGTGTATCTTGAGCTTATTCGCCGCGGATACTCCGTCAGCATAGGCAAGGTGGGAGAGCTGGAGATAGATTTCATAGCCGAAAAGAGCGGCTCAAAGGTCTACTATCAGGTGTCAGCGAGCGTTCTCGACCCGGTAACGTTTGAGGGTGAGATAACGCCGCTGCGCAGAGTCCAGGATAATTACCCCAAGTTTATCATCACAATGGACGATATTTCTTCGGATAACGAGGGGATACAGCAGGTCAACGTTGTTGATTTTTTGCTTGAGAATGCGTAATATGTAATAACAGGCTTATTTCTTGCTGATGAGAAATAAGCCTGTTGTTTTATGAGCAATCAGCGGAAAGCATTTCTGCTACCGGTCTATCCGCCGGACACCATTCAAATACCGTGAGCTCCCCCGGCGACACCCACCGCATTTCCTCATGAACAGAAAGCTCCGGCTCACCGGAAATGATCTCTGCCTCGATAAACACAAACGAAAGTTCTCCGCAAACACTGCGGCAGTACTCGCGAAGCGGCTTAATTTCGATATTCAGTTCCTCGCGAAGTTCGCGTGTAAGGCATTCAAACGGAGTTTCCCCCGGCTCTGATTTTCCGCCGGGAAATTCCCACAGATGCACGCAGGAGCCCTCTGCACGGCGGCAGATCAGTATTTCCCCATTGCGGCGAATTATCGCAGCTGTAACTTCTCTCATACTTTCACCTCAGAATATATCAAATGCGCACTCATCGGTCGTGTTGGTAAGCTCCGCCCAGCGTGCGGAGCAGAACTTTGCATACTGGACAACATTTAGCCCATAAGAACCGATTGAGCAGGTTGCGTTTATTTCAATAAGCAGTGTTATTCCATCATCAGTGATGCCGAAATCAGCGGCGTATGCTTTCGGAGAATAGGTAAATGAATTAATGCAGTTCTTTATCACCTTAGGGTCAGGGAATATATCCCACGAACCGCCGTAATGTCGTATATCAAGGATTTCTCCATAACGCACAAAAGCCCTGTATTCTGATACCAAGTTTACGATATCACTGACATAAACCTCTGTATCATTGTCGCAGGTACCACAGCCGATAAGGTCTTTTGCTGAAATAACAGCTCTGCCTTTGAACGCTTTATTGTGAACAGGCTTTACAAACACATTCCACTCATCAGGCGAATTGGCGACCGTATTGATAGTTGACTTCCTGATTTTTCGTCCAAGATACGAAGAAATGCTGTCAGGATAGTCTATGTCTGGTATTTCAATACCGAAATCCCTCAGTCTTACTTGCACCGGTCCGGTATACCCGACAACAACATCGCACTTTTCAGAAGCAGAAAGTTGTTCATAGTCAGCAAAAAATACTGTTTCAACACCCATTTCAGTAAAGCCAGAATAGGCGTTGAAAAAGTCATAATCAGCAGGGAGACCTTTATTGTTACACTGAATATATGCTCTCATTATCCTACCACCAATTTATTAGTCTTTCTGAGGTACTTAGCCGGAATCGGCTCGTGCAGTCTCCAGGTAATATTCATCGGCTTTGAGCCGGTTACGGACAAAAAATCCGCAAGCCCCAGGAACGTATACGGCGCCGCGCCGAGCTTTCCGCTCTTGAATTCCCGAACGAACAGCAGTTCACGCACGCCCATGCTGCGGTGATTCATGTACCGCTGACCGGTCGTGCTGCTCTGCGACGTCGTGCTCTGGCTCTGCCAGTGGAACAGCACATCGTTTATCGAGTAATCCTCGTACATCGTCGTCGGAGAGTAGTCCTTTTCCGCTTTGTTCAGCGTTACGAAATGCACGTCCGTTTTCTTGTCCGGGAGATACTTTGTGCCCTCACGCACCGTACCTGGCTTCATGAAATCCAGCGCCGCAAGTATCTGGTCGCGGGAGTAGGTGCAGTGCAGATCAAGCGGACACTCAAATCCCAAATCGACCGGAGCGTCCACGAAGTCGATACGGTCGTAATTGTAATACAGCACGTCCAGAATCTCACCGAGAAGCACCAGACATTCCGCCAGCCTGCGGAATCCCTCCAGCATATCTGAAAAGCCGCATTCCTGCCACGTTTTCTGCCATATAGTGAATTGCATCATTGTCAGCATACGAAGCTGTAACGGCGAGAAATCGCTCTCATTACGCTTTGAAATCTCCGGCAGATTATCCACCAGAAATTCGATCCACCTGCGCGAATCTATCGCGGAAAATCTCGGCAGCGCTTTTGTCACGATGTCCTCCAGCGGCTCGGAGAAATCCTCCCTTGCGCCAGCCACTACGCACAGCCTTGAAAAGCTGAATTTTGTCGCGTAAATTGCGGAAATATCAAGGCTGTAATAGGTCAGGAAATTTTCCAAATTGAGTGATTTCCCGGTATCCTCGGTGAATGTCGCAAGCTTCTGAACTATCGCATTTCTGTTTCCGAGAGAACGCTTGATATTGTCAAGAATATACCCCGCAGCCCTCTTTTCAAGCTGCAAATAACAGCCCTTCGGAAGCGCCACAAAGCCGTTCTTTATCTCGCCTTGAACCGAGCGCGAGCTGTCCGAAAGCAGCGCGCGGAACTTCTCCTCAAAGCGGTATTTCTTGTTCGCCTGCCCGATGAAATCAAGTACGGTCAGACATTCCTTTCCGTCGAAAAGACGCAATCCACGGCCAAGCTGCTGCAAAAATACCGTCAGGGATTCCGTAGGACGCAGGAACATTATCGTATTTATCGCCGGAATATCCACACCTTCGTTGAACAGGTCAACCGTGAAAATAAACCGCAGTTCTCCGTCCGAAAGCCGCTTGCTTACGCTTCGACGAAATTCGTTATCGCTGTCCGCAGTAAGGCACTCGGAAGCAATTCCGGCTTCGTTGAACTTATCGGACATATAACGCGCATGTTCCTTGCTGACGCAGAATCCCAGCCCCTTAACGCCGTCCATATCGGTGACGTATTTCCGGAGTTGTTTCAGTATCAGGAATACCCGCATATCGTTGCCGGTGTACACCTTTGAAAGTGCGGAACGCTCGTAACCTCCGCGGTTCCACTTTACGTCTGAGAGGTCAACGCTGTCTGAGATCCCAAAGTACTGGAACGGGCACAGCAGCTTCCTGTCGATGGCTTCGGGGAGGCGTATTTCAGCGGCAATTCTGTTGTCGAACCAGCGAAGAATATTCTCGCCGTCCATACGTTCAGGCGTTGCGGTTAGTCCTAGCAGAATACGCGGTTTAAAGTAATTCAGAAGCTGCTGATATGTAGGCGCAGCGGCGTGGTGGAACTCGTCCACAATGATGAAATCGTAGAAATCCACGCTGACGGCCTCGGTAAGCGCGCGGGAGTTCAGAGTCTGCACCGAAACAAACAGATTATCCAGCGAATCCGGACGATGTTCGCCAACGAACAGCTCGCCGAAATTCGGGTCGTGAAGTACCCCGCGAAAGCATTTTATGCTCTGTTCAAGGATTTCCTTGCGGTGCGCTACAAACAACAGGCGGCAGGGCTTACCTGCGTTTTCGCTGCGGAATCTGCGATAATCAAACGCGGAAATTACAGTTTTGCCTGTACCGGTCGCGGCAACGACAAGATTGCGGAAATGCCCGCGGATATCGCGCTCGGCTTTCAGGCGGTCGAGTATCTCCTGCTGATAGGGATAGGGGTTGATGTCAAAGAGGTAATCCGCTGTTTCTCCGCTGTATTTTTCGGCTGAAAGCGCCTGCGACAGCTTCTGCACATCGTTCTCGGAATAGGGCGCAAATTCGTGGCTGTTCCAGTAGCTTTCAAATGTCGCGCTGATTTTGTCGAGGGTGGAGGGCTGGTCGTGTGCGGTGATTTTTAGGTTCCATTCAAGACCGCTTGAAATAGCGGCATTAGAGAGATTTGACGAGCCGACATAAGCAGTGCTGAATCCGGTCTCACGCCAGAAGACATAGGCTTTCGCGTGGAGCCTTGTGCGTTTGGTGTCGTAGGAAATCCGTATATCCGTATTCGGGAGTTTTCGCAGTTCCTCGACTGCTTTAACGTCGGTCGCGCCCATGTATGAGGTCGTGATCACGCGCAGCTTTCCGCCGCGCTGTGTGAACTCCAAAAGTTCGTCGATGATGAGCCGCAGACCGCTCCACTTCACGAATGAAACCAGCATATCCACGCGGTCAGCGGACTGTATTTCCTTTTTAAGTTCGCTCATCATGCTCGGCTCGTGGATAGAGCCGGTGAACAGGGAGCTTGCCGCGAGGGAGGTTTCCGGGCGTACCGGAGAAAACTCGCCGGTTACAGCGGTGAGCGTGTTCTTCTTTTCGGTTACTGCAAGGAGCTGTTCGGCGCGTTCAGCAACGGACATTCCGTCAAAATCGCTGTCTCCGGTAACATCGGCTATGGCTGAAACTATCCTGTTCGCAAGCGAAAGCTGCCCCGAAATATCGTCGGAGCTAACCTGACGAAGTCCTTTTTCCACCAGTTCGCTGATATAGTGAGAGAGTATCTGCGGAGCCTCGGCGCCGTCCAGTTTTCCGGTGCTTGTTACGATATCGTCAGAGCACTCCAACTCACGGTCGAGAGACTTGTTTATGACCTGCTCGTATAATCCACGTTTCAGCATGATTTCCACCCCTTATCTTTGATAATCATTGTACCACAAACTGACCTTATGTGTCAAGGTGAATAGGGTATCATTTTTGAAACAGATTTTTTGTTGTCAATATCAATTTGTACATTGACATATTATCTCCATGTAGCTATAATATAAGCTATCCGTTTATAACGGCACACAGAAATTTCCCCGAAGCGTAATTGCTTCGGGGATTTTTTGTGCCCGGGAGAGGAGAAGAAGTATGTTCAACAATCAGCGTTATGTCACAAGAGGCATAACAAACACCGTGCCGCTCGTCACTCAGATAATACTCTGGGACTGCATTGACAGCATGAAGTCGAGCGAAAAGATTACCTGCAAGTCTTTAAGCTCATAGCGAACGGCGCAAATCAGCAGGTCACGCACAGTCAGGAAGAACCAGCCTATGAGCGAACTTTTACATTCCCAACTGACAATCCAATCACAGCAAAAATCTTCGTCATAGACGACGAAACCCATTCCACTATGCTTTTGGCAGAAGAATATTGACTTAGGAGGAACACACCATGGACAACAGCGAAAACACTCGCTCCGTTTGCAGCTGCTGCGGAGCAACACTTGAAACCGATGACTACTACACATTTGAAGGTAGCATACTATGCGATGACTGCTACCACAGCGAAACCGTTACCTGCGAACACTGCGGCGACAGAATCTGGGCTGATGATAACGCAGGCTCGGACAGCACGCCGCTCTGCAATACTTGCTACGACGACTATTACACGACCTGCGAATGCTGCGGACGTATTATCCATCGGGATTGCGCCAACTACGATGATGACGATGATTACGCCTATTGCGACCGCTGCTATGAGGAGCGCCAGCACAGTTCCATTCACGAATACAGCTACAAGCCCGATCCCATTTTCTACGGTGACAGCAAGCGCTATTTCGGCGTGGAACTTGAAATCGACGAGGGCGGCAAAAGCAGCGACAATGCGGATACGCTTCTGGACATCGGCAACCGGCTTGCAGAGCACATCTACATTAAATCAGATGGCAGCCTTTCGGACGGAATGGAAATAGTGACTCACCCGATGAGCCTGAAATACCACAAGAACGAAATGCCGTGGGCTGAGGTAATGAAATCCGCAATTCATATGTATTACCGAAGTCACAAAACTTCCACCTGCGGACTTCACGTCCACGTCAACAGAACAGCCTTCGGAGCGACCCGGGAAGCACAGGACGAGTGCATTTCCCGGGTCCTTTATTTTGTGGAGCACCACTGGCTGGAGCTGCTGAAATTCAGCCGCAGAACTGAGTACCAGATGAACCGCTGGGCGGCTCGTTACGGTTACAAGAACAGCCCGAAAGAGATTCTGGAGGACGCAAAGAAAGGGTGCAACGGCAGGTACGCCTGCGTGAACATCACAAACTACCACACGATAGAATTCCGTATGTTCCGTGGTACCTTAAAGTACAATACGCTGATTGCAACGTTGGAACTCGTGGATAAAATCTGCGAGCTTGCAACCGAGCTGACAGACACAGAACTGAAATCCGTAAGTTGGTCAGACTTCGTAGGTTCGCTGGACGACAGCACTGAATCAGAGTTGATAACCTATCTCAAAGAGCGCCAGCTCTACATCAACACGCCTATTACGGCAGAGGAGGACGACTGATATGTGTGCAATATTTGGCTCAATAGACTACAACCATACCCTTAATGCGAAGCAGCGTGAAAAGCTGCTTCGTGTTCTTTCCGATGAATGCGAGGAGCGAGAAACTGACGCAACTGGCTATGCCTTTAACCACAATGGCAAGCTGACGATTTACAAGCGTCCGTTTGCCGCTCATAAAATACATCTGCGCCTGCATGATGACAGCAATGTTATCATGGGACATACCCGAATGGCTACTCAGGGCAATAAGCTTGATAACAGAAACAATCACCCGTTTCCTG
>OGUO01000561.1_pt1 | contig 27638 bp, 20 predicted proteins | sample 1553641 | NCBI WGS metagenome assembly OGUO01 (sample SAMEA2579980, study PRJEB22360) | human gut metagenome | biome: human gut; feature: human-associated habitat; material: faeces | place: Denmark | collected 2008/2010 | reverse complement strand
AGAAGTTACTCGCCGCGAACTCCGCCCCGGCGGCGGAATCCCCCGAGCCTGCTCCCGTGCCTGCCGCAGAGCCGGAATCCGCGCCCTCCGGCGGAAAGATGTCCCAGGAGGATATTGAGAAGTTACTCGCCGCGAACTCCGCCCCGGCGGCGGAATCCCCCGAGCCTGCTCCTGTGCCTGCCGCAGAGCCGGAATCCGCGCCCTCCGGCGGCAAGATGAGCCAGGAGGACATCGAGAAGCTGCTTGCGGCAACGAACGAACCGCTTGAGGACGAACTCCCCAAGGAGCCTGCCCCGGTGGCGGAATCCGCGCCCTCCGGTGGAAAGATGTCCCAGGACGACATCGAAGCGCTGCTGAACAGCATGCATGAAGAAGCCAGCAAGTAGTCGGATTTCACAGTAATTTCACACATGAGCAGACAGATTTATCACAATTGACTGATATAATAATATTACACAATTGTGAAAGGATAAAACTATGCCAAAAGAAAAACAGCGCAGTTTCGAGCTTGAGCCGGTGCAGCAGCTGATCCCGGCGGACTCACAGCAGAAAATCATGGAACAGCTGTATCAGTTCATGGAGCTGGAGCACCTTTACGAATCAGCGATACGCGAGGTTAAGACCAAGCTGGAGATACTCGACAGCGAATTCAAGACGAAATACGACCACAATCCGATACACCACCTTGAGGACCGCGTGAAGTCGCCGCAGAGCATTCTTGAGAAGCTCAACCGCAAGGGAATCCCGTTCAGCTGCGAAAACGCGAAAACGGAACTTAACGATATTGCCGGAGTGAGAGTCGTGTGCAACTACATCGACGACATCTATACAGTAGCGGACATGCTGACTGCGCAGGATGATGTGAAGCTGATCAGGCGGAAGGACTACATACAGAACCCGAAACCGAACGGCTATCGCAGCCTGCACCTGGTCATCGAGACCCCGGTGTACCTCTCCGAAACAAAGGAGCTTGTCCATGTGGAGGTGCAGATACGCACCATCGCCATGAACTTCTGGGCGACCCTGGAGCACGATCTCAAGTACAAGACGGACAGCGTGGTTTCCGCTGACCTCGCCGCAAAGCTGAAGGACTGCGCAGAAACAATCGCAGCCACGGATCAGCAGATGCAGGATATCTACAAGGCGCTGCACGACATCGACTGACGAAGCTGAAAACGACCCCGGATACCGGGGCCGTTTTTTTGCACGGAACTCGCGCAGCACAAAGGGGACTGCCGAGCAGTCCCCTGATAACAATGGGAGGAGCAAACGCCCCTCCCATTTGTGTGTATTTTCGGAATCCGCTTATCTGAGCGTAAATCTTCCGGTGAGTTCCTTGAGAGTATTCGCCTGACCTGCCAGCTCCTCGGCTGCAGCGGCGCTCTGCTCGGAAGCCGCAGAGTTGTTCTGGGTAACGGAAGAAAGCTGCTCCACGTCGACATTCACCTGGTTTATAGACTCCGCCTGGTTCTGGGAGTTCTTGGAAATGTCGTCCATATAGGAAACGATTTCGGCGATATTGGAAACCACGGTGTGCAGGCTCTCCGCTGTTGCATTCGCGATATCGGAACCGTTGTTCACTGCCTCCGTGGTCTTGCTGATGAGCGCGGAAGTGTTCTGCGAAGCCTCGGCAGACTTTGACGCCAGGTTGCGTACTTCGTCCGCAACGACTGCGAATCCCTTTCCTGCCTCGCCTGCCCTTGCCGCCTCGATAGCGGCGTTCAGCGCAAGGATATTGGTCTGGAAAGCGATATCCTCGATGGTCTTGATGATCGCGCTGATCTCCTCGGTATTGCTGCTTATATCCTGCATAGCGCTGAGCATGCTGTTCATGCGCTGATTGCTGAGATCTGCCTCCCTGCCGATATCGTTCATCTTTTCGCTTGTGTTCTCCGCCTCTTCGGCGTTCTTCTTGACCTGGTCGGAGATCTCGCTTACGGTTGCCACAAGTTCCTCAATGGAGCCAGCCTGCTCAGTGGAGCCGGAAGCCAGCGCCTGGGCGCCGCTGGATACCTGATCCGCGCCCACAGCCACCTGGTCAGCAGCAAGGTTGATTTCAGACAGCGTACTGTTGAGGGAGTTCGTGATATTGTCCAGGGCGTTCTTGAGATCCGCGAACTTGCCCTTGTAGTCCAGCTTGAGGTTTATGTTGAGGTTGCCGCCGGCAATATCGTTCAGCACGCCGGAAAGCTCATCGATATATCCGACATAGCTGTGCAGCCTTGCGGTGGTCTGCCGGAAGCTCTCCGCCAGTTCGCCGATATCGTCCCTGGAGTGACAGTCCACATTGATGTCGAGGTCGCCTGCCGCAATCTTCTTCGCCGCCGCATTAAGACCACTGATAGGCTTGGTTATCTTGTTTACGGTGATGAACGCAATACCCGTGACAGCAACCGCCACGATGACAACGGCGCCGAGGATCATGATGATCAGCATGTTGGTCTGTGCGGACAGTTCCGAACCGGTGGCGGTGGAGATGAGCGTCATTCCGTTGTTGAGGGTACTGTAAACCGCGCTGCGGCTGGAGTCGCTCACTCTTGCTTCGATAAGTTCCCGCGTGCCGCTGGTCACGCCGTTATACAGCGCCGGACTGGCCTCGGCAAGGGACGTATTGAAATCCATCGTGGGGCAGTACATGACATTGCCGTCGCCGTTAATGACTATCGGAAGGTAGGATTCGAACCTGGTGCAGCCGTCCGCCAGATTCTGCACCATGCCAAACTCGATATCCATGCCGACAATGCCGACATTAACGCCGTCGCGGAACAGCGGAATGACATAGGATATCATGTATATGCCAACATTGTCATTGTAATAGGGCGACATCCACATCGGCGCGCCGTTGTTCACCGGGGTGTAGTACCAGCCGACATGGGAAACATCAGATTTGTCATACACGCTGAAATCAGTCGGGGTGACGCTCTGGAAATCCTCCTCGGTGCTGTTTCTGGTCATGAACAGACCGGAAGTCGGCTCGGTGAAATCCGGATTGTATCTTATGTAGGAGCAGATAGCGCCGGCAGTATTGGAGGACGCGCTGTAAAGCGTATCCTCGAGCTTCCCAGTAAGCTCGGTGACGTATTCGCCGCTGCTCTGGAACTTGCTGAAATCGTCCAGAGAGGCCATCGTGAGGTCAGCCACGGTTTTGACGGACTGCTCCACGCGGTTCAGGTAGGAGTTGATATCCGAAGCGGTTCGGTCGCACTCCTCCTGCATGATGCTGGTGACGTTGTCGTGCATGTACGTGCTGGAATATATGGTGGACAGCGCTCCCACGATCACCGTAGAAGCAATGGTGCATACCACGGCGGTGATGCTTATTTTCTTTGCAATCTTCATAATTAAGCCTCCAGAATTTACCGGAGAGTGGCGCGCAGATAATGATCCAAGCGCCATTGCCCGGAGTAGTTTTCTGCCTGTATACTAAAAATTATAGCACAATCTGCCGGATTTTTCAATAGAATTCTCAATGTTTTACAAAAAATATACGCAGGAGAGAAGCGGCGGACAAAAATGGGACTGCACTCCAGCAGTCCCACCGTGTTATTCTCACTTTCCGAGCTTGACGTGAATAAAGTCGTTGATCATATCGACGCACTTATCAAAGCCAAGCGCACCGCTGTTAAGGCACAGGTCGTAATTCCGGGCGTCTATCCATTCCCTGCCGGTGTGCGCCTTGTAGTATGCGGCGCGCTCCCGGTCAATGGAAGCGATTGCCTTGAGCGCCTCTCTGCGGTCGGTTATTCCCTTGACATCCGCGGCGTTCTTCACGCAGTGCTCCTCGTCGGCGTAGATGAATATGCGGACGACTGCCGGGTCGTCCCTCAGGACATAGTCCGCGCACCTGCCCACGATAACGCAGGGACCCTCCTCCGCGATCTGCTTTATTACCATCGCCTGGTAGTTAAACAGATTCTCCTCGGAAATGAACCCGGATTTACCCGGGGCGATGACCTCGCCCTTATACACTCCAGGCTTGCCGAATACTCCGGACTTGGTCCTCTCGTCGGACTGCCCGAACAGCGCCTCGTTTATTCCGCTCGCATCGGAAGCCATGCGGATAAGCTCCTTGTCGTAGAATTTCACGCCCAGCTTGTCTGCGAGCATTTTTCCGATAGTCCTTCCGCCGCTGCCGAATCCTCTGGCAATGGTAACAATAAACTTATCCATAGACCCTCCCACAAATTCGATGAAAATACGGAATCATTCGCCCAGGTATGCCTTCTTGACCTGGTCGTTGTTCATAAGCTCCTTTGCGTCGCCGGAGAGCACGATCTTTCCGGTTTCGAGGACGTAGGCACGGTTGGCGATGGAGAGCGCCTTCTTCGCGTTCTGCTCGACCAGCAGGACGGTGGTGCCGCTCTTGTTGATCTCCTGGATTATGTCGAAGATCTCGCTGACGTACAGCGGCGAAAGTCCCATAGACGGCTCGTCCATCAGGATTATGGACGGCTTGGACATCAGCGCCCTGCCCATTGCGAGCATCTGCTGCTCGCCGCCGGAGAGAGTACCGGCAGCCTGGGTGCGGCGCTCCTGGAGCCTGGGGAAGCGCTTGAACACGTTCTCCAGGGATTCACTGATCTCCGCCTTGTCCCTGCGCGTATAGGCGCCCAGCATGAGGTTCTCGTAAACGGAAAGCTGCGCGAACACGCGGCGACCCTCCGGCACATGCGCCATGCCCATGGAAACGATCCTGTGCGCCGGGGTCTTGGTGAGGTCCTTTCCGCCGAACATGATGGAGCCGTGCTTCGCCTGCACAAGCCCCGTGATGGTGTGTAGTATCGTGGTCTTGCCTGCGCCGTTGGCGCCGATGAGCGCGATTATCTCCCCCTGCTCCACGTCGAAGGAAATGCCCTTGATGGCGTTTATCGCGCCGTAATATACCTGTAAGTCCTTTATAGACAGCATTGACATGAGCGTTCCCTCCTTATTCGCCGAGATATGCGGTGATGACCTTCGGGTCGTTCAGCACATCGGAAGTCCTGCCCTGGGCAAGCTCCTGACCGAAGTTGAGCACGGTCAGCTCCTCGCATATTCCGGATACCAGCTTCATGTCGTGCTCGATGAGCAGGATAGTCATCTTGAATTCATCGCGAACGAAGTGAATGGTTTCCATCAGTTCTTCGGTTTCGTTGGGATTCATGCCTGCCGCCGGCTCGTCCAGAAGCAGCAGCTTCGGGTCTGTCGCAAGGGCGCGGGCTATCTCCAGTTTCCTCTGCTTACCGTAGGGCAGGTTGGAGGCAAGCTGCGCCGCCTCGCCGTCAAGCCCGAACACCTTGAGAAGCTCCATCGCCTTTTCGTTGGCGCGCTTCTCCTCCTTAAAATACCTCGGGAGCCTGAGTACGCCCTCGATGGCGGTGTAGTTCATGTGGTTGTGCAGTCCGACCTTTACGTTGTCCAGCACGCTCATAGCCTTGAACAGGCGTATGTTCTGGAACGTTCTCGCGATCCCTGCCTTGTTGATGTATATTGCCGGCTTTCCCGTGATATTCTTCCCGTCCAGCAGAATTTTTCCGGTGGTGGGCTTGTATACTCCGGTCAGCATGTTGAACACGGTGGTCTTGCCAGCGCCGTTCGGACCGATGAGTCCGTACAGCTGCCCCTTCTTTATGGTCATGTTAAGTCCGTCAACGGCACGCAGTCCGCCGAACTGAATGGAAAGGTTCTTGACCTCGAGAATGTTGCTTTCAGCCATTTCAGATACCTCCCACTTTTTTCTTTTGGCTTTTCTTATTGCGCCCGAACAGTCCCTTTACCTTCTGAATGGGGCCGGAGGCTCCGATCCTCTCGCGCAGCGCGATGAATGCCGGCGCGTTGTTGAAAATCATCATAAGTATCAGCACGATAGCGTATATAAGCATTCTGAAATCGCCCAGTTCGCGGAATATCTCAGGCAGCGCGTACAGAACGATGGTCGCGATGACGGAACCGCGCAGGCTGCCAAGTCCGCCCAGCACCACGAACACCAGAATGAGTATCGACAGGTTGTAGTCGAACTTCTTCGGCGCCAGCACCGTGAGGGAATGCGCGTAAAGCACGCCCGCAACACCCGCGATAGCCGCGGAAACGGTGAACGCGATCAGCCTGAACTTTGTCACGTTTATGCCCACGGACTGCGCCGCTATATAGTTATCGCGCACCGCCATGCACGCACGACCGGTACGGGAGTTTATAAAGTTCATAAGAATGACCATACAGATCATCAGCACCACAACGACCAGTATCAGATTTGTATCCTGCGGCGCTTTTATACCCTTTGCGCCCTCCAGGATAATTTTGCTGGTTTCTGAGTCAGTCCCACTGACAGCGGAAGCAAAGCTGAAGTGCAGTCCGTACTTGTCCAGTGTGAGATAGATGTTGTTGGCAAGCGCCTTGATGATCTCGCCGAAGCCCAGCGTTACGATGGCGAGGTAGTCGCCGCGGAGTCTGAGCACCGGGATACCGATGAGCACGCCGAACGCTGCCGCAGCAAGTCCGCCGACGATCAGCGCGAGGATCATTCGCAGCCAGGAGGGATTTATACTCTCCTGGGTAAGCAGCGAGAATATACCGCCTGCATATGCGCCGACGCACATGAATCCCGCGTGACCCAGAGAAAGTTCACCGAGAATACCTACCGTCAGATTGAGAGATATAGACAGGATAATATAAATACCTATCGGCACAAGCAATCCGGAGTACTGGCTGCCCAGCACGCCGGCAAAAGACAGAATGCCGAATATCACGAATAATCCGAGCGTGATGCCGCAGGTGATGAAATTGTTCTTTGTTGTCTTAGTCATGGCCCTGCCCCCTTACACCTTTTCGCGGATCTTCTTGCCGAGGATTCCGGTGGGTCGTACCACCAGAACGATGATCAGCACAAGGAATACAATTGCGTCAGACAGCTGAGAGGAAATATATGCCTTGGCCAACTGCTCTATCACACCCAACAGCACTCCGCCGATCATAGCGCCCGGGATCGAGCCAATTCCGCCGAACACCGCCGCGACGAACGCCTTGATGCCTGGCATTGAGCCAGTGTACGGACTAAGCTGCGGATATGCGGAGCACATAAGCACGCTCGCAACGCCTGCCAGCGCAGATCCGATGGCGAATGTAAGAGAGATCGTGCGGTTAACGTTTATGCCCATGAGCTGTGCCGCGCCCTTGTCCTCAGCGACCGCCAGCATTGCCTTTCCTGCCTTGGTCTTATTGATGAACCAGGTCAGCGCCGCCATGATGATTATGGATACCACGATGGAGATAAAGGTTTCCATGGATACCTTGAGGGAGATCTTGCTGCCTGCCTGGATTTCAGTGAAGAAATATGTACCGCTGTCCGTCACCGCCAGGAACGGAGGCATTCCGTCCACCACGGAAGTGAAGTTCTGCGCAGCGGAGCCGAAAATAAGCAGCGCTACATTCTGGAGGAGGTAGCTGACGCCGATGGCGGTTATGAGCACCGCCAGGGGAGGCGCGCTTCTCAGCGGCTTATATGCCACCTTTTCGATGACGACGCCAAGCACCGTGCAGACAACTATGCCGATAATGACGGAAAGCCAGACCGGGCACCACGCGGTGGACATCGCCGTGAATACCGCGTATCCGCCTACCATGATGATATCGCCGTGAGCGAAGTTCAGCATTTTTGCAATGCCGTAAACCATCGTGTATCCCAACGCAATGAGCGCGTAGATGCTGCCGAGGCTTATTCCGCTAATGAGGTATGAAACAAAGCTCATATAGAACCTTCTCCTTTCGGGACGTTGATTCTGCCGCATATCAAAACATACTTACGCGAAATCTGCTTTGATTTACGGCAGTAAGTCTGCTGTACAAATTGCCGTAATTATACAAATGAGACCCGTACAGTTTCCCCGGAAAAAACCGGAGAAACCATACATACGGGTCTTATCTGCAATTTAATTCAGTTCAGCGATCACTGAGCGGACTCGTAGGAACCTACGCCGTCCTTGACAACGATCTTCATTACCTGCGGAGCCTTGGTGGGCTCGCCGTCAGCGGTCCATGTTGTGGATCCAGTTACACCGTCGAGGGTGATCTCAGTCATGGCAACCTTTACCTTGTCGCAGATATCGGAAGCGCTCATGGTGGGATCGCTTACCCCAGCCTTCTCAAGAGCGAGCTTGATAGCATAAACAGCGTCGTAAGCGTCAGCTGCGAACTGGATCGGAACCTCTCCGCCGGTCAGTTCCTCGTAAGCTGCGGTGAACTTTGCGGACTTCTCATCGGGGGAAGAAGCTGCGAAAGGAGTCATAACAAGAACGCCGTCTGCGATGTCAACCTTGTCGCCAAGCTGGTCAATCAGACCGTCCAGACCGTCGCCGCCGAATACAGTCATATCCATGCCGGCAGACTTAGCCTGCTGGAGAATAAGAGAAGCTTCCTGGTAGTAGATCGGGAGGAAGAGCAGATCTGCGCCGCTGTCCATCACCTTCTGGATCTGTACGGAGAAGTCCGTCTTTGCGTCAGCTGTGAAAGCTTCCTCAGCGGAGATCTCCAGGCCCTTTTCCTTAGCCTCAGCCTTGAATCCATCGAGGATACCGGTGGAATATACATCGGAACTGTCATAGATGATGCCTACCTTGGTAGCCAGGCTGTTGTCAGCGATGTAGTCAGCGGCGATCTTACCCTGACCCGGGTCGGTGAAGCAAACACGGAAGCAGTTGTCGCCGGCTGTGATAGCGTCAATAGCGGAGCCGGAAGGAGTGAGCAGGAACATGTTGTCCTTGGCAGCCTCGGCGCTTACTGCAACGCAGGGAGCGGAGGTAACGGTGCCGACCAGGAGCTTCATGCCAGCGTCCTTCAGAGTGTTGTATGCGTTGACGGACTTCTCAGGGTCGTGCTCGTCATCCTGGAAGTTCAGTTCCAGCGTCATGCCGTTTACGCCGCCAGCAGCGTTGATCTCGTTAACCGCAAGCTGAGCGCCGTTCTTTACGGCATTGCCATAAACCGCAGCCGCGCCGGTGATCGGACCGATACCGCCGATAACAAGCTTGCCGTTCTCACCGTCTGCAACGCTTGTTACAGAGTTGTCAGCCGCAGAAGAATCATTATTGGACTCGTTCTTTGAGCAGCCTGCAAAAGGAACCATCATAGCCGCAGCGAGTGTTGCCGCTGCAACCTTTCTGAATGCATTTTTCATTTTGGTTTTCGTCCTTTCCTTGTTTCCGCCCGTGCAATTCCGCCGTGGAAGTGCTGAGCAGTGCGATTTCTCGCTATTTGTCTTTTATCTCAGAAAAATCCGTCGGGAATTTTTCTTTGCAATAATATAATAACCTTTAATTCAAAATCTGTCAATGATTAAATAGCATTGATTATTCACAGAAACGAATCAAAATTTTGTACATTTTTTACTAAAAAGCCGTAATTTCAACGATTTTTCTTCATAACCTCCGCAATAAATGCTCATCTGCGCAGGAAAATTCATTCCGCTGCGCCTGCGCACTTAATCCGCATACTTATATTATTATATCATACAGGACAGCGAAAAGTCAATAGCAAGTCCGGGTGATTCGTACACAAAAAAGGCGCCCATGATGAGCGCCCTCTGCATTGTCCGTCACGGAATATATTTTTTAGCGATCTCGCTGGCGTGGTAGTACGCCTCCTGGAGTTTCGCAAAGTCCTCTCCGCACTCGTCGTAGGTATTGGCGCGGATATCGTCGACTATCTTCTTCGCCGGGATATAGACCCCGTTCAGACCGATGTTTCCGGCAAGCCCCTTCAGGGAATGCGCCGCGAACAGCATGTTCTGGTAGTCCTCCTTCTCGGCGGCGGCGGTGAGTTCCAGCACCACTCCCCCGGCGGATTCGAAAAACTTTTTCAGATACTTCATGAACATATCCTCGCGGTCCATGAAGTGTTCTATCATTTCGGGGACGTTAAGTCCCACCGTCAGCATTTCCTCGCAGAATTCCTTTGAGATCATACTATCACCCCTCCACAATATTCTAGCATTTAAGCAGAGTTTCGTCAATAACTCCGCAAGATTTTGTAGGATCACACAAAAAAGCCCCCTGGTTTTTTCAGGAGGCTACAAAAAATCTGCGTAATTATCTGAAGTTGTACAGCTGTATCTGCTCGAATCCGTCCAGAAGCTCGCCGGACATCTTGAACGCCGCGTCAACTCCCCGGGCAACGCACTCAATGGGATTATCCGCCACGAAGCAGGGCGCGCCCACGTTGTCGCTGATAAGCTCCGGCAGTCCGCCGAGCAGGGCGCCGCCGCCGGTGAGCAGTATTCCGTTGGAGAGGATATCGCCGACAAGCTCCGGGGGCGTGGATTCCAGCACGAGCTTGACCTGCTCGACGATCTCCATCGCATTCTCGTGTATTGCGTCGTAGATATCCTTGTCAGAGATCTCAATGCTCTCGGGGAGTCCCTTGAGGAGGTTCCTGCCACGGATAGCCATGGTCTTTTCGCCGGAGGGGTCGAATACGTTAGCGATCTCCATCTTAGCCTTCTCGGCGGTCTTTTCGCCGATGAGTATCTTGTATTTCTGCGTGATATGGCGGATTATCGCCTGATCGAACTTATTGCCTGCCATTTTGATGGAACGGCTCTGTACGATACCGTTGAACGAAACGATAGCCACGTCTGCGGTTCCGCCGCCGATGTCAACGACCATCGTGCCATTCGGCTTGGAAATATCCACGCCTGCGCCGATGAGCGCCGCGATAGGCTCCTCGATAAGGAACACCTTGCGCGCGCCGGCGGACATCGCCGCCTCGACAACCGCGCGGCGCTCCACATCGGTGACGGAGGAAGGCACGCAGAGGACTATCCTCGGCTTCATCATCGCGCCGCCATTCACCATGTGGATAAACTCCCGTATCATTGCCTCGGTCATGTCGTTGTCAGAGATGACTCCGTCCTTGAGCGGACGTACTGCAACGATGTATTCCGGCGTCCTGCCTATCATCTTGTAAGCCTCGGTGCCCACCGCCACGACCTCTTTCTTCTTCTTGTCGTAGGCGACGACGGACGGCTCATTCAGCACAATCCCCTTGCCTGCGATGGTGATGATGATGTTCGCCGTGCCTAAATCTATTCCTATATCGAGCGCCATAAAATCTCTCCGTTCTGTTGAATTCTACACTTCTGTTCAGCTTTCCCTTAAATTATATCATGTTTTCTGCCGATTTGCAATATATTTTGCCGCTTCCTGCAAAAGAAATTCACGCTCGTTGGGGAATTTTCCGTCCATCACCCCGTCCAGCAGGAATTTCAGCACTTTCCCCATCAGCGGCGACGGTGGGACTATTCCGGAGAGCGCCCTTCCGTCCACCGCAAGGCTCTTCACGCTCAGACAGCTCTCCTGAGCCATCTCCGGGATTCTCGCGATGAGCCGGCGCCAGTCCTCGCACCGGGGAAGGCACTCCGGCTTCTTCGCCATATCATCGGCGATGTGCGCCATCGCGATATCCCGGGAAAGCTCCTCCCCGTGCTTCGACAGCATGCGCCGGAACTGCCGGTCGTTCTCCGGCAGCGGAATATCGTGATACCGGACTATCCCACAGACCTGCTCCCGGAGCGCGGTGCTTGCCCTGAGCCGCCGCAGCACGGAATCCGCAATACCCGCGCTGACCTGCGCGTGCCCGTAGAAGTGCCCCTCGCCGCTCTCGTCCCGGGTGAAGCACTCCGGCTTGCCGATATCGTGGAACAGCATTGCGAGCGCCAGCGGAAGCTCCCCCGGGGCTATCCGCGCCGCCGCCTCGGCGGAAGCCAGCAGGTGCTGGTAGATGTCAAGGCAGTGGAATCTGGAGTGCTGCTCAAAGTCGAACCCGGCGCGGAATTCCGGCACGACCTCCGCCAGGATATCCCGGAACTGCGTCAGCACCCGGCGGATATTCCCCCCGGACTTCCGCCCGGTGAGCAGCCCGGAAAGCTCTGCGAACACTCGCTCGGCGGAGATATTGCGCAGCAATCCTCGGCTGTCCAGCATTGCGGCGGCGGTACCCTCCTCCACCCGGAATCCCAGGGAAGCCGAGAAGCGCATTCCGCGCAGTATCCGCAGCGCGTCCTCGTGGAAGCGCCTTTCCGGCTCGCCGATACAGCGGATAACCCCCCGGCGGATATCCTCCGCGCCGCCGAATTCGTCGAAAAGTCCACGCTTCGGGCTGTAGGCTATGCCGTTCATCGTGAAATCTCTCCGGGCGATGTCCTCGCGCAGGCTCCGGGTGAATGTGACGGAATCCGGACGGCGGCTGTCGTGGTATTCACCGTCCACCCGGTAGGTGGTTATCTCCACCGGCTCCCCCTCCGACAGCACCGTTACCGTGCCGTGCTTCAGCCCGGTTTCTATCAGCTTCATGCCGGAGAACACGCGCTCGGTTTCCTCCGGCAGTGCGGAGGTGGTTATGTCGTAGTCGTGGGGCTGTATCCCCATAAGGCTGTCGCGCACGCAGCCGCCGACGATGTACGCCTCGAACCCGGCGCTTTCCAGCATGTCGAGTATTCGTGTGATGTTTGACGGGATCTCCACCCGGTCCACCTCCATATGCCGGCACGGGCGGCACCCTGCGCATTCCGCAGACGGATACCGCCCGGCTCGTTATGGCAACACCGCACAAAGATTGTGCGTGTATTGCGCAGTCAGTTTTGCCAATATTACGCTTCGCTTATTGGCAAAACTCGATTTTTCGTCAGATTGTACAATGAGGACGCAGCAAGGCTAACGCCTTGCAAGGACGAATTGTGCAAGATGTAAGTTTGGCGCAACATGGAACATATCCGTTGAGTAATCATGTGATTTTTTGCGCCAAACTAAAAATATGCAAGCAAGATGCGTACAAAATACAAAATATGGTCTTTGTGCGGTGTTGCCTTAGAGAAAATGTTAATAAACCTTGTGCTTCTGCATTCATTGTTAAGACGGTGCAGTATGGCAGTGGGAGATGAATATGTAATTTGTTTGTGTGTGACAAATGCGGATCGTGTTGCCGCAACATACGCAGGAATGAAATATACTCATTCCTTGACCGTGGCGATGGCGTTTGCAGGTACTTTGACTGTGGAACATATCTCTGTACCATATATAATGAGCGACCGCTGATATGCAATGTTGACCGAATGTTTGAGATGTTCTTTTCCTGTTCAATGACAAGAGAAGAATACTATGACCTCAATCACGAATATTGTCGGAAACTGAAAGATGAATTCCGGGCTAAGGAATGACAGGAGGAAGGATAATGTTTGGGTTCTTTAAGAAAAAGGAAAAGGAAAAAAGCACTGCGGTTTCAGTCGAAGTGAAGAGCAAGACTCCGGGAGGGAACGGCGTAGTCGACGCTGCGACCGGAATAGCGATAACTGACGCCGCACGCGCCGCCACGGACAATGCGAACGCAGTATATGCCAAGCCCACGCAGTATACGGGAAACCGTGGACTATACGACAGCGGAGCCGCCAAAAACAATGTCAAGGTGAAGGCATTTGCCTCCGGTGGAGAAGTCGTGGATCCGTATACCGGTAAGTCGCTTGAACTGAGGAAAATCGACGCCAAGGCGAAGTATGGCGCGGACTGGGCTGATCATCTGGCTGAGGGAGATCACATAACCCCTATTGAGAAGGTATTTGACAGCAACTCCGGCAACCCGTGGCTCAGCAACGACGATATCAGGTCCATTGCAAACAGCGATGAAAACCTCGAAACCGTTTCCCGTAAATACAATAACGCCAAGAGAAGCAGGACGAATGAAGAGTTTGTCAATGATCGAGAATACCTTGAGCAAACCGGAGTAGAACTTACGGAAGACGGCCGCGAGAGAGCGATCGAATCCGGAAAGCGTTCAAAGTACGCCCTTGATAAGAAGTCCAGACAGACCACAGCCAGAAACATTGTAAGGACAAGCCACCAGGCTGGCGTAGATTCCGCAATCAATGCCGGAGGAACCGGAGCGACAATATCGGGGATACTCAATATTACCGCTGTTGTAAAGGGTGAGAAAACGGTCGAAGATGCTATCGTGGATACTGCCAAGGACGCAGGAAAATCAGCGGCATTAGGCTATGTGACCGGCAGTGGGCTCACAGCGCTGTCGCATACGCTGGAGTCCTCGTCATCGACATTTCTGCGTTCATTGTCTGAGGCGAATGTCCCTGGTAAGATAGTCACCGCCGTAATGGTTACCGGCAACACGATAAAGCGATACTGCAAAGGCGAGATCTCCACACAGGAAGCGCTGATAGAGATTGGCGACAGGGGACTGACTGTGGCAACGGCAGGCTATTCGATGGCGGTGGGTCAGGCGCTTATTCCGATCCCGGTCGTCGGCGCGGCAGTCGGCGCTTTGGTCGGATCCTTTGCGACCAGCAGCGTATATTCCCAGCTGATAGGCGCTTTGAGATCCAAGCAGTTACAGCAGCAGGAGCGTGAACGCATTATCGCGGAATGCAACAAAATGGTCGCCCAGGAGCAGGCGTATCGCGCGGAGCTGGAGCAGTATCTCGAGAGTTATTTTGCGGATTATCAGCACTGTTTTGATGAAGCACTTGGTCAGATAGACTCTGCCATGAAGTCGGGTGACGCGAACGGCGTGATCGCAGGAGCCAATGCGATTACCCGGAAGCTTGGCGGAAAAGTCCAGTTCAATAACATGGACGAATTTGACAAATTTCTTGACGATGATACAAAAACTCTATTCTGAAAAGGGGAATAACAAATGCCAATTCCATTTCTTTTAGGTGCGATTGGTGCTGTGTCCGCTGTAGTTGGTATTGGTGGACATCTCAGCGCCAAGGGAACCAATGAGAGAGCACAGCAAATAGCCGATGAAGCTCAGCAAATTTATAGGGAAAAAGGAACCTTGAAGAAACCAAGCGATCTACTGAGAACTCACTGATGCGCCTGGGATACAAGAAGAAAGAGGTCCTGGAGACCTCGATGAAACAGTTCATGATCGCATATGAACGCGTAAAGGGCATTCAGTCGGAATTCAAGAGCGATGTAGACGAGATCTCTAAGTTTGCGATAGACGAAAATGGAATTCTCGAGATACAGCAGATGAACGATATATACGAGAATACGGCGTCCAGTGCGGCTGCCGGTGCCGCGACGGGAGCTGTCATCGCTCTTGCCGCAAGCGGAGCGCTTCCCGTTGTCGCAAGTACCCTGGGTACTGCCGGCAGTGCGCTGATCGCCGGTGAATTCGGCGCGGCTGCTTCCATTGCCGGGAGTGCGTTTTCCTTTGGAGCCGCTATGACGCCGCTTGCCGCTATCGCGGCTCCGGTGATCGCATTTACTGGAATTTCCTCCAGCATAAAGGCGGACGAGAATCTTTCCAAGGCTACCCAAATGCATGCCCAGGCAGAGGTGGCAGTGGAAGAAATGAAAACATCATGCGTCAAATGCGCAGCCATTGGGAAGCGCGCTGATATGTACGATGATCTGCTGGATAATGTCAATTATTATTTCAGCACATGTGCCGGCATGATGGACAGGATAACCCGTAAGAAGCAGGGCTTTTTCCGTAAGAAAAAGATCCGTTCTGGGGACATTGACGCGAACGAAAGGGCTGTTCTTTCCGCAGCGTTTTCGCTGGCAGGTACAGTCCAGGCAATTCTCGCTACACCGATTCTCGGACCGGATGGCGAGATCACGCAAGAATCAGAAAATATCGACGATATTTCTGGTGAAATTGACATCATGAAGGAACAAACTCAGCAATGCGTTGCATTGAATCCTGGTGTCAAGGCGCTCCCTGCTCCAAAATACAAGGGCGAATCCAGCGAGAGCCGCAGGACTACCGAGAAGCGCAGCATGGTTAAGGTTACTCATACTCCGGAAGCGATACGCGATGTGTTCGCACTCTTCATTGGGATCTTCGCCGGCGCGGCAGCCATGAATTATTTCGGCTGGATCGCCGGAACTGCGGCTCTGACAATAGTTACGTTGATGATTATGAACAATGATTCCTATTTTGGCTTTTTCCGGTTTATCAGAACGTTTTTCGGCGTGATTTTCTCACTGATCCCGTGTATTTATTTTGCAACTGGAGGAAACGCGATAGGACTGACCTGGTGGATAGTTCTCGGCGGTATAGCCTCGGTATTTGGTTCTGTTATCTTAACAGTTCTCAGCAATGGCAGGAGCTTTCCGTTAAATCTCGGCAGGGCATTTGGTGCCTATGCCATTTTTGCCATTGCAACGCTGCTTTTCGTTATCCTTAATGGATTCATTCACGTTGGCATCACCGCTTCAACGGTGATCGTTGAGATCCTTTATGTTCCGTGCGCTGTAATATTTACGGGCGTGTTACCTCAGCTGGTTCATGAATGAGCGGATTGTTATAGTGTTTCTCAGACATATTCCTGTTTTTTTGTGGTTGATTTAAAAAAGGTAGCGAATATGTCTGTTTTATTATATCATATAAAAGAATGGCGCACATCTCTGTGCGCCATTTCCTTGTTCAGCCGCTTTACCTCGCTTCGCAGCTGCCGGATCTCCTCAGCCAGGTAGTGTAGTCTCGAATTTTTGTTTTTTCGAGTGTCAACTCTAAGGGGATTATATCATTTTTGAGATGGCAGTCTTTTTTTACAGCGCCTCAGTCTGTCGTTTATTGATCATCACAATATTCTTGCAGTCACCGCAGTATCTTTTTTCTGTATTCTGCCGGAGAAAATCCGGTCACCTGCCTGAACTGCCGTGAGAAGAATTTTTCATCATCGTAACCGCAGCTTACTGCTGTCGCATAAATGCTCATGGCGGTAGAATACAGTAAGTAGCAGGCTTTCATTACCCTTGAATTTATGCAGTCGCGGTTGTAACTTACATCAAAGCACTGCCGGTAAATCAAGCGGAAATGCCCCTCGCTGACGCACATTTTTCTGCTGACTTCCGAAAGCTTAGGCATCTTATTAGGCACTGAAATTATCCTGTCCCTTATGTCGGCAAGCTCGTTATAATGCGGAAGGCTTCTTCGTTCGCTTATCAGACCGACATCGTGCTCTGCATTCAGCGATACGGCTGAGCGCAGTTCTCCGACCAGCGTGTTATCGGAACTGTGGTATGTGATAATAACCTGCCGTTCATCGTGCCGTGAATAAACCTCGTTGTGGAGCGATATTTTCAGTTTCTCAGGAAACATTCCGTTTTCCCTTTTGAACAGGATAAGAAATGTGTTGTCATCGGTCCGGCAGCATATTTCATGCTGAGCGCATACACGTTTTATTGCTGACGCTGTTTCTGCGATTATATCGCTGCGGTAGTTTTCCCCAAACAGATATTCTCCGCCGTCCGGGAAACTAAGCTTTACCGCCTGAATGCAGAAGTTATGCCCGGATTCTTCCACAATGCTTTCAAATTCACGAAGATTGTAGAACCCCGTCAGCGAATCATACAGTGCGGATTGCCGCTGGCATTGCGTGAGATAGTGGATATCATTCTTCATTCGCAGAAATTCCAGCGTATCCGCAACAGTCTTGTTCCAGTCGCGGAAGCTGAAATCATAGCTCGCCGGGCGGTTGTATTCCAGCACCGTATACCCGTAAAGCCTTGTCTGAAAGCACACGGGATTCACATAGAAAATCTCAGGGGAATCGTGCTCCGTAATGAACGGCACGGGAGTTTCGCCACTGCTGAACTTTATCGGAGGTTCTGAATACTCGTTACCTATCGCACAGCACAGGAACTCACCACCGTTGAAACGTTCACTGTTCCATGCGCTGTCAAGGCACAGAAACAGCCTATCAGCGCCGTGCAGCAGGTAGAAAAACTCGCTTACCGCTCCGGTGTATTCCTCAAGAGTACGCGATGTGGTGAGCCTGCCGGAAAACTGTGCCACGGTGCTCATAATGGTGTGATACTGGTCTATCTTTTCCGCGATAAGCTCATCTAAAAGATGCGAACGGCAGATGCCGCAGGAGCAGGTGTTTCCGCTTACGAACCTGTCGGAATTGTCTTGAATAGGACTGCCGCCGAGAATAGCACCCACAGCGTCCCGTCCCATTTTACGGCGGTTTCTGCGGTAAGTCGTCAGCAGCGGATAGTGATATATCCTTCCTGCGGTATGGTCGCCGCCGGTCTGGTCGTAGCCCGTTACTGTCAGCTCGCCGGGAATATCCACTCCTGCCTCCGAAAGAACATCACACAGCCCGAACGCCATGGAATCGTTGGTGCATATCACCGCCTGAGGTCGCGGGATTTCACCGCTGAGATACCGCCGGGCAAGTTCCTCGCCGGAATCGTTCCAGAAGTTCCCGTAATACACTCTGATATTATCAAGGCTTATTCCGTGCTTTCCGAATGCGCGCTTGCAGCCGTTCAGACGCTTTTGCGAAGTGGCGTTGTCCCTGCTTCCCGTCAGTATGTCGATGTCCGTGAAACCGTGAACCGTTATCAGATGTTCCGTAATTTTCTCCAGGTCGGTTTCATCGCCGGAATAAACGCTCTTAAATCCATCCAACTCCCCGTCAATAACAATGGCGGGGATTTTTGCAGCTCTTATTTTATCGATTGTATCGTTGATTATTGTTATATCCCGGAATGCCTCGGCTGTGACAATAACGCCGTCAAATAAATCCGGCTCAAACAGGGAGTAAATTATGTTCTCATAATTCAGCAGATCATCGTCCTGCCAGTGGTTGTATATGTTTGAGTAGACCGCAACATCGGTGTCTTGCCGGAATGCGGCTTCGGATATTCCGTATAGTATATCGCGCTGTTCGGACGCGTCGGCTCTTGCGGTAATGACCGCTATTCTTCTGCGCATAATATCACCCCGTTTACAGTATAGCTTAATTCCGCACTAAAGTCAAGAGCAAAAGTGCATATTATGATTAAAAGGTGGATTAAACGAATATATGCTATTGAATTTCTGCTTTGCAATGTATATAATAAAACAAAGGCAATACCGCGCAAAGATTGTGCGTGTATTGCGCAGGTAGATTAGCCAATAATACGCTTCGCTGATTGGCTAATCTTGATTTTTTGTCAGACTGTACAACGATGACGCGGCAAGGCTGTTGCCTTGCAAGGGCGAATTGTGCAATATGCAAGTTTGGCGCAACACGAAACATGTTTGTTGAACAATCATGTGATTATTTGCGCCAAACGAGAAAGATGCAAGCAAAACGCGTAAAAAATCCAATAAATGGTCTTTGCGTGGCTTTGCCCAAAAACAAAGAGGTGATAATAATGAAAATAAGTGAAAATTGCTACAAGCTGGAAAATACGGCAAATCCAATTTCGCCGAATGTATTCTGCGCCGACCCGACAGGCGTTGAGTACAACTGCAGACTATATATTTACGGCACTAACGACTATCAGCAGTACGAGGCAGTCGGCGATGACGGAAAGAACGACTATGTTCACATAAAATCCATCGTTATGCTGTCAACTGACGATATGGTGAACTGGGAATACCATGGCTTCATAGACACCGCAAAAATAGCGCCTTGGATAGTGAATTCATGGGCGCCGTCCGTAGCTTCCCGAGTTGAGGCGGACGGAAAAACTCATTTTTACCTTTACTTTTCGAACAGCGGCTGCGGTGTAGGAGTGCTTACGGCGGAACACCCTCTCGGACCGTGGAGCGACCCTCTCGGAAAGCCGCTAATCTATCAGAATATGCCGGGGCTTGAAAACTGTCCTGCGCCCTTTGACCCGGGAGTATGCCTCGACGAAAACGGCACAGGCTGGCTTGCGTTTGGCGGAGGGACCCCACCTGAAAGTAATACGCTGCACACATATATACCTAAGATAGTGCGGCTGGGAAAGGATATGCTTTCGTTTGACAGCGGTTTCGTTCCGATAGACGCTCCGTATTTCTTAGAGGCAAGCGAGCTGAACTACGAAAACGGAACTTTTATCTACACATACAGCACGGACTGGCAGCCAAGAGAAAACTGGAACAGAACGGACGTTTCGGCGCCGGGAATATGCAGCATGGGCTGTCTGACGAGCAAAACTCCCCTTGACCCGGAAAGCTGGCAGTTCAGGGGCGGATTCTTCCTAAACGCCGGTGATTCCGGAATGGACTGGTGCAACAATCACACCCACCTTATCGAATATAAGGGAACAAGGTACATTCTTCACCACACACTTCACATTCAGGAGCGCATGAAGACAAAGGGAGGATTCCGCTGTATGTGCGTGGATCTACTGCCTTACACGGATACGGAATTTCCCGTCACAAAGGCAACACGCGAAGGCGTCACGCAGACTCAGCCGCTCGACCCGTATAAAGCTCACAGTGGTGCGGAGATGTTCACCTGCGCAGATATGTGGTACGAACAGATATCCACCGGCAAAATGGCTGTGAAGTCGCTAGCAGGGGGCGCATGGACTTACGTAAAGGGCGTGGATTTCGGCAAGGGTACAGAAAAGCTGCTCGTTACCGCAAAGGGCATGGGCGTTATCGAGCTTCGTCTTGATGACAGGAATGCCGAACCGTTGGGAGTGATCGAACTCTCAAATGATGGATTTGATAAAATTCCTGTGGTTCTTCCCACAAAAATAACAGGAATTCACAATGTATATTTTGCATTTTCCAGCAAGGACATCTGCCTTGAAAGATGGCAGGCTGAATGAAAGGAGTAACCATGAACAAGAAGATAACAGCTTTGATTTGTGCGGCGGCTATGCTGCTTGTTTCCGGCTGTTCCGGGCAGAACGGCTCGGGTGATTCATCTGCGCAGACGGAAAGCTCTGCCGACAGTGTAGACAGCGTAGACAGTGTGAGTGAAGCGGAAATAATCGACAGTCTTAACAACGGAATAATAATCGACGAGGTAAGCGGAAATGTCTACAAAGACGAGCGTAACGCCAATCCCATTTCGCCGAATATATTCTGCGCAGACCCCACCGCAGTCGAATACAATGGCAGACTGTATGTATACGGCACGAACGACACCCAGCAGGCGAAAAACGATACCGTCAATGATTACCGATATATAAAGTCGCTGGTGGTTTTCTCCACAGACGACATGGTGAACTGGATATACCATGGCAGGATAGAAGTCGACGAAATAGCGCCGTGGATAGCAAATTCATGGGCACCGTCCATCGTTTCCCGCGATGAGGAAGACGGTCTTACGCACTTCTATCTGTACTTCTCGAACGGCGGCAGCGGTGTGGGAGTTATTACCTCCACCGACCCGGTAGGTCCGTGGTCTGACCCTCTCGGCGCACCGCTGGTTTATCAGGATATGCCGGGGCTTGAGAATTGCCCTGCGCCGTTCGATCCGGGCGTCTGCATTGATGAAAACGGCACAGGCTGGCTTACTTTTGGCGGCGGAAATGCTGCGGACGGCGGCGGTGTTATACATACCAATGTGCCTAAGATAGCACGTCTGGGCGCGGATATGCTTTCGTTTGACAGCGAGTTCGTTTCTATTGACGCCCCGTATTTCTGTGAGGCAAGCGAGCTGAATTACATCGACGGCACCTATTATTACACCTACTGCAACGACTGGCAGAACCGCAGCAATTGGGACCGCAAGGACATTCCTGCGCCGCCTACATGCAGTATGGCATACATGACCACAAAAACTCCCCTTGACGCAGACAGCTGGGAATACAGGGGTGCATATTTCTACAATGCCGGTCAGAATGCCGACGGCGAATCCGGAATGCGCTGGGCCAACAATCACACGCATTTCTGCGAGTATCAGGGAACGAACTACATTGTCCACCACACGCTCCTTCTTGAAGAACTGACAGGCGGCACATCAGGTTTCCGCAGCATTATGGTTGATTATCTTCCGATGAATGCGGCTGACGGAGAGATCCCGATAACTGCCGCAACGCGTCATGGCGTATCTCAGATAAAGCTTCTTGACCCCTACGCTGAAAACAGCGGCGCGGTTATGTTCACGTCTGCCGATATAGGTTACACCGATGGTGACAACCCTGCCGCAAAGAGCAAGGCAGACGGCGCATGGATCTATGTAAGAGGTGCGGATTTCGGTTATGGCGCTTCCGCTTTCACCGCTGATGTTAAAGGCAAGGGCAGGATCGAGGTTCGCCTTGACAGCATTTCCGGCGAGGCAGTGTCTTTCATTGAATTTGACAACGCTGATTATGCTAAGGTTCGTTCTGCTGAATTCAGTCAGTTTGACGGCAGAAATCACAATATCTATCTGGTATTTTCCGGTGCGGATATTGAACTGAGATCGTGGCAGTTCACAAAGGGCAACGAGGAACTCCGTCCCGAGGAGAACATCTCAGATACCGAGATAAAGTACGAAACTCTTGTACTTACCGGGCAGGCTGTAAATCCCGGTCCAAGTCCGTCGGCAGTTGTCGAAATGACCGGTGACGGTGAGTATTCCGTGAAGTCCACCTCATTTGAAAAAGGCAGCGAGTTGCTTAACTTCGGCTTCATCAACGTTGACCCGGACGCGAAATACAAGGTACATGTCAAGTCCATAGGTCTTGAAACGGAAAACGGGATCGTTGAAGTCCCTGTAAATGCAGAGCTTGACCCGTCAAGCGAATCCGCAAATGGGCTTGCTAACGGCTGGATGGGCGCTGAGATAGGTTCCGTGGTTTACGGCACCGAGGAATGCGGAATAGTTGCCGCAGAAACCACTGTCGACTGGATAGGCTACCGTTTTGCACTCGTAATAAACGGTGAGGAAGTTCCCTTTACATCAATAACCTACAATCTTGAAATAAGTAATCTTATCCTTGATTAAGGTGAAAAATCATAATTTAGGAGGATCTTCAATGAACCATGTTTCTGTTTTTAAAATCATAGGATTGGTTATTTCACTGTTATTGAACGGATGTACCACAAATGGCGTAAACACCGGTGATTTAAATGTTTCCGGAAACGACCTTACCGCAACGGAGGTTATCCGGCTCATGGGCAACGGAATAAACCTCGGCAACACGCTGGAGGCATACAATCACAAAAGCTATGTGGATTCAGGGATAAACCCCACTTCCTTTGAAACGCTCTGGGGACAGCCCGTCACCACAAGGGATATGATAGACGATATGAAAGCTATGGGCTTCGATACTCTCCGCATTCCTGTGGCATGGACCAATGGCATAAATTACGAGAGCGGAGATTACACCATTGACGAGCGGCTCATGAACCGTGTCGATGAGGTAGTCAATTATGCTCTTGACGCTGATATGTATGTTATACTGAACGACCACTGGGACGGAAGCTGGTGGGGAATGTTCGGCTCCGGTGACGAGGCAGTTCGTGAAAATGGAATGGCACTTTATAAGTCCATGTGGACGCAGATATGCGAGCATTTTTCCGATTATTCCTACAAGCTGATATTTGAATCCGCAAATGAAGAACTTGGTGACAGACTCAACGATGGCGAAGTCACCGGAACAGACGGAGTTCTCAGCGAGGACGAACGCTACGAAACAGCGAACAGAATTAACAGCGAATTTGTTAAGCTGGTACGTTCGACCGGCGGCAAAAATGCAGACAGATTCCTGCTTATCGCAGGGTACAACACCGACTTCAGGAAAACATGCGATGACAGATACCAAATGCCGGAGGACACTGCAAAGGACAAGCTTCTGCTTTCAGTACATTATTACACGCCGTGGGACTATTGCAGTGACAGCACTGTAAACCAGTGGGGAACTCCCGGCGATTACGAGGAGCAGAATTCCCTTTTTCAGATGCTGACTAAATTCACAGACCAGGGATACGGCGTGGTTATAGGCGAATATGCCGTTATGGGTGCGGCGGATAAACCCGATAGGGATAAGTTTTACGCCAATCTTCTGGATAACTGCGACCTGTATAATTACTGCCCCGTTCTCTGGGACTGCAGCGATTTTTACAAAAGGATCCTCAGAAAAACTACCGATGAAAACATAGCAAAGCTGTACAGCGACAGACGCGCTTCGACCGAAGAAGGCAAGGATTATTCCGAGATCCAGTCTGCCGCAAGGGAGAGAATGGACAAGTCGATAAAGGCGGCTGAAGACGAATTTATGGCGAGCGTATCCATTCCGGCTTCTGATGATACCGCAGTGGCATGGATAATGTACCAGAGTCTTGATTATTCAGTTCAGTACTGTGCCGGCAACAAGTACGACCCGACGGATATGACCCTGGGTATCGTTGCAGACAATGCTGAGATAACCGGTGAGGGAACCTACACCGTCAGTCTGGATTTCTCAGATTGCGGTATTGCAAGGGGAGTGTTTTTCTCGTCTCTCGGGATTTACAACGGCGAGAAGTTCTTCCCGGGTTATACTATCTCTATTGATGAGGTTAAGGTAAACGGCGAAGTCCGTGAGCTATCCGGCAAGGAATATACCTGTTCCGACGACGGTAACTGCACGAGAGTAAACCTCTATAACCAGTGGGTAACATCTGTCCCAGATGACGTCAGATGCGCCGACGGCGACAATTCCGGTCTGTCTGCGACTGTTCTTTCCGTCAAAGACGATGAGATACTTTCGACGCTGGAAATAACATTCACTTATTCAGCGCCATAAATCAGATTCCCTGTGATATTCAAAATCTAAGCCGACGGATTCCATCAGCACAGTGATCCGTCGGCTTATGTGTCAAGGCATTGGAGGAACCGTTATGAATTATACAAAATCAGTTGAAAAATGGGGCGTTTTCGAGTTTTACTCTGAGGGAACCACCGCTGGCAACCCATTCCTGGAACGCGGTATCACTGCACTATTTGAAAGCGATTCCGAGCGCAAAACCGTTAATGGTTTTTACGATGGGAACGGAATATACAAAGTAAGATTCATGCCATCGTTTGAGGAAGAATACCATTTTACGGTCTGCGGGAATTTTTCTGACAGGAAATACGAAGGAACTTTTTCTGTCACGCCGCCGTCGGAAAATAATCACGGCTGCGTAAAGGTACATAACAAATATCATTTTCAGTATTCCGACGGAACACCTTATTATCCTGTCGGCACGACCTGTTATGTATGGAATCTGCAAAGCGATGACCTTATCGCGCAAACTCTTGAAACTCTGAGAAATTCCCCGTTCAACAAGATACGTTTCTGCGTATTTCCTAAAAGCTACTGCTACAATTCACGTGAGCCGCGCTCCTATCCATACGAGGGTACTCCGGTTGACGGAAGTGCTATCACAGAGGACAATGTGTGGGGCTACGGTCCGGATTCCAAGGGAAACAACTGGGATTTTGAGAGGTTTAACCCCAAGCATTTTCAGCATATTGAATACTGTATCGGCGAGCTTCAAAAGCTGGGTATTGAGGCAGATATTATCCTCTTTCACCCGTATGACCGCTGGGGCTTCTCAACAATGACACCGGAGTGCAACGAACTTTATCTGAAATACACGGCGGCAAGGTTTTCGGCTTTCAGAAATGTATGGTGGTCATTTGCTAATGAATATGACCTGATAAAAAACAAGAGCATTGAGGACTGGGAACGATATGCGCAGATAATCGTAGAAAGCGACCCGTATGATCACCTGCGATCAATACATAACGGTAATCAGTTTTACGATCATACAAAGTCATGGATAACGCACTGCAGTATTCAGCGTTCTCCGGAGGGAACATCCGAGTGGAGAAAAAGCTATGGCAAACCGATAGTAATTGACGAAATGCTATACGAGGGAAATATTCAGTATGCGTGGGGGAATATTTCGCCGCAGGAACTTGTTCGGAGGTTCTGGGAAGCACTTTGCCGCGGCGGATACGGTGGTCATGGCGAAACCTACATAGACGATAAGGCGATATGGTGGTCTCATGGCGGAGAGCTTAAAGGTGACAGCCCGGAAAGAATAGCTTTTATGCGAAAAATACTTGAGGAAGCTCCGGACGGCGGATTGCGACCCAAAAACATGGAATGGGACGAGATATGTGTGGTTCCGGAAGATGAAAATCTAGCTGATGAAACCGGTTATCACCTGTTTTATTACGGGATTTCGCGTCCGGGATTCAGATATTATCATATTGACGATAATAATATATACACCGTCGACATTATAGACTCATGGAACATGACGGTTGAGAATGTCGGAAGTTTTAAGGGACGTTTCAGAATTGATTTGCCCACTAGAGAGTATCTTGCGGTTAGAATTAAGAAAGCAGGGGATGAGATAGAATAATGTTCGCCCCGATATGTTTTTTGCTGACAGACATCTGCGCGATAAATCTCCCTAGCCGCTCTCCCGTATCCAACAGCTTGAACTCCGCGAACAAGTCCATCAGACCGTTGCTGGCAGGCGTGCCCGTAAGCCCCACTATCCGTTTCAACTTCTGACGGTCTTTCATAAAAGCCTTGAACCGCTTCGACTGGTGGCTCTTGAAAGACGAAAGCTCGTCAATTACCGCCATATCGAAATTGAAGGCAGAAGCTGCCCCAGCGTCAGTCCGCTTTCCTCGACTAGCCATTGTATGTTTTCGCGGTTAATGATGTAGATGTTGGCGGGAGTGCGGAGAGCTAAGGCAACACCGCACAATTAACGCCCCATTGCCATAAAAAGAATGACATGTTGTGGAATTCGCGCGGGTTACTCATCAGGCTCGCTAGGGCGCACTGAATCAAACTGCCAGATGAGGTCTGTCAGCCAGAATCAGATTCGCCAGGGCGAACATGATATTCAATTTAGCGGTCTGTTTTCGCAGACCTTTGTACCGGGTTTTTCTGTACCTGAGCAGTCCTTTGACTACCCCAAAAACGTGTTCAACCTTTGCCCTGACTGATGATTTCTCCCTTTCCCGGCGTTTGATTTGTGCCTTTGATCTGACGGAATTGTCCTTGCTCTGAGATGGACGGCGGTTCAATTTATATTTTATCAGTTTCCCGGAATAATTCTTTACGATCGCTTCCTCACGCTTTTCAGCTCCAAGATAACCGCTGTCGCCATAAACGACTTCTTCCTCTCCAGTAAGGAGTTCAGACATCATCGTTACATCGTGAACATTCGCCGGAGTGGTTTTAACAGTATGCGCACCTTATCAACTCCGATATGCGCTTTATAGCCGAAATACCACGCATTTCCCTTGCGCGTCTAATGTGCGTCAGAGTCACGTTTGCGTTCCCTGTTTTTCGTGGAAGTCGGCGCTGCTATTATCGTTGAATCTACTATCGTTCCCTTTTTCAGGATCAGTCCTTATGCTGTGAACTGCTCTACCACCTGTGAAAAAAGCTTTTCCTGCAGCTCGTTTTTTATCAACAGATTTCTGAATCTTCCTAGCGTATCACCGTCCGGTATCTGATTGCTTGATTCCACGCCACAGAAATCAGAAAACGCTCTGCTGTCCGTTACTTCTGCAACTGTTGCTTCGTCAGCTAAATTATACAGATTCTGTATCAGGTAGAGTCTTAGCATTAATTCCAGGTCGTATGGTTTGTTCCCGCGCTCTCCTTTGTAATAGCACGGCTTTATCATTGCTGTCCATTCGTTCCACGGAACTATCCGCTCTATCTGCTCCAGAAATTCTTTTTTCTTTGTTCGTATCTGTGACAGTTCGTCCTCCAGGCTCGATAAACTTATCTGCTTATTCATACTTTTATTATACCATTTTTTATTTTACTATGCAACCGGTTTGTTTATTAATCGTGCTTAATTCCTACTTTGTGGGATTTGTGCGGTATTGCCTTATACAACATCAGTTTGTGCATAAAAGGAGCGTCCTCTGTTGTGTATTTTTGAAGCTCTTTTTGAAAGCTCCTGTTCTGCATTTTTGAAGCCCCTGCGGAGCC
>OGUO01000559.1_pt1 | contig 27673 bp, 25 predicted proteins | sample 1553641 | NCBI WGS metagenome assembly OGUO01 (sample SAMEA2579980, study PRJEB22360) | human gut metagenome | biome: human gut; feature: human-associated habitat; material: faeces | place: Denmark | collected 2008/2010 | reverse complement strand
TCCGGTACTACAATCAGATCCTGTACATAACATATAACTGCTCCATCTCCCACGACTCTTCCCATTCCTACCGGTTTGCCATTTTCATATGCAACAACTGTATATAAACTGTTTTCCAATGCTTTTTCAGCCTGTTCTTGTAAAAATGACAGATAATCAATCATTTCTTTGTGTATCTTTTGGAAATCCGGATTTTCACTATTGAATAACAAAAATGGGTCTATAAATAATGGTATGTCATTTATCAATGATATATTTATAGCACCATATTCCTCAATAATATCTTCATCAATTTCAAAAAAATCCGAAAAATAAACTTTTATATTTCCCAATTGCTATCCCTTTCCTCAAAATAAAACTCGTACTTCTTCCGGCAAATATTTTGCCAGTTCTTCCACCAACTCATACACTTTCGTTCCAGGTGCTATCTCCGCTGGCGTCTTTCCTTCTCCATTTTTAATAATCCGTTTCGCATACCGAATTGCCAACTTCGGATTTCCACCATTCATCAGTGTCTCGAATATGTTATCCATATTCTTCTCATACTTTCCTATTCCCAGTTCCTGAAATTTTTCATTCAAAAATTTCTTATACTCCGCCCTGTGATTATTCGCTATGTAATATGCGAAATGCAACATAAACCAGAATTCGATACACTCATTACTCCACGCCGCATGATACTGAATATCCGGATTCTTTTGATTTAATACTTCCGCCCGCTGAACTACTCCATTAACATCACTGGATGGAAAACTGTCCTTATCATAGACACACCAAATCTGCCCTTTTGTAATCTTATTTTCACGCACATATTCTTCAGCCCTTCCAATAACCCGCATCGTCTCAGCCTGACAGCCTTCAATTTCAATCAAAACCATATCACGATAAATAGGATTATCTTCAATATACCTCTTAAATCCTTGAAAATATTTAGGTTCAGTTGCTTGCCCCTCACAGAAAATATAGTAGCGAAATTCCTTCTTTTCTAAGTATTCTTGACGACGTTTCTTCTTCCAGTTATCCTTCTCTTTTCCGCCTTTTTTAGCCATTCACCATCCCCCAATCTATAATCTTTCTGAGGTATGGATCTGCACCATATTTTCCTTCCAGATATTGTTTATCGAATTTAGCATCCTTACGTACAGATTCACCCTTTTGGTTTTTAAATTCCACTAGTGAGTATAATTTTGAGTTCTGATGATTTCCTTTTGCTACAAACCAAATCTCATCTCTTCTGAACACATCACTATTCATAGTAGATAAATCATGTGATGTAAAAATCAACTGAGCACCTTTTTTATTCTTTTCCATATTGCTGAATGTCATAATAAGATATTTAAGCAATACTGGATGTATCTTAGCATCCAACTCGTCAATTACAAGAGTAGTTCCCTTCAACAAACTTTTCGCAATAAATGGAAGCAGTCCAAATAGTTTCTTTGTTCCACTTGATTCATCAAATAAATTTAATTCTGCTTCATATTCATCTACTACGTGTTTTGTAAACACTTCGATTCGGTCATTTTCCTTTTCTTCTACACGGAAATCTACGATATCCAAATCCATCTCCTGAATCATCTGAAGCATCAGTCTTTTTACATCCTCTGACTTCGAAACAGCCATTCGCAATTCCTGCATAGGATTTCCATAATTCAGGAAATCAATCTCTTCATCAAACCAGTCAAGCACATCCTGAACCACTTCGTTTTTTCTGTAAGTAATTCCAAGATACGATAACAACGGCAATGTATCCGATAATTCATCACTGGTTTTTAATCTTGCAAATGCACCTTTCAAAGTAATTTCATCTTCATCTCGTTCAAAAAGTGCTGATTTTCGCCCTGTTTCTAATTTTATACGGTCCAACCTTTCGTATTCGATTATTTCTTTTTTTACAATTAATTCATAACGATACTCTGCCATTCCTGTCCTGAAAAACAATTCAAATTCTGTTGGCTCATTTCTTGTTTCTTCATCAAAAGCAAACGGCTCTATCACAAGCTTTTTCATTTTTATTGCAATCTCTTCATTATTACTTGTAGCATATAATGGTCTCAGTACTTTCATAACCATACTATGCAATGCTTCAAGAACGTTAGATTTTCCCCCGCCATTTGGTCCGTATACAGCAGATACCGGTAAATATAATTCCTCATCTTTATCTTTTATAATTCTATCCTCATGCTCAGAAATGACGGCAGCCTGCATGTCAAATGTTACTTCATCCCGTATACTCTTAAAATTTTTCACTGTAAATTGGCATAACATCTTATTCACCTCCATTTGCCAAAACTTCTTTCCTATATCCATATTATATTCTGTTTTTTTATTTTTGCAATAGTTTTATGAGATAAAATCTCATATTTTGTATTGTATTTTGCATTCAACAATTTTGGGCAAAATTAAACATCTTAGGTTTCAGGTTAGTGCCTTTCAATCCATTTCTCAACTATAAAATATACAAATATACAAATTTCAGCATTGCTTTCATGTCCATGTCTCCCCCGTTGTTATCCCATTCTTCCATATTTTTTTGAACTTTTTCGCGTTCTTTCAAATATTTCTTGTATGCATCATCTGTCAATTGTCCCCCTTCAACTATTACCAGTGTTAAGTATTCCACAAAAGTTCTAAAATTATCAACAAGTCCTAAAATAATAACAAATAATTCTTGTAAGTCCACACAAGTATTCGGTACAATTGGCATTTCTGATATCCAATCAGCGTGCATTCGTTCATCTTCACTTTTCTCTTTCTTTTGCCACTGCTCATCTTCCCCTAGAGGAGCATTATAAAATTGATATGTTCTTTTTCCATTAAAAGAATATCTGGCGAAATCAAAATTAGCATTTACACGTTGAAATTCTTTTATCAATTTAATCAATTCCGGTAGTACAATATCCATTGTATGCTTCATACCTATTTTTTTCATTTCTTCTTCTAAAATTTCTAAATACTCATAAATATTATGGTTTTTCTTTATTTTATTGTTAATTCCCAGAAAGTAATATATCGCATCTACACTACTTTTTAGCCAAAGTTCTACCCCATGCCAGAGAGCAAACAAAATTGGGAAAATAAGAACATCTGCTGTTGAGCAATAATTTCCACTATATAAAATCGAATATAAACCCAATACTGCATTTCCCATATATGCATTTCCCATTACAAAGTTATCTTGTATAAATTGAGCAACATTATTTTTTCCACCAAGCGAATTATCAAAATCCCAGTTTAAAAAAGCATACTTATTTGATTGTGTATAATCTATATCCTTTTCACCACAAAAAATCATGTGACTTTTATTGTTCTCTCCTGCATCGCTCATATCTGCTTACCCCTTTCTTCATGTAATTTTCCTACAATTAATTCTATTCCTTCATATTGCGTAAGTTATTCAATTGAATTATCGCTTGCACAATCCTTAACTTCAACTTTGCTGCATTGGGGTTGTATCTTTTCACTGTCTATAATATATAATACTGGAAAAAATGCTTCATAATCCGCTGCTGCTACAATATTTCTTATCTTATTAAATTCTCTTTTCCCAATGACACCACTATCAAGCTTAGCCTTTGCACCCTTCAAAATCCCTGCTATATTATTCTTAATTTCTACACTATGACGATCTCCTGTAGTAATTTGTTCTAAATATCTTTTACACATAGTTGCCGGATTTGAGGTTGGTGGCTGCTGCAACATATTAAATTTCGTTGAACACCATACAAAATGTGTATTATTATAATATCTTTTTGCTATTTTATACGCTAATTGCGTCCCAGCTGAATATAAAAAAGGATTCTTCTTTACATCTAATTCCATGTCTTGTACTCTCCCCCTCTTCTTTAGAATCATTTTGTAATCTAACCAATATCAATATAAAACTAAACAACACTTTAAGAGAGGCCTCATCAACCTCTCTACTAACCAAATATTCCAGCCCACATTGAGCATCTTTTTAAAATCTGAATTAATCCAACTTTATCCATAGCATATTGCTCCTTACTCTATGTATTCTTGAATTAATCCATACAATTATTTTCACATTCCGACTAATATGAATTGTAACAGATGATAAAACATTTATCAACTTAATGCTTTCATATTATCTCGTTATGGATATATTAAAAATACCACAAGTGATTCTTTGCATTAATAAAATATTTCTGCTTCATATTTTCTAATATTTTTACACACTATACTAAAATTCGTCTTTCTTTCTGCATCATTTATTTCTTCTGTTTTCAATTCCATAGACCTTGACTTAATGCATGGATAATATCTGTTATTATAAAATTCATTCCAATCATCCATATATGCATCCTTAATATTCATTTCAAAATAACCAACCGGTAAAATGTTCTTTTTTGATATAATTGCATTATAAGACACACAACGTTCAATATAATCTTGTAAACCTTTGTCCATTGTTACAAATACATGCTTCATAGGCATTTTTATTTGCACGGATTTATCAGCCATAAAGCAAACCATTCTATATTGGAATATATCAATTACAGCATTTAATACATGAGCCAATGTAGGATTCTGAGTTGGTTTAAAAATCTTTTCAGCTATATTACGCTCATCTAATTGTCCTAAAAACAATAAAACTGCTAAATAAAACTCATATCCCAAAAAGATATTTACTTCATCTATCATAAAATCAAATAATTTTTCCACCTTTTTTATAGGCGAAATCCGTTCAAAATATAAGCTCTGAATTTTTAGGAAATATAGATATATCACATAAAAGCCTTGCAGCATTTCACCATTACCGTTCAAAAGGTATTTGGGCAATCTACAATCAAATATACTTTTAAATGTACAATTTCTTGGCAAATTTTTTTTAGCTTCAGGTGCCGGTGCCCCTTTATGTGTAATTATCTCATTATCAGACATCTCCATAATCAAATTATCATATGCAATCATAATTTTGTTCATTTGTTCTGAATTCAAGGTATTACATGTATAATCATAACAAATTTCTGTAATTGAAAAATTATTTAGCACTCCATAATTTCTTGCTTTTAAAATAAACCTTTTTAACTCTTCTGTGACTTCATTTCCTCTATCGCATTTCCCCTTATAATAAAATTGACACATTGCCAATAAGATATTACTGTCAATACAATATAATTTGTCTTGTGAATTAATTCCAACTTCATATTCTTTTATTTGATTCATATTTAACCTCTTTCACATAATCATGTTCAATCCCACAACAACAGCCCCCTAATACGTCACATTTGAATATGTTAACATTATGTAATTTCCACATTTTTAATAATCTAGACGTACATATCAACCTTCACCTAAATATCATTATTCAATATATTTAATTGTTGCTGGCAAGTTGTAAACTTAAGGTATGTTAAAATGTATTTAAACCTTTGTTCCTCTCTAGCTATAAAGCTATCGTAAACAATAGCATAAAATATGCAAAAATCAGCACGATCTAATATAACATACAAATGTTTTATTTATTTTCAATACCTTCAGTATCATCTTTATAAACTTTTAATTTAACAATAAATTCTCCTTCATTTTGATTTTTACTTTCATATAATGTTTGTAGATTAACTCCTGATCTATCACATATTCTTTTAGCTAATCCTAACCCCAAACCACTTCCCTTTGATGTAACTTGAGCCTGTTTTCCTCTAAAACCATCATTATATATTTTTCTCATTTCATCTTCTGTTATATTTCCGCATTTATTTACTATCTTTACTTCTGTTATATCAGTATTTATATCATTAAAATAAATATTTATACATGAAAATTGTTCAGCATATTTTATAGCATTTTCTATAAAAATAAAACTCGCTAAATATAAATCACTATTACATAAGAATTTATTAGATGTATATCCATGAAAATCTATCTTAACATCCTTTTTTCTACCTCTATATTGCATTAATTTTGATAACTTCATTATCATCTTATGAAAATTTATATATGTTTTTTCATTCGCGTAAGCAATATTATTTAATAATTGATCATGATAATCTAAAATGTATTGAATAAGACTATAACCTTCTATAGCAGAAAACAATTCTTCATTATCTCCAATTTTTTTTGATAATTCTTGATCAAGTTTAACACTTTCAACTAAATCCACAAAATGTTTTGTTGCATTTTTTAAATCATGTATGGTCAATCTTAAAATTTTTTGTTTCTGTTCAATTTCGTCAATATATCCTATTATCGATCTCATTTGATTAATAGTATAGCTCGTAAAGTCTTTACTCCCTTGTTTATATGTTTTTAAATGAACATTTACCTTTGTTAAATCTGAATGTCCATTCACTATCAAACATGTATAAATTTGACCATTATACTTATAACAACTAAAACCATATGGACACAGATAGAATCCATCTGAAACTGCATCATTACTAATTTCATTATAAAAATTTTGACATTTTTTCTGATTATCTTCATAATATTTTTCGCAAAAATATGGCATTTCAGTAGAAACTACCAATTTCTTTTTATCAACTGAATACAAGTTAAACATTAATATTTAATCTCCTCACAATTTTAACAATTTTACAAAGTATATCTATATATTTCGAGATATTTTCTGATGAAAAATTCTCTTTTGTTTCACTATCACTATATAAATAATCTCTCTTTTCTAATAAAGCATCACAATATTTATCTTCCAAAAAAGCTATTGTTTTTGTTGAAATATTATTTTTTATCATTTCATCTCTTGTTTTCATCCAAACATTTACTGGATTTATTGATTCTTTATAATAAGCATCTAAACTATTTGCCAGTTCATTCATTGATGATTGTTTTCTCAAATATCCATCTATAACCTTAGGCATTTCTCCAAATGTCTCTATGTTTTTTCCAGAATATAACAATACTACCTTTTCCGGATAAAAATTTTTAATTTGTTCAGCAACTGCCAACCCTTGTTTTTCAAAATCCAAATTAATTCCAACACCTTCTACATCACATAATATAATATCGTAATCTGCATATTCTTCGATATTTTCAAATTGCATTTTTTTATATATTTTTTTATACCCTAAATCATATAACATATTTATATCAAATCCCTCATCATCTATAACACATATTTTAATTGTATCTCTTGGGATTTTAATTTTTAAATCAATTCTCTGCTCCTCCACAGTTTTAATTGTCTTTAATTTCATATATGTATATCTTTTTGCATTTTTCTTCAATATAAACATACTTTCCTCCTATAAATTATTGATATATAAAACTCAATTATATAAAATTATTTTTACCCAGCACTTCAAGAGAGGCCTCATCAACCTCTCTCCCATCAAATATCCCAGTCCCCAAAGGGACTTCGTTTTACAACTTGAATTAATCCAACTTTATCCATAGCATATTGCTCCTTACCCTATGTAATCTTGAATTAATCCATACAATTATTTTCACTTTCCGACTTAACTAGATAATAACATATTATAATCTTCTTATCAATTAGTATTACAATTCAGAAGGCTCATTTCGGAACAACAAAAAACTCCGCCAGCAAAGCAAATGCCTTGCCAACGGAGATTAATATTTATATTTTCTCACACCTTAGCAACAATCGCCACGCCATCTCCCTCAATCTCCACAGTCCTATAACCTGCAGTTATGAAGAAGCTGTCGCCGGCTTTGTAGTTCTTAATGTTGTCATCACCCCTGCTAGTCCCCTTTACTTCTGTAAAGATTGCAGAAGTAAAAATGCTATGTCAACATTAATTTACCACTTTATTATATCCCCATCCCCTCCAGCAACAGAACCACAGAAGCCACCGCTGACGGTGTCATCTTATAATATTCTCCCGACTCCGAAATCGTAATTCCATGAGGCTCAAGCTTGGCATTATTAAGTTGCTCAATTGTAAGAAAAATGTATTGTGAGCCGTCTATTTTTGCATTCTTCTTGTCTTTTCGTATCTGCTTTTTCTGCACTGATGGTTCAAATTGTATATCTATATTATCAATATCTTCGAATTCCAATCTGTAATAGAATAAAAACTGTGGTTTTCCACCTTCAACAAGATCTCTGTAAAAAGCAAATATACATCCTTCTACGTCTGTTTTAGTAATCGTCATTTTTTCATTATTAATGCGTAAATATTTCAATTCCCTATTAATCGCATCAGCTACTGCCTGATACAATTTGTCTGTTATAAGAAATTCCTTTCTTTTATAATCAAATGATGGCTCTAGCTTAGCCGATACACTGGTTCCCAAAGTTCTTTTTCCAACAGATAAATGTCCACTTCTTTGAGTGAAAAGAATCCCATGCCCATTGAAATCAATAAAACCATTAAATCCTATGTGATTTGCCATCTTAGAACTTGCCAAAGGGCTAATGTATGGTCCTGGTTCATATACGTCACGGGTTTTTCGTCCATCTTCCCACTCGTAATCCATTGCCCGATTTGTCATCAGCAAATCCCAATAAGTCACATTTGAATATGTTAACATTACCTGATTGCCGCATTTTTTCAAATCATCAAGACATACAGTTCTGCTATTATATTTTAATGCATCAACATGAGCCTTAATCAGCCAGTCAGATCTTTTGACAATCTCATCTGGCAATTCATACACCTTCGTCGCATTAAAATGATTCATAATAGCTTGACGCTTTATTGTAAATAAGCCGAGAAACCTCTGTGCATATATACAAAACAATAATCGAAACCACTAGAGATATATCAAATGTCAACCATCTATGTATCACAAATGCAATCACCAGCATTATCAATGCTGCAATAAACTGAATAAAATCTTTGTTACGCAAAAGTTTAAACAACCAATTCTTCTTCATAATCATTTTCCCTCTTGTTTACATGTTACTATGTTATTAAACATTATTCAATATATTTAATTGTTGTTGATGATTTAGAAACTTTAGATGAGTTAAAATGTATATAATGCTTTATGTATCTTGTTTATAAAAATTCAATGGTGCCTGGCATCTTATATTCCTTGTACAAAAGACACATAGCAATGTGTTGGGGTGAGGGGAATATAATCAACCTTACTCAACCGCTTGAAACGTCATAGAGCCTCTTGTCAATCGGCTTGTATAATAATTACCAGTCAACTTTTTTGAATCATCTACACAAAGCATCGCTGTTCCATAATGAATTGCACTACGATTTTGGAGTTCAGCCCTTGGTGTATTTAGATACGTGTATATAAGTTTCTGTTCACTGTTAACTTTTTCGATGCTCGCAGTTATTGAATTACTGGTGCTTTCATTCGTGCCAAGTTTAACAGATACATTTAAAAACGTTTGATCAATCCAAATTTCTGAATTCCTTGTTTGTTCAACACCATCCCAAACAAAAGTAATTGTTCCCCTATAATGTTTTGCTAAAACTGGTAATTCTCCGGTTAATAGATAAAACGGCTTTTTCTTCCAAAGCCATTTATTAAATACTGCCATAAAAATCGCGGTTGCACCTATAGCTTCTCCAGCATATCCATAAATAGAATAACTACAATTAAGATACTCTCGCTGATTTATTGCTAAAGCAATTCCACTAGAATCTATTAGGCAGCGAATAACAAATAAGACAATCGTTATCCACACGCTTATACTCATAAATTTCTTTGCCAAATCACTCATGCTCTATTCCCCATATCCAAGATAATTCCAAGCTGTAACCAACCATTGTTCTGCATCTTCATCGGTCCATTTTCTATTTCGGAATAGATAGAGCATGTCACTTACTTCACACCATTCCGTGTGATGACCATCTTTAATTTCATTATACAAGTATATTATTGCCTGCTTTACCGTTTCAGTCCATGTGCTATATCCAGTTATCACATTGTTAGGCACATGATACACAAGGCACTCCACTAAAAACGATGTTATCTTATCACCATCTGTTTTTTTGTCCTCAACCATCTCATTTTTGATATGCTTCATTATACGAACAAGTTTCTTATACTGATAATTCGTATTATTATTCTTGGCTATGCCATTTGCCTTATGTCTTTTAGGGTAGTTTTTTACTATCTCTCCTGTCTTAGCTTGAAGCCAAACACCCTCTATGTACTTGTTGGGATCCAGGCTATTCTCATAATAATAGTTTCTTAATTGAAAAGAAGGAACCACATCTGCTTTTACATGATAGGTATTTTCATCTATTTTAAGGGACTTGTTTCCATCATAAACATACTCTGTTCTAAATTTATCTTGGAGAGCTTTTTTCACCAAGTTACGATACTCTTGAAAAGTAAAATCCGATGCTTTAAACCCGTAATCTTCTCTCCCTTTTCCTTGAGCATAGTCTGTGTGAAATGTATCTCTAAGCATAACACAAACATCCACATCGCTTTCTGAACGAACGTTAGTGTTATTTGCATAGGATCCCTGTATAAAGATATCAATATCCATCGTTTTTAATTCATCACAAGAATTGATGGCATTTCTAATCATTTTAATGGTATTATCTGCTCTCTGTTCCTCTGTTTGAGATAGCGGAGCTGTCCAATTTTGAAGTGTTTGCTCTGAGTATTTCATAGAATTTCTCCTACACACCATATTCAACCAAGAATAATTATTGTAATTTCAATGTCATTAATTTTCACATCTCAGCCAATCCTTAGATCGTTGCCTGCTGCTCACCACGAAGAGGTGTGTGATTATCCGAGCAGCGTAGGGAGCTACCGCTCCCAGTATATCACAATTTCATCCAGTTTTAAAAATTTAATGGTGCCTGGCACCTTGTATTTAAAAATTTTCCTACCCCTACTCCACTGTAACACTCTTTGCCAAATTTCTAGGCTTGTCTACATCAAGTCCTTTTGCAACTGAAACATAGTAGCCCATCAGCTGCAATGGAATTACAGCTAAACTTCCCATAAAATGCTCATCAACTTTTGGAACATATACTGCAAAATTAACCTGATCTTCTATTTCATAGTTGCCGTATGCTGTTAATCCCATTAAGTATGCACCTCGACTCTTGCATTCAACCATATTAGAAATAGTTTTTTCATGTAATTCACTCTGAGTCAGTACACCTATTACTAACGTTCCATGTTCAATTAATGAAATTGTTCCGTGCTTTAATTCACCTGCTGCATATGCTTCTGAATGAATATACGAAATCTCCTTTAATTTAAGACTTCCTTCCAGACATATAGCATAGTCAATTCCTCTACCAACAAAGAATACATCATGTGAATTAGCCTGCTTTGCAGCAAACCACTGTATTCTTTCTTTATCCTCTAATATCTTTTCAATCTTTTCAGGTATTGAAAGCAACTCATCAATATAGTAATCATACTTGTCATCTGCTATATTTCCACGAACTTTTGCAAATTTAACTGCAAGACAGTACATTGCTACAAGCTGTGCACTATAAGCCTTAGTTGTTGCGACAGATATTTCTGGTCCAGCTAATGTGTAAAATACCTTATCCGCCTCTCGTGCTATACTGCTTCCGACAACATTAACAATTGCCATTGTAGAAATATTCTTATCTTTCACTAATCTTAAAGCTGCTAACGTATCTGCAGTCTCTCCTGACTGACTTACAACTATAACTAAAGCATTTTTATTTAATGGCATCTTTCTATATCTAAATTCTGATGCCAATTCAACTCTAACTGGAATATCACATAAATCTTCAAATACATATTGTGCCGCCATTCCGACATGCCAAGCGGAACCACATGCAACTATGTATATCTGCTCATAACTCTTAATCTCTTCATCCGTAATATCAATGGATGTCAAATCAATTTCTCCATCCTTAACCACAGAATTCAAAGTATCTTTAACTGCCTTTGGCTGCTCATGAATTTCTTTCATCATAAAATGCTCAAATCCAGCCTTTTCTGCAGCCTCTGCATCCCATTTGATTTCTGTTGTCTGCTTTTCAATTTCATCACCATCAAGATTATAAAAATGAGCTTCGCCTGATGTTAATTTTGCAAATTCCAAATTTCCTATGTAGTATACATTTCTTGTATATTTCAATATAGCAGGAACATCAGATGCAACATATGTCTCCCCATCTGCAATTCCTATAATCATAGGGCTATCTTTCCTTGCAACCCATATTTCCCCTGGATAGTCCTTAAACATCAATTCTAATGCATACGAACCACGCACTCGCACCATTGTTTTAGCAATTGCATCAATCGGTCCTAAATTATATTTTTTATAATAATAATCTACCAATTTAATAATAACTTCTGTATCTGTCTGACTGTAAAATGTATAACCATGTTTTAACAACTTTTCTTTGAGTTCAGCATAATTTTCTATTATTCCATTATGTACGCCTACTACTTCAGATTCAACTTCTCCTGAACCTGACTTATTACAATTTCCTGAAACATGTGGATGAGCATTCGTCTGACTAGGTTCCCCATGTGTTGCCCATCGTGTATGTCCTATTCCACAATTACCTTTTAAAGCATTACCAGAATCAGTTTTTTCTATAAGATTACTTAATCTTCCTTTTGACTTCACAACTTGAGCTAAGGACTCCCCATCTCTTACCGCTAAACCAGCTGAATCATACCCCCTATATTCAAGTTTAGATAAGCCATCCAAAAGTACTGGTGCAGCCTGCTTTTTTCCTATAAATCCTACTATTCCACACATTATAATATTCTCCTAATTTATATAATGAAATTTAATTATAATTTACACTTATTTATAGTGCCTGGCATCTTAAAAGGTAGAACTATTGCGCCTGATATTACATCTACTTATATGTAATATTAATACTCAATATCGTCAAAGGTAAGATTCCCACATCCACCACTAACATAAACTGTATCCCCAACTATCATTCTGCCCATGCCACTAATCATAAACACTGCAAGATTCGCTATTTCAACTGGATCTGAATATCTACCTGCTGGTGCATTGTCATAATCCAAGTTTAAACCATCAAGTCCTAGCATCTCCGTAGCAACTGGTCCAGGAGCAATACCATTAACCACAATTCCATATTTGATAAGTTTCTTAGCCATTCCTTCCGTCAGACCAGTAACCCCCCATTTTGAAACCATATAAGGTGAAATTGCTGGTCTGCATCCCGATACAGATGAAATATTTAAGATATTACCTTTAATATCATTATCTATTAGATAATTTGAAAATATCTCAGAGAAGAAGTATGTTCCTTTAAGATTAGTATTAATAGTTTTATCAAATCCTGCTAAATCGGTATTTCCGAAAATTCCTCCTGCCTGCAAACCAGCGCAATTAATTAGTGTATCAATTTTTAGTTTTTGTTTCTCCACCAATTCCAAAAAATCCTGTTTCATTTTCTCAGTATTTTGAATGTCCACAATAAACGGAATTGTATTGTTTAGACTTCCCACAATTGCTGAGACTTTTTCCTGACTTCTTCCTGCTATAATAACGACTGCACCATTTTCAACACATCGCTTTGCAATAGCTTTTCCAATTCCACCAGTTGCTCCTGTAACAAGTACTGTTTTCCCAATAAGTATTTCCCCTTCAAAAACTGGAATATACACGGGCTCTTTTACTACTTTTTTCATTTTTTTTAAAATTCTATGTAGTTCCTTTTTCATTCCCATAGTTACCTCTTTAATATATCCTTAATAGCCTTTACCCCCTTATCTCCCAGAATTTGTTTTGCAAATTGTTTGACGTTCTCCTTAGTAGACTGCTCCAAATTCTGTAAAGTATTTAATGCTACGGTTTCATCTTGAGTCGTTGTAAATATTTCAAAAATTATTGCCTTCCCATCTTTAGACGGTTCAGTAAAGAATCTTTCCTTTGCCTTGTTGAAAGATTCTTTACTATCTGCTGTCAAATATTCCAATCCTAAATTGGACACATAATCTTTAATAAGCGTTCTAGAACAATTTCCAAAATGTCCAGCAGCGGCAATATACGGATCAGTATCCTCCCCAAATCTTGATGCTGCGCTACTAAGATTTTTAAATTCTTGTCCTTTTCCATTGTTAATAATAATTAATCTGACATTTCCAGGAAAATATCTATTTCCCATAACATTCATATCGTAAAAGAACGCCAAATCTCCAACAATACCATAAAATGTCTTCTGTGGAGAAGCTAACGCGGCACCAAGCAACGAAGATACACAGCCATCAATACCAAAACCACCCGTATTCGAATATACGCGAATTGTTGAATCAATTTTGAAAAAGTTCCATGATCTGAGCGAATTCAATATTCCCAAATGAAGAACGCTCTTCTGTGGTAATGCTTTAGATAATTCTTTAGCAACCCAAATGTTAGAGTATGGTATTTCTGGGATTTTTTCCATCAATCTTACATACTCTGTCTTCCACTCATCAAAATAAGACAACTCTCTTTTTTTCCCTGATAAGCTATTATATATCTTGAAAAACGTAAGTTCATCTATCTCAAAGACATTTTCCAAATTTTTAAAGTAATCAACGACTTTTCCATCTTCGTTTACCCTCCATACTCTTTGAGGGTGCAAATTTATATATGCACCAGATATATTTCCTATATGAATCAACAAATCAATATTGGTGCACTCTGCTTTATACATTAATTGGCTAGTTATCAAACTTCCTAACACGCCATATCTACCAGAATAATTGCTAGTGTGATCTACTATTACAACGGCATTATACTTCTCACAAAAATCATCAACATTCTTTACCAATTCATCCGACCATATAGAATGAGCACCAACAAAAATAGCTATCTTCTCAGCATTTAATTTAGGGAAAATATCATGTTCTTTAATTCTATTGATATATCTAACGGGCTTAATTTCGGTTGCATCAAAGACTGCGCCTGTCGTTTCCAAGTTAATATGAACAGGGCCATTTCCATTATGTTGCAATTCCAAAATAGCCTCATTACATCTAACTATACACGCCCATTCGTCTTCAGCATCCTTTACAATTGGCAAAAGAACACTACATTTCGCTATATCTTTTGAAAGTACTGATCTGTCTGTTGCTTGAGGAAAACCATGTCCAATACGCTCTGTTGGCATGGTAGATGTCACTGCCAATATAGGCAATTTTCTATAAAAAGCTTCTGTTAATCCAGAAAAATAATTACGTGCAGCAGTTGCTCCTGTACAACTTAAAACAACTGGTTCTCCACTCTCTTCTGCCATACCACAAGCTATATATGCTGCTGATCTTTCATCAACTGAGGAATATAATTCAAAAAATGGATCGCTTTGAACACTAGCAACAAAAGTCACGTTTGTACCACCAGGACTCGTCACGATTTTTTTTATACCATTTCTTTTTAACAGTTCAATTAATATTTGATGATTTCGTTCGGAAGTATATTTCATAATTTTAAGTCTCCTTTTCTTCTCATAAACACCTTTATAATTTTAATAAATTCTCTATTTGCTAGCAAATTGACTAAGATTCCGATGCTTGCAATAACAGCTGTAAATAAAACTCCATATGTTATAAAAGCGAAAAAGCTATTGATATTTATTGTAATCATCTTATTTATCACCACGCAAGCACCGAAAACCAAATAATTAGGAATTAAAATCCTAAGCGTTTTCATTGGGCTTCTCTTTAAAATTTTCACATCAGATAAATAGGTACAATAAATCACTTTAATTGGCAGTGCTGCAACTGTTGCAAAAAGGACACCCACAATTCCAAATCTTTGAACAAGTATAATTGATAATACAACATTTATGCCTGCTTCGACCAATGATATTCTACCAGTCTGCTTTGCATAACCTGCAATTGCAGTTAAATTCCCCGTAATATATCTACTCCATGAAATCAACTGCACTAGGCAAAACATAATTGGAAGTACAGGATAAACATACTTGACATCGCTAACTCCAGCCGTGTAGAATTTAACAAAAGGAATTATCAAAAAGTAAGAAACACTCATCAGTATTGTGATTGCCCCTACAAAAATACTCGTAAATGCATCATGTACTTTAACATATTTATCAAGTCCTTCATGGTAAGTCTTACCCAAAATATAAATCAAACTTGAATAAACTGCATTCAGCAAAAGATTTATGCTTGTAAATACCATATTATATATTGAATACACACTCGACATTTGAGTACTTACAAACGTCGAGAGAACTATCATATCTGTAGAGGAAAACAATGTCCACGCTAATTCTGCAACAATATATGAATTTCTATCTTTTAATTTAGCATGTGAAGGAGCCCTATCATAATCAATCCACGGATAATTATCTTTAAAATATTTCTTATAAAATACTCCCTTACAAACCGTAATAATAAAATATGTGAATTGTAGTATTATAATATTAAGACCGAATAAAGCCATTACAATCTTTGCTGAATAACTTACTATTTGATTTATAACATTAACAACATTATTTACATACCCGTGTCCATCTGCAGTTAAAATAATAGTCTGTGTCTCTACAAAATAAAAGTTTACAACTCCGGCCAAACCTTGAAACAGAACTACTAGACAAATCGTCATTTTGTCAATACTACTCTTTAAAACAAACGGCGCACATATCGAAAGTAAAATCACTCCCCCTGCATATACGACAGTCAATTTACGAAAATATCTTTGAGCAATTGAAACAATATATGAAAATCCATCTTTATCATTTTCAGCAATTGGTTTATACAGCATGTTTCTTGCTGCTTGTCCTACCCCAGCTTCCAACAACGCCATATATGTAAAAATTTGAGTAATAGTACTCAACAATCCATTTGTATCAGATCCATAATTTGTCAACAAAATTCTCGGTACAATAATTCCTAAAATTAGGATAATACACTGTCCTCCGAAACCTGATATTATATTTTTGTATACCTTTGTCTTATTCATAATACGCAAACCACATCATTCAATAGTATTCTTCAAAAAATCAAAAGATTTATTAATTTGGTTATCCAGTTTCTTTACATTTGGAAGTTTTATATCTTTATTGCTGTTAATATATTCCTCATAACTTGCAAACATATTCTCTTCCACACCTACTATCTGCAACAAACTTTCTATTCTTGATGCAGTTTTCTTTGTTGGGATAACAATAAATTTTTTCCCAAAAATTATTGAAAACGCAACTGCATGAAATGATGAAGCAATGACCATTTCAGCATCTCTAATATATGTTACAAACTCAAGTGGTGATGCACCATATTTGCATATTCCCCTTGCACCATATTTTAAGCTATGATCCATATGATAAATTTTGGTATGATTCTGTCGAGCAATATGCCTTGCAACTTTGACAACATCTTCTGTCATCTCACTCACTGAATATGTAAATATAAATTTATCCTTTTTATTTGTCTTTGGTAAAAGTTTTTCCCAATTTTCTTTAGAAAGTAGGAACACTGGATCTACAACCAGTGACACACTTTTTTTTACTATACCAACTAAATATTCTTGTAAATCTTTTTCCCGTACAGATATATAATCAAGCTTGCTAATATTATTCAAAGTCTGTCCACTTATCATCTGAATTGAACCTGCACTTGCTGCATAAGACACTTTTTTTGCTTTAGTTTCAAATCCCAGCGAATAAACTATATCAGCATTGGTAATCTTATCATTCCAAACCTGATCACTTCCGGTAATATAAACATCAAAATCGTTTGAATTACTAATCAAATCATGTTGATTATATTGTCTAGAAACCTTTAAATACTTTTTCCTGAATTCATCAAATCCATTGCACAATCTGTAAAAACGTTTAACATTACATAAATATCTTATATAATTTAGAATCTTCTTTACTAAATTAGAGGATACTTCGCTAAACGGCGGTATTGAATACGGTTTTTCTAAAAAATCGCATTTGTAATTTACTGTTTCAACGTTGCACCAATCTCCTACTGCTTTTTGAAGCGCATAGTTTTGTAAAACCGCACCATAATTATCAGCTCTATGAAATGTCACAATGCCAACTCTCTTCATATATTTCTCCTATCATCTAGTATTTCGATTATTTCTGTTAATCTGAATTACCTATCAGCTGAATATCCGTCTGAAATCCAAATTTTCTATATATATCTTTATAAATTGATAACTTTGTAAGTTATTACTACAATTGCATTACAAAACTAACAATATTTTCAATTATTTACACTATATATCCAATGCCTTTCTCCAGCATTTTTTTCATCTCTATTCTTTTTTCATCTGTTATTTCCCCGATAATATAGCTGTCATCGAATACGGGAGATTCTTTCATTTTATTTCTATGTTTTTCCGTAAACTCACTATAATCCATGATTTTCATACAAGGGTTTCCTGCATATACTCCACCACTATGCAAATCCCTTGAAACAAGACTCATGGACCCTACAACTATATTATCTCCAATTGTAACTCCTGGAAGTACCGTGGTTCCTGCACCAATAAACACATTATTACCAATTGTAACCTTCCCTATCTTTGTATATCCCAATGGGATTTTTGTAGAGGCATCATGAGCAAGGATATGAACATATGGTGCCAATGTAACATTATCACCTCACTCAATTAGCCAACAATGACCTGGATCTATAATAACACCATGTTGTGTGTTGAGATTTTTTCCGTGAACAAATCCATTTTTCTCCAAACGTTTAATATCTAAAGATCCTCTAACGAGGGCTTTAATTCTTTCCAATGCCATATTTTATCCTCCCCAGCATTCTATAAACTAATAAATATATATACAATATATAGTACTTTTTAACAGCAATCATTTTCGCTGCTCTTTTCCATTTTGAATCTGATATTTCAACCTCTCTTCTGCAACATAATTTATCAATATGTGTAAACGAGATATCATTTTTTAAATTGCTATAACGATAATGCTTATTATGTCGAATCTTCTTCTCTATTTCAGACAATTGATCAATAATGTATTTAGCTGTGATACAGGTATTTACTCGATTACTTGCAAATAAATCATTACAGATTTTCAAACTTTCACCGTATACATGCTGTAGAGGAATGATTTTCTCTTTATTATTCGATGAAAGAGAGTTTTGGACTGCCTCTTGATAACCATATACCTCACGAGGATCCAGCCCAATTATTCTGCATTTTTTTAAATAATTAAGATTAAACAGTAAATCTTCTCCAATACTAAGTCCTTCCTCAAACTTTTCTGTAATAATTGATTTTTTGTAACACTTGCTCCATGGCGGGTTGATATAGCCAGACAAGTACATCTCTGGAAAGATTTTCTTAAAATTTGAAATATCAAGAATCTCAGGCTTGGAAATATAGTTGTTGCTTCTCTTTTTATTTAATTTAATAATTTGATAATTGTAGAAGCATATATCTTTCCCTTTCATTGAGTCATGTATGATAGATAATGCATCTTCTAATAGAAAATCATCAGAATCAACAAATAATAAATATTCACCTGTTGCTTTTTTTATTCCAAAATTTCTAGCTGATGATACACCGGAGTTTTGCTGACTATAAAGAAATATCTTAATAGAGTCTGCATAACGTCTGCATATTTCTCTTGTATTATCTATCGATCCATCATCAATTAAAATAAGCTCCCAATCTAGAAAACTCTGATTAATTACAGACAATATGCATTTTTCAATCGTCCCTTCACAGTTGTACGCCGGTACAATTATAGAAATTTTAGGCATATTTCATTTCTCCCTTGTTTTCTCTTAATAAAATTGGCAAATCAAAAATAAAATAAATAAAAGGCACATACGTTTGAATTTCTGCCAGACTTCCAATTAAAATAGCCGAGATACAAATTACTAACGGTTTATACCATTTCTTTGTTTTTGATTTATAAAGATCTAGCACTGATATTAGCAAACCTATAAAAAATAACGCAAAAGCAACATAACCGCCTTCAATAATTACATTTAACCACTGATTATGTGCTTGAAGCATATGTGTACCACCACTTACTAGATTATCAGCTCCTGAACCAAATATTGGACTACTAGCAATTTTTTGTACTGCCTTTACCCAAATAAAAGTTCTATTTGAAAATGTTGCATCTTTACCAAAGAGACCTGCAACAATACCTAGTATGTCAAACTTGGAACCCAAAATTGTTACAGAAACATCCAAAACAAAAAAAATCAATGTAAAAATAACAATATTGAATTTTTCAATCATTTTAGGCCTATTCAGTACAAGATACAGTCCTCCAATTACTATTAACTCCAAAAGGCCTGTTGCCACCATCTTATTCAGCAGTGCCAAAGTTCCAAACATGATTGTTAACAAGGTATTGACAGAAAAAATCTTTTCATTTTGAATATCATTTAATAAATTTAGTAAAACTCCAGGAATGATATATAACGAGAAGCCCGTACGTAATCCAAACAAGTATAAAGACGTACCATCTTCTACACCTACTCCTTGTGGGTAAATATACAATGTAGCATAATTCAATATAACCATTACTGTAAACAGATTGCTTGCGGCTTCTATTATATTTTCTCGATTGTATTTAAAGCCCATTTTAAAAAATGAAATAATACCAAGAGCTTCACAGAAATAGAATATACTTGGTGCTGCATGTCCATGGGCTAATGGTGCAATAAAATATGTCCAAATCAGAAAAGCAAAAATGCAACTTTCATACTTATTCCATCTTGTTTCTTGCGTGCACAGCAAAAAAAACAAAATTGATTCTATGAAAATTAATGCGTTAAAAACAAATGAAAGTTTTCCAAAATAATCGAAAAAGGCGTTTTTAAAAAAAGGAATTAACAACAATACTATTACTAGTCTGCTATCGAAAATCAAACTACCTATTCTCCTCTTTCCAATTGTGACAACTTTAAGTTTACTCATTCTCTTGTCCCTCAAATAGCTATAATAGTCTTTTTCCAATTTAGGATTATTTCTGTCATAGATATCTCCAATCGGATAGTAATTCAACATCCTACAAGCTTCAATCTACTCTTATCACAAATCTATTTTATAAACATGTAGACATCTAATTCATTCTTAATCAATGTCATTGTTCAAACAATTTGTAGTACTTAATAATCTCATTTTGATTTCCATAATCATGGTTCTTAAGATATTGTCGAATTCTGTTTAGAGTTGATTTATCTTTAACCAGACATTCAATTTCCTGTGCAATTGCTTCTGCATTCATCTCTACGATAATGCCTTCGCTGCCATTTATGACTTGATCTTTAACTGTTGCATATGCAGTTGAAAGAATCGGCTTTTCAAGAATCTTTGCTTCATCAAGAACAACCGATTTTCCCTCCCAACGAGACGTTTGAGCAATTAGGTCAGCCTTATTCATATATGGATATGGATTAGATTTAAACCCTAAAAAAGTTAGATTTGATTCAACACCATTATCTCTCATATGTTTTTCTAAAGAAGTCCTCAGTTCACCGTCCCCAACAATCCACCAATGAACTGGTACTTTACGTTCCTTTAATATTTTTAAAGCATCAATAGCCATATCAAACCCTTTGGCCTCTGTTAAACGACCAACTGATACTATATTAAAAGCATCTTTTAAAAATTCTTCGCATATAGTTACCCTTGCAGCATTATTCAAAACAGCACTTGATGTTAAATTTGGTAAATAGACAAATTTGTTATTAATGTCTGGATAATTATTTTGTAATACTTGCACACATTTATCTGAAATGCTGACAACTTTATCAGCTTTACAAAAATATTCCCTGTAAACAGATGCTTCTTCATTCTTCTTAATATTATCAAAATTACTATGCACCCAAAGAATTTTACGTTTTGCATTAACTTTATCAATGACATAATAGGATGCATCACCTTCCAAATATCCTACAGCGACATCATACTCTCCTTTTTGCTTTGGTAATATTGGTTTGTAAAATTTAATCCATCTTCTTTGTCTTGCATGATTACCATATAAAATTTTGCAGACACCTGTACTAAATATTCGAAGTATCGCTGAGCGAATAGCCCTTTTACAAGAAAACACTTTTTTATCCAATTTGTAAGCATAAAAAAGCGATGGATCTGTCTCTAAAATATGAACGCCTGATGGAATTTGTTGCAAAAAATCCCCTTCAGGTTTAAATAATAATAAGCTCACATCATATTCATTTAAATCCATCAAGTTTAAAAGATTGACTAAACTTTTTTCTGCTCCACCAATTCTCATGGATGGTATCACAAACAATATTTTCATCATATTATATATTCCTCATCTAATATCTCTTAGTGATACAAATACATGTATCTCCATTAATAAGTTACAAAATAAATATTGCTCATCAGACTTGGTATAGCCATGATACAATTATTTCTATATTGTTCAAGTAATAGTTCGTTTTATTCCTGTTGAACCATTCATGGTTGCTTCACATAAAGCCCGCTTACCCGAAATCATGCAAAGTCAACTTCAAATTGGATTGCTAGTTGCTTACATACATGGTCAACCATTTAACGACAATTTTTCACATTTATCCATATTATGTTGAATTCTTATCTACTCGGATGTCAATTCTTCTCTTCATAATCTTTAACAATATATAATTTATTAAATTCTAATTTTTCAACCATTCATTTAAATCTGTTGCTGTGTTAGAAACAGTTGCATATACTGTATGATCATTTGTCTTAACCCCTAGCCCATTCTATAGCTAAAACTGTTCCCGTTCCTTCTCTCGCCTATTGATTTATAAAAACTTTCTTTATCCCCAACTTCTCTCAACCTCTCTTTATCAATATCTAATCATAAGGCTAATATATATTTATATATTCATATTTTCATTAATCAACTTACCATAAAAGGTTTCAACCCCATCTTTTTCTTTTGGATACTGATATTTCCAGCTTAATTTAAACAAACATGTATCTTTCGTCAATTCACTCCATTTTTCTTTTTTATATTCTTTACCCATCACCTTATACAATTCATCGCATTGAGGATTATTGGGTTCTATATGATCAAATAATTCTGCTATTGATGGACAATTTTTTTGAACTAATACTATCAAATAATCTAAAAACAAATAATCTGTTAACACATTATTTTTTTTCCAATATTCTAGAATAAAATCTAATATAACTCTAAAAACCCATCTATTTTGCTGCATACATGCAAACGAATAATTTGCAAAATACCCTGATGCCACAGATGCATGGAAATATTCAGGTCGTTTAATTGACCAAATAGGCCATTCAAAATATTTCTGCAACTCTATTCCTGTACAATAAAAAGTTGAGTCAATCCACATTCCACCATGTTTAGACAAAAGTGCCAATCTTAAAATATCTGAATAATGTGTTCTAGAAATAATACCCTTATTCTTTTTTTCTTCAACCCATTCAGGAATATCTACATACTCTTTATAATTATCTTCTGTTAAAATAATTACTCTATGATTTCCCGCATTCCTTTTTATAGAATCAACGCAGACTTTTACAAGATCAGGAGCTTGTTCAAGACCCTGCCACCAACAAACCCATATACAATCTGAATATTCTGATATTGGAATTTCTTCATTGTTATGGTTATAATCATATGTCTTTAAAAATTCGCCAAAAGTTTTTTCATAATATCGAATCATAATATCATGCTTACGTAATAAATGTCTTTTTCTACTTTCATTTTCATAATAACCATTGCGATTCATTATCTGAATATCTACTTTTGCTCTAAAAGTTTCTAATCCTTCTTTAAAAGAAGTAACCTTAGAAATTCTTCTTGTTGCATCTAATTCCTCTGCACAACGATGTATAATTCTTTTAATGCTTTTGTGTCCTGACATACTATAATCCTCTCTCAGCAGCTATATTCAAATAATAATTTTCTAATATTGAATGAGCTACATTTATATCATATTGACTATTCTGTAATTCTCTTCTGTCTGAACTTCGCTTTGAATTTTGTGTGGCCCAAATACTATTAACCCATTCTTCTATAGTTGCATCTAAAGAAACAAATTTTGTTTTAGAATTAAACTTAACTTCACTAGGTACTTTATCTGAGAAAATACATGGTAAATCTGAAAACTGAGCCTCTACACCAACTACAGGAACTCCTTCAAAAAAAGAAGGCATAACAAAAACATCCATTGCCTGATATATTTCATTAACATCATTCCTGTTTCCTAAAAATCTCACTTTTGATTCTAAACCAAGTTCACGAACCTGATTCCTTATCTCTTCTTCTTTTTCACCGACTCCAACTAACAACAGTAATGACTCTGGCAGATTTCTTTGCAGTTCATCAAATATTTTTATTAACAGCTTATGATTTTTCTGATATGAAAGTCTTCCAACATGTCCTACTACAAATTGATTTTGTATATCCAACTCTTGTCGTTTTTCAGCTCTTGTTTTCTCATTATATAAAAACTTATCAACTTCAATAGCGTTAGGAATAAAAGTGAATTTTTCAGCTCCAAATAAGAATTTCCCAGCTTCCTGTCCACATGCACAGTAATCAGTTGCAACACTGGTAATCTTAGAACGAAAATACTGTTTTAATAAATATTTAAAATCTTTATCAATAGATGTATTGTGACTATGTGCTATTCTGACTGGAATATTAGCCGCCTTAGCAGCCTTCAATGGCAAATAGCTCATCGCATCAATATGAGAATGAACAACCTTATACTCTGGATGTTCAGCAAAGAATCTCTTCATCCATTTGAAATATTCAGGATAATTCTGTGGATACAAACGTGGTGCATAATACATTTTCCCACCAAGACTTTCAATTTCATCATCATAATCACTTCTATTGGGACGATGTGTCAAAAAATCAAATTGAATTTTATCTCTGTCTATATTTCTATAATAATTCATCAGCATAGTCTCTAAACCAGCTCGATGCATATCATTTACACACTGTAATATTCGAATCATTTTTAACCTCTATATATAGCTATTGTCTTTCCCATTACATCATCCCAATTATATCTTTCACAAATATAATCAGCAGCACCATTTTTATATTCTTGCACATATAACTGATTATCGCAAGCCTCCTGCAGCTTAACTCTCAGATCATTCACATCTGACTTCTTAAATACAATTGCCTTATCTTCTACAACTGAGGCACATTCTTCAATGTCAGATACAAGACAGCAATTGCCATAACTCATCGCCTCAAGCAGACTGAGAGGCATACCCTCAAGATCTGATGGCAATGTGTATATGTATGCATTGCTGTATAACTCCTCAAGTATCTTTCCCTGAACAAATCCTGTGAATATTATTCTGTCATCACCCCTGGCAAGTTCCTTAAGTTCTGCTGCAAATGCATCCGTATCACTCGCTCCGCCTGCAATAACAAGCTTCTTATCTGTCTTAACTTCCTTGATTGCCTTGATAATATATCTTAATCCTTTCTCTGGCACAAGTCTTCCAAGAAACAGGATATAGGAATCTTTGGTAAGACCATACTGTTTCAATTCGTCTGCTTCTATTAGTTCCGGTCTGTTAACTCCATTAGGAATGAATCGTGTTTCTCTTCCATATGTATCCTTGAAATAATCCTGTACACCTTTGCTTAACACAATTATTTCATCAGCATATTTAACAGCATTCTTTTCGCCTTTTTTAATGAATTTGGAACCAAATCCATTCTTCCACTTCTCTCTCTGCCAGTCTAATCCATGAACTGTTACAACGACACGTTTGCCTAACATCTTAGGTATCCAGCTGAATGCTGCCGGTCCCTCTGCATGGATATGTACTACATCATATCTGCCAAAAGCACAGCATAATGATGCAAAAAAAGAAGAGCTGACCGCTGCCAGTCCTTTCATCTCCAGTGTTGGAACATGCTTAAGCTTTATTCCTTTATATTCTTTTTTCTTATCAACATCATAGCATGAACCACTTACATGATGACCTGTTCTGTTATAACAAGTCACTTTATGGCCATGATTAACCATTCTTGTACATAATTCTTCAACAACAATCTCAATGCCACCTTCTCGGCTTGGCACTCTCTTATGCCCCATCATGGCAATTCGTAATGGCTTGTCCATCTATTATCCCTCTAAACTCATCTTATTATTTCCGAATCTTAACTGGTCCAACGAATTTTATAAAAATTTAATACTTTTTCATACAAAATTCACCGCGTAGTATTTTACCATTTCTGACTATATTCGTCAATGTTTTACAAGACAATGCTGTGTATTATATGGCATACATAAAATGTATCGAAGCTACTATATTTTTAGTAACTACGATACATTTTCTCATAACATTTTAATACAAGCCACTTTCCACTCTTTCACGCTCATGCTTTGCCTGATTGCGGTATATATCATAGAGCTGATAGTATATCGCAACTACATCCATCATCTTATCTGCTTTAGTCTCATATCCAGCAAAGAATCTGCCATTATCCACCAGAAGCTTCTTAATTTCATTCTCTTTTAAAGCAGAAAGAACCCTCCCGGTGAAGTGTACACCGAGAGAGTCCTTTTATTGTTTTCTTATCAGTCTGATTATCCAGCACATCACTCCACCAATCATTCCGCCAAGTGTGTTGTAGCATATATCTGACAGCTGGAATGTACCGAGCCTTAACATCAACTGCAATGTTTCTATTGTAAGCGAGAACAGAAATCCCGCTGCTATCGCATACAGCACCGGTCTTTTCACTGCATTTTTCCTGTTCTTTAATACAATCAGAAGCCATGTCCACGGTATAAGCATTATTACGTTCTCAACCGGTTCTGCACTCACTTTTCCTTTGGCATCTGTGAGTGTCCATCCGCCCATTACATCTGACAGCGGATTCATCCACATATTTCTGTTAAGAAGTGTCTTGAACAATATCATCACTGTGAACAAGAACCAGAAGAACAATTCCCGAAAATGTGCATCTTTCTTGAATTTCCCAAGCCATGCAGACATCATAGGTTTGAAGCCTTTTCCCGCTCCGTCCGGCTCATAGCAGTACATATATGCAATTGTAAGCAACAATGCTGACAGCAGCGCAAACCAGAATGGTTCGTATAATGTTGTCAGAATGTCGGTTATTACTTTTTTTAACATTTCCTGCATTGTATATCACTCCCAATTATCTATTCCAGAAGAACTTATATTCACCTAAAAACATTATGCATGTACACAGTACCCATATATACCCATTTTCTTCGTTCCTGCTTGATTCATTTTGTTCTTCAAGAATTTTTACTAAATCTAATTCATTACTTTGCAATTGATTTATATTTATTTCTTTTAAGCACTCATCAATATACATATCTACATTCATCATATTATCATAATTTAACACATCCGCAACAACTTTATCAAGTTCTGCCGTTTCAATTGTGTCAGCATTATCATTCATATTTTTCAAATTCCCCACCAATATATAGCGTTTCCAAATTATGTCCTTCTCTTAATTCTCTATAATTAATTTCTCTAAGCACAATTCATTTCGATTATTTCTGTTATAAGTATATATCACATTCTTGCCATATAAAATTCCCTTTGAGATTGTGCCTGAATTGATACACTCAGAATTGAATTTATATCCACCAATTAAATAACTCCCATAGGTAAAAATATACCCATGGGAGCTGTTTGTTCTTTAAATAATAAAATGAGCAGCGCTATAAGCCGGGTTATGTCAGCATAGCTGTGACGATCATCTATCTAGTCCTGCTGTTACCAGCAGGCTCAAGCGACCTACCTAAAGCTTGGCGGGCAGCCTTTGTAACGCTTTTGTTTGGTCTTGGTTCGGATGGGGGTTACATGTGCCACTGC
>OGUO01000554.1_pt1 | contig 27755 bp, 20 predicted proteins | sample 1553641 | NCBI WGS metagenome assembly OGUO01 (sample SAMEA2579980, study PRJEB22360) | human gut metagenome | biome: human gut; feature: human-associated habitat; material: faeces | place: Denmark | collected 2008/2010 | reverse complement strand
CCTCTTATAAGATCTCACGAATCATAGTCAAGAGACTTTGGTTTGCAAAATCTTCACGTAAAAAATCCAGTCGTTAAGGTTCTATTTTCATATGTTAAGACTTTTCTATCTGCAAGATTACCTTTATTCCCCAATTACACAACTTTTTTTGAAATATTTTAATGATTTATGCCACAAAACATATTTTAATAGAAATTTTGGTGCGGTTGCCCTGGTTATAAAGTCTATATAGTTTAAAAATGAGAATAATTCATATTTTTGTACTTCATGTTTTTAAATAGGAAAAACAGCTGATTCATTAGTAAATGTTTATAAAGTCGATGGACTTTATGAACTAATTAACCGTAACAAGCTGCGCTGACGATATTTTCCGGTAAAATCAGAAAACGATCGGCCTCTCTTCGTGCTTGATAAGTGTCGGATCACGATCTTCCTGATCGGTGAAATCCTTCAGCTTCTCAATTGTGATGGGGTACATCTGCGACGGTAAAAAAAGTGCTCGCAGGTTCCTGCAATTCGATAACTTTCTAAACTCATCGAACGTACAATTTGAAAGTTGCAACGGTCAGGTTTATTTTCTGAATACCTGTGTGTCTTGCAACCTTAGAACCTCTGTAATTGAAAAAAGTTTGCTATGAAAGGACAGATTGCCGATAAACTGAACACAGAAGAACGATGCGAATCGAAAGACGAAGATTTCGGTATTCCCGAAACCCGCGAATTTCCAATGCCCGATGCGCCGCATGTCCGGGCAGCTGAAGCCTATTTCAGGTATGCTCCTGAAGATAAAAAAGAAGAGCTGGCACGCCGGATCTTGATGAAAGCCCGGAAATTCGGAGTAAATATTCAAAGTCCGACTATTCTCGAATGGGACCAAGAGAAAAGTGGAAGATGAGTACAAAAGAACAGTATTGGAAGTATTCCCTCATTACCATTATCCTGGTGATGGGAGTGGTGATCTTTTTCAAGGCTACTCCTTTTTTAGGCGGACTGCTGGGGGCAGCGACCATCTATATTCTGCTTCGCAATCAGATGCTCTATCTGATAGAAAAGAAACATATGAAAAAAAGCCTGATGGCTACCCTCATGTTAATCGAGACTATTCTGATTTTTCTGATTCCGATATCTCTGGTCGTCTGGCTTTTAATCAGTAAATTGCAGGCGATCAATCTCGATCCTAAAAGTTTGATGGAGCCCATCGGGCATGTTTCTAAGCTTGTTCAGGAAAAGACCGGATACGATGTTTTGAGTAAAGGGAATATCGGTGCTTTATTATCGGTACTGCCTAAAGTCGGCCAAATCTTGATGGGGAGTATCAGTAACTTTATTATCAACGTATTGGTATTGATATTGGTGTTATATTTTATGTTGGTGGGCGGACGGAAAATGGAGGACTATATTATCGATATTTTACCTTTTAACCAGAGGAATAAGCGGGATGTACTGCACGAATTTCATATGGTGGTAAAATCCAATGCTATCGGAGTACCTTTATTAGCCATCATTCAAGGGGGAATTGCTATGTTGGGGTATTATATTTTCGGTGCACCTGAAGTGATTCTGTGGGGAGTCGTGTCCTGTTTCGCTACGGTTATCCCGGTGATCGGCGTGGCTATCGTATGGATTCCGTTGGCTCTGTACATCGGAGCTACCGGACATTGGTGGACGGCTTTGGGTTTATCGGTCTATTGTATTGTAATCGTAGCGAATGTCGATAATCTGATCCGTTCGGTTTTGCAGCGGAAAATGGCGGATACACATCCTTTGATTACCATTTTCGGGGTGGTTATCGGCTTATCCTTATTTGGTTTTATGGGGATTATTTTCGGACCTTTGTTGCTTTCTATCTTTGTCTTATGTGTTCAGATTTTTAAGGCCGAATATCTCGAAGAGCCTCAAGGTCAGAAACGTTTGACCGGTCGTACCGGAGGCCGGACTTAGTCTGCCGCTAAATACTTTTGACTAATCATTCAGTAAAGCTTTCCTTTTCCTTCCTTTGTATACCTACTTTTTTTATTAAAACAATAATAAGGAATAGATCCACTCGCTCGGCAAAGCGTTCCCGAAGGTGACGCATACCGTTCTTTAACAACGTCTTCACTGTATTTATAGATATACCCAGATAGTCTGCAACCTCCTGATATTTCATCTCCCGAAAAAATACGCTCTGAATAATCTCCCGGGTCTGTTCAGGCATTTCCTCTATTGCAGTCCCCACTTCTTGGATCAACGTGTCATTCCACATCATCATTTCCTCCTCTGCGACATCCTCCCGGAACAAATCTAAGCGGTCTCGCAACACATCTTTCTTTTTCAGCCGGTTCAGACAGTTATTTTTTACCGATCGGAACAGGTAAGTCTTCGTTACTTCATTCTGGATTTTCTGGTATGTATCGTCTTTCCAGAAGTTAATAAACACTTCCTGAATCGCATCCTCCGCTTCTTCCTCCGAGACCAAAAAACTAAGAGCATACAGGTACATCGGTTTCGAGTATTCTTTATAAATATGCTCGAATCTTTCCTTTTTTCCTGCTCTATTTTTCGTTTTTTCCATCTTTGATCGCCACATCGCAGACAAAATTACAAATTTATTTGGGTATTTATATACATCTTTATTCCAAATTCCATTGGTAGGATTAGCGGCGGGGCGATTTTGTATGAATCGGTTATGTGAGTCGAATACCATGTAAACCGGGTTTCAGTTATTTTCTGTGAAAAAAAATTTTTTTTGATTCACCCGATTTTCTTTTTTGTTTTCTATATATAAAAGATAGTGAATTATGGAAACATGGAATGAAACAGATGAGTGGGCTGACCGATATGTGCGGGGAGATCTTTCCGGAGAAGATCGGGTTGCACTGATAAAGTGGTGAGAGGCTTCGCCGGAACACCTCAGGCAGTTCCGAAAGATACTTCAAACGGAAATGCGGGTATCGGCTGCGGGAAAATGGCGGCGGTTAGACCGGACACAGGAACGGGTGTGGGAACGTATTACTCCGGCCCTTGTGAATCGTAAGGAACGGTTGTATTTGTGGGGGATGCGTATAGTGGCTATAATTATCGTTTTGATAGGAGTATTTTTTGCATGGCAAATCCGACAGGCGCCGACAGAAAAGTTTATTCCGGTTGCGGAAGTAGTAAAGATAGAGTCCGGTTCGCCGAAGGCCATTCTGGTGATGAATGCGGGGGAACCGATTGAATTGAAGGAGGGAGAAAGTCGCCAGGTAGCGGATGTCTTTGGAGTTAAGGTAATTCAGGATTCAACGGGTGGCTTGCGGTTTGAAGATAGAGAAGGAGCAGAAGAAGAAATAGGGAAAAGTTCGGTTATCGTACCTGAAAAAGGAGAGTATTTCGTCATATTGAGCGACGGTACGAAAGTCTGGATAAATTCGGATTCGGAATTGGAATTCCCGAATCGGTTCGGCGAGGATATCCGTGAAGTAAAATTAAAGGGAGAAGCCTATTTCGAGGTGACTTCTGATTCGCGGAAACCGTTTTACGTGTTGGCGGGAGAAACAAAAGTACACGTATTGGGAACGGCATTCAACGTGTCGGCTTATCGGGAAGACCGACAAACAGAGGTCGCTTTATTACGGGGAAAGGTGAGTTTTGATGTAAAGGATAAAGTTTATGTACTTGTTCCCGGGGAGATTGCGACTTTAAATCGGGAAAGTGGAGAAACGATTGTCCGGAAAGGCGATGTGGCGGCGATAGTGGATTGGAAGGCGGGACGATTTAACTTTGAAGACATGTCTTTGGAGGAGTTGACTGTGAAGTTGTCCCGTTGGTATGGAGTGACGTTTGTTTTTAGTGATGAAGCAGTCAAAAAATTGCGTTTCTCTGGTGCTATGACGAAGTATAGGACATTGGATTATGTGCTGGATATGATTTCTAAAACAACCGATGTGACATTTAGTTTGAAAGAAAACAGAGTGACAGTTTCTTCGAAGAAATAGACTCATGTGACAACAAATAAAAAATCCCGGATAGTGGTGACGCACGATCCGAGATAGGAGTTCGTTAACTAATATTAACTTATTTACAAAGGTATGAAAAAAAAGCGAATGAGGTGGCTCTTTGTACGTAATTTTGGGCTACGAAGATTTTTAAAGCTTATCAAGTTAAGCGTGTTTTTATTATTGGTTAGTATGCATCTGGCAGTCGCGGATGTAGGGGCTCAGGCTAAAATTACTATCGGGGCAGGAACTGTAACTTATTGGGAATTGTTTAATCAGATCAAGAAACAGACCGGTTTAACGGTGGTATATAGTAATAATGAACTGGATAAGCACAGGACTGTCGAGGCTGGATTTATAGAGTCGGATTTGAGAACCGTATTGGATAAAATTTTAACAGGGACTCGATTGACTTACGAGATTATGGATGAATTCATTGTGTTGAAAGTAGTTCCGGAAGAAAAAAAGAATGTCTTGAATATTGTCGGTCAGGTGACTGATAAGAATAAAGTGCCTCTTCCGGGGGTAACGGTAATTGTAAAGGGATCGAACTTAGGTACGGCAACGGACCAGGAGGGACGATACCGGTTAAATATACCGGAGATTAAAAATCTGTCTTTACTGTTTTCTTTCATCGGGATGAAAACCCGCGAAGTGGTGTATACGGGCAAAGATACGATAAACGTGGTCATGGAGGAGGAAGTGGCAGCCATGGATGAAGTGGTTGTGACAGGTATTTATGAAAGAAAAAGGAGCGATTTCACTGGATCTGCTTCTACGTTTACGGCTGAAAAATTGAAAGAAGTGGGAAACCAAAACATTCTGCAAAGTTTGAAAAGTCTTGATCCTGCATTTGCGATTGTCGAGAGTAATGAATGGGGCTCAGACCCCAACCGGTTGCCTGACATCGAAATCCGGGGCAAAACAAGCATCATCGGGATGAAAGAGGAATTGGAAGCCGATCCCAACCAACCGCTGTTCATTTTAGATGGTTTCGAAACTACCCTTCAGACGATTATAGATTTAGACATGGACCGGGTAGCTTCTATTACCATTCTGAAAGATGCCGCTTCAACGGCGATTTACGGTTCCAAAGCTGCGAACGGCGTAGTTGTGGTTGAAACGAAAACGCCGGCTCAGGGAAAATTGCGGGTAACCTATTCGGGTAATTTCAATTTTCAATTGCCGGATCTTTCCAGTTATAACCTGATGAATGCCCAAGAAAAAGTGGCGTTTGAGGAATACGCTGGCCGTTACAAAGTCAGTGCCTGGGGAGGGACTTTCGCAGGAGGAGAGCAACTCCAGCAACTGCATAACGACCACCTGCGTTCAGTTGCGCGTGGGGTGGATACTTACTGGTTATCGGAACCGTTGCAGATGGGTTTCAACCACCGTCACAACCTATATGCAGAGGGTGGGGATGAACACATGCGTTACGGTTTTGGTTTAAGTTATAATGGCGTGACCGGTGTGATGAAGGATTCGAAGAAAAATCTGTTCAGTGGTAATCTGGACTTGTTGTATCGTAAAGGAAAACTGCAATTCAGCAATAAACTGACGGTGAATCTTTCCAATTCAGGAGATCCCGTGGTAAATTTCTCTACTTATGCTGCCGCCAATCCCTATTATGAAAAACGGGTGGATGGCCAGGTGGAAAAATGGCTGGAGTATGTGGAAGATTACATAGAAGCTCCTAATCCCCTGTGGAATGCCAGCCTGAACAGCCGTTCGCTTAAGCGGTCGTTAGGTATTACGGATAATTTTGCGGTTGAATATAATCCGTTTCAATCTTTGAAATTGAGGGGGCGGATAGGGATAACCAGAACCACCTCGGAGACGGATGACTTCATTTCGCCGGAGGATACGCGGTTTGAAGATACCGAGGAACTGAAGAAAGGATCTTTGACCTATTCCAATACCAAAAGTTTTAACTATGATGGAGAATTTTCCGCTATTTACGGAACGATATTCGCCGAAAGACACCGGTTGAATGTGGTGGGTGGTGCCAGTTTCTCTAATTCACAGTCAGAAAGAAACGGATATTCGGTTATTGGTTTTCCCAAAGGTGCGTACGATACGCCTGCATTCGCCAACAGTTATCCGGAGAACGGCAAGGCCTCTTACGGCGACTCCCAGTCGCGGTCGATGAGCGTGTATTTCAACGGAGGTTATGCCTACAATAGCAAATACTTGATGGATGTGACCTGGCGTATGAACGGTTCTTCCGTGTTCGGGAGCAACCATCGTTATATGAACACCTGGTCATTCGGTTTGGCGTGGAACCTGCACAACGAATCTTTCATTGCCGATCATACCGATCTGTTTCAGATGCTCAAAATCCGGGCCTCTATCGGTAATCCGGGAAACCAAAGTTTTGCATCCTATCAAAGCATCACGACGTACAATTTCAACAACCGCCAGCGGAACTATTTCGAGCAGGCCATCAACCTGTACGCTTTGGGTAACCCTGATCTGAAATGGCAGGTGACTCTGGACAGGAATATCGGAGTGGATGTGACGCTACTTCAGAATAGGGTGTCCTTCACATTGGATTATTACGACAAAAATACCGATCCGGTACTGGCATCCATCAGCGTGCCTGCTTCTGTCGGTGTAACTACTGTATTGACCAATATCGGCGAACAGCGTTCGAATGGCTTTAACGGTTCGGTGACGGTGTCTCCCATCTATCGTCCGAGCGAAAGAATCATTTGGTCGTTGCGGTATAACTTCCGTACACAGAAGTCTAAATATGACAACATCGGCAATTCTTTGGACAAATTCAACGAGGAGGGGCAAAACACTAATCTGAAGCGTTATTATGATGGAGCCAGTCCCGATGATTTGTGGGCCGTACGTTCTGCCGGTATCGATCCCGCTACGGGACAGGAGATTTTCATCAAGAAAGACGGTTCGTATACATACGATTTCAGTTTTTCGGATGAGGTGAAAGTGGGAACAGATCGTCCGAAAATAGAGGGCGTTTTCGGTAGTTCGTTTACTTATAAGGGATTCAGCGTAAATTTCGATTTCAGATACCGGTGCGGCGGACAGATGTTTAACAGTTCGTTGTTCAACAAAGTGGAAAATATCACTTCTGCCGGATTGAACAACAATCAGGATAAACGGGCTTTTTATGACCGTTGGAAGAATCCGGGAGACCGTGCTAAATACAAAGCCATCAACCTGACCGGTTCGACACAGATGTCGTCTCGTTTTGTGGAGGACGACAATACCTTGACCCTGGAATCTTTCCGGGTGGGCTATGAGTTCGATTCGGCTGCGATAGCAAAGTTCGGATTAAAGGCTTTGCGAGTGAATGCTTACATGAACGATGTATTCAAAATCTCCTCCATTAAGACGGAACGGGGTACGGAATATCCGTTCGCGAGGTCTTTCTCATTATCCGTTTCCGCATCATTTTAACCATTAATCGAATTATCATGAAACATATATTCAAACAAACAAGTAGTATTGTCGTCGGACTGCTGATGTGTACGGCCTGCAACAACTGGTTAGACATCCAACCGTCGGACCGTATTGCAGAAGACCGGGTATTTTCTCAGGTCAGTGGATTCTGGGGGGCATTGAACGGGGTATATACCGAATTGCTCAGTTCCAATCTTTATGGTGGTTTCCTGACTGTACAAGGCGTGGAGGTCATGGCACAACGTTATAATGTATCGCAAAATCAGGAAACGTTTTACAATCTGTCGCAGTACGCCTTTACACAAGAGCAGGTAAAACTCCGGTTGGAGAGCTATTGGAACGAAGCATATAAGCAGATCCTTGAATGTAATAATATTTTGGAAAATGCCGAAGTGCGTCATGGTGAAGTATTGAATGACAAACAATATAATTTAATCAGAGCGGAAGCTTTGGCATTGAGAGGATTTCTGCATTTCGATTTGTTGAGGATGTTCGGGCCGCTACCCACCCAGCTTGATTCAAAAGCTATCCCTTACAAAGAAACGATTTCCGTGTCCGCTCCCGGTATGCTGACAGGCAACGAGGTGATCGAAAAAGTACTGACGGATTTGGCAGAAGCGGAAAGTATCTTGAAAAATTGGGATCCGGCAGTGAGTGAAGGGATGCTGATGGCTGTCAATGATGATGACCATGATAATGATGGGAACACTTACCGTTTTCGCGGATTAAGGCTCAATTATTATGCAGTGGTGGCTTTGAAAGCCAGGGTTTATCTTTGGGCCGGCAACAAGACAGAGGCATTGAAATATGCTAAAATGATTATAGAAAATCCGGAAGCGGAAACTTTATATCCGGCGGTAACACGGGCTGCAGCTACCGACTACTCCAATCCGGACCGTTCGTTTTCATCGGAAGTGTTGTTCTCTCTGTTGAATGAAAACAAGAAAGATTTGTACAACACCTATTTCAACTCCTCTAATGCGAGTTCTTCCAATAAACTGATACCGGCGGCTCAGCGAGTACAGAACCTGTTCGGCGATGATGCGTTGAGTGACTATCGGTATAATTGGTGGGAAGCTTCCAATGGCATAGGAGAAACGAATCTGCTGATGAATGTGCGGTTGCGTAAAATTGCAGACACCGACCTGGTATACGGTAAGCTGATGCCGTTGATTCGCGTGAGCGAGATGTATCTGATTGCTGCTGAATGTGCCACGGAAGAGCAGACACAATACGATTACCTGAACGCACACCGTCTGAGAAGGGGTAATCAGGTGCAGGTGACGACAGGATTAGAGGGCGAATTGGCCAAAGAATACTCCAAAGAGTTTCTGTGTGAAGGACAGTTATGGTTCTACTATAAGCGTACAAACACTGCAAAAATTCAATCGGGTTCCTCCAATACCAACATCACAATGAGTAATGCTAAGTATGTTCCGAATTTGCCGGATAGTGAAATCAAATATAGAAATTAGAGTATCATGAAAAAACTATTATTTATTATCATTGGTTATTCCTTGCTGCTCGCTGGCTGTGGGGAAAACGAAGCGATCTACTATGAAGGAGAGTCGGATAGCACTTCGGGAATTTATTTTGCTTATTATACAAGTACTACCCGTGAGGGGGCTTCGGTTATTTACAATTATAGCGATACCACTCGCGATAACTCCTTGGCCTCCGTGGTGGGAGAATATGCACAGGTGAGAATTCCTGTTCGATTGTTCGGGAACGTTTCGGAAGAGGATCGTCCTTTTGTCGTTAAAACGATAGGGGGAACCGTTGAAGAAGGGAAAGATTTCACCCTACCCGAAGAATTTATTATGCCTAAAGGCGAAGCATTGGCTTATGTAACGGTTAACGTCAAAAAAACAGAAGAACTGCAAGACGGAATTGTGCGTTACATCACCTTAGGACTGGAAGAAAACCAGTACTTTAAGGCATACATCAAGAAACGCATAGTAGGTAATGACACCATCGACGTGCAACGGATTACCATTCGCTATTCTTTGGTATTTGCAAAACCGTTTAGTTGGGATTTTTATAAAACAAATTGGGGTGAGTATTCCCATACTAAATTAAATTTTATACTATCCGTTATGGGATGGACGTATTCCCAGTTCTCACAGAAAAATTTCTATTACGTGTCTCCGTCGGTATGTGTGCTCACACGTATGGAATTGCAAAAAAGGGCTGATGAAGGTAATCCGGTACGGGAACTCGACGGTTCATTGATGCAATTGGGCTCAGATTATTTAGTTGATTATAGTGCATACGAATAAAAAAAGAAAGAATAATGAAACACAATGTTATATTACTGTTATGTCTCGTCCTCGGTCTGTTCTCTTGTTACGATGATAAGGGAAATTACGATTACAGGGAGATTGACGAACTGACCATTACCGGCATTCCGGAAGAGCTGATGTCTGCATTGTATAAATCGGAAAATCTGGTATTGTCACCGGCCGTGACCTCGAAATTTGATGGGGTGATTAACGCCGATGATCCCAATTATGAATTTTCTTATTATTACGATAGACCGGTAGGAGGTGATTTCCTGGAACCAAGGCTGTTGGATTCCAGTAGGGTGAAAGATCTGAATATTCTGGCAGAAATAGATCCCGGTAATTATACTGTCTGGTTCAAGGTGAAGGATTTGCGGACCAATATTGTCACTTCTGCTGAATTCAAACTGAGCGTGGTGACCTCCACGACCAAAGGGTGGGTCGTATTATGTGAGGAAGGCAGCGAACGTAAAGTCAGAATAGATATGATCGGTGAGGTTGGTGACCGGATTGCTGTTTCGAGAAATCTGCTGGACTTTTTACCGGAATCACATGGCGCTTGTCAGATCCTTTTGGAGAGTAATATGCTGTACACAGCTAATTCTCCTTATTTAAATTTATATACGGAAGATAATAGTTTTTGTATATGGTCTTATAACGGCAATTTCAACCGTAATTTTAATGACCCGAGAAGTACGGTATTTGCACGCTCCATAGATGACTTTATTGTGAGAGAGGAAAATAATTACAGCTATATAGTCATTACCGCAGATGGAGATGTTTATCAAAAAATGAGCAGTAGTTCGGCTTTATATGATGTGAAAATTAACGTAGACGAGCCGTTCGGGGAACCTAACTACAAAATGGCTCCCTTTATCGGTGTCGGATGGTCAAACGGTTACAACGGAATCCTGTACGATAAGACGAACCGGAGGTTTAAATACTTTTTGCAATATGCTGCGATTCCTAACGGAACAAAGTATTTATTCGATCCCAAAGAGCCCGAGACCGGTTCCAAACTTTTCGACTGGAACACGGGAAAGGACATGGTTTACATGGCAGGTACGAGACAGGGAGGCGGCAATCTGGTGTTCGCTTTGCTGAAAGATGCTGCGGGACAATATAGTATATATGGCATCACAGCAGGACAATATCAGGATTCGCCTGTGCAGAGCACCTACATGGATATAGATGCTGCCAAAGCGCCGGGATTGGCGAACGCAACCTGTTTCGCATTCCACCCCACTCTGCCGTTCCTGATATATAATAGCGGCAATGAAGTGTATTTATACGATATGTCCACTCGTTCGGCCCGGCGGGTTCTTATTCTGCCTGGCGAAAACAGCGTATCTATGCTTAAATTCAATAAGCTGCCGCGATTAGGCTTAGGACATAGTATTCATTATCCCGATGTTGCCATTGATTGTCAGTATCGTTTGGCGGTAGGCTCCGTTAATTCCGATGCGGAAGCCGGTAGCGAAGGAATTTTACGCTTCTATGATGTCCCTGAATTTGCCGGAGATTTAACGCAGTTCGGCGAGACGTATACCGGATTCGGTATCGTCAAAGATATCGCTTACAAAGCAAGATAAAAATGCCCGATAGGGAAAATGTCTGAATTTATCCGACCGGATGGAAAAATAGGAAACGGGATTCAATAAAATGGATCTCGTTTTTTTCTTTCTTCTTGTTTGGGTTGGGATGACATTTTCTCGTTGAATATATCGTGTTGGTTTATTCGGTTGTAGGGAGCTTGGATCTGATTCATCGCCAGTATGCTTTTGGACTAATTTATACGCTTGTTTTAATAATTAATGAAACGTTATCATATTGATATTAAAATTATTTGTACTTTAGGGCTTTGAAATTTTTATCATATTTTATTGAAATGGCATTATTCGGATTATTCGGAAAGACTAAAAAAGAGAACCTGAATAAGGGGTTAGAAAAGACCAAAGAAAGTGTTTTTAAAAAGCTGGCCAGAGTGGTGGTCGGCAAATCTAAAGTAGATGACGAGGTGTTGGATAATCTGGAAGAGGTTTTGATCACCTCGGATGTAGGTGTCGAGACTACGGTCAGGATTATCGAACGTATCGAGGAGCGTGTACAACGCGACAAATATATGGGTGTCGATGAATTGAACCGGGTGTTGAAAGAGGAGATCGTCGCTTTGTTGAAAGAGAATACTGTTAACGATGCCGCTTCGTTCGAATTACCTGAAAACGGTGTGCCCTATGTGATCATGGTGGTGGGAGTGAATGGAGTGGGGAAAACGACTACGATCGGAAAGTTGGCCTATAAATTTAAAGAAGCCGGTAAAAAAGTGGTATTGGGAGCTGCCGATACTTTTCGTGCTGCTGCTGTCGATCAATTGGTGATCTGGGCAGACCGGGTCGGAGTGCCGATTGTAAAACAGGCAATGGGTGCCGATCCCGCTTCTGTTGCTTACGATACGTTAAGTAAAGCCAAGGCCGACGGAGCTGATGTCGTGATTATCGACACCGCCGGACGGTTGCATAATAAAATAAACTTGATGAATGAGCTGACAAAGATCAAAAACGTAATGAAAAAGGTCTTGCCGGAGGCTCCGAATGAAGTGTTGTTGGTATTGGATGGCTCCACCGGACAAAATGCTTACGAACAGGCCAAGCAGTTTACACTGGCGACGGAAGTGAACGCTTTGGCTATTACAAAACTCGATGGAACCGCCAAAGGAGGTGTGGTTATCGGTATATCCGACCAGTTCAAGATCCCTGTGAAATATATCGGTATCGGTGAGAAAATCGAAGATTTGCAGGTATTCAACCGGGAGGAATTTGTCGATTCGTTGTTTAGTTAAATGAAGAAGATATTGTTTGTATGTCTGGGGAATATTTGCCGTTCTCCGGGTGCGGAAGCAATCATGAAGGCATGGATAAAGAAAGAGGGCAAAGAAAAAGAGTTCTTGATCGATTCGGCCGGACTTTATAGCGGACATGCCGGAGCTCTTCCTGATGAGCGGATGCGCCGGCACGCAAGCCGCCGGGGATATGTCCTGGATAGTCGTGCCCGTACTTTTTATCCGACTGCCGATTTTGCAGAGTTCGATATGATCATCGGTATGGATGACCAGAATATCGAGGCTTTAAAACGTGCAGCAATAAATGAGGAAGAAAGAGCGAAAATCTTTAAAATGACTGATTTTTGCCGGAAATCCACTTCATATTCCGAAATTCCCGACCCTTATTATGAAGGTCCCCAAGGATTCGAGCTGGTGCTCGATTTATTGGAAGATGCGGTTGCCGGACTTTATTGGTATTGTTTGGCCCATTATTGATCCGGATATCTGAAAACTTTACAGTCTGAAAATCTTTCAGACTGTTTTTTTATTTATATAATAATGCGATTTTTTTTGTATATTTTAAACTTTGATCAGACTTCGGCATAATTTTTGTTATTTTTTTGTATGTATATATAGGAGATAATTCTATCCCAACATCTAAAACTATTATACTTTGGAATACGTTTAAAATTAAATAATGTTCTTGATATTGAAGAATATCTGGTATAAAATATAGACTAATATTGAATTTATGAGAAAACTATTTGTTTGTATGTTAGGGATTATCCTATTGGCTGCTTGCCATTCGGAAAGTGATTTTTCCGGAGAGGGGACGGCAGAAGTGAGTCTCTGTCTTTTGGCTGATCCTTCTTTTGTAAAGACGAAGGCAATTGATGTTTTAGCCTATCAGAATGTAGATAATTATACGGTGGAGCTTTCTAAAGACGGTACTATTTTTGAGACGGTGAAATATGGAGATATGGAGTTGGCTAAAAAATTGGAACCGGGAAATTATTCTATCCGGGCGTATTACGGTGAGAATGTGGCTGCCGGATATGATAAACTTTATGTAGAGGGATCACAAACCTTTAATTTAGTGAAAGGGGATAACCGGGAGGTGAAGTTTACTTGTGTACCTGCCAATGTGAAAGTAAATATTAAATTCGAGGATAATTTCTTCGAGTTTTATTCAGATTGTAAGGTAAATTTGAGTACGAGGCATTTGTCGGTTCCTTTTGTAATGGCAAAAGAAGATGTGGATAAAGATGCTTTTTTCAAAGCGGATGCTGCCGGTGAAACTTTGACCTTGACTTTCGATTTGAAGGATAAACAAGGGGTGACTGTAAGTCCTGAAAATTTTGGGGAACAAGTGGTATCGATTAAACCGCGCGATTTTCTGACAATTACGATTAAACCGAAAATGATTGACGTCGAGGGGGGTAAAATTGATGGTATTACCGTTACGATCGATGATTCCGTTACTATTCAGGAATACCCTATTGAAATACCGGATGAATTTTTACCTGGAGAAGACACAGAAGTAGGAAATTAATGAAGAAAAAATGATGAAAACGAATAATTATATAATATTGGGCCTGCTGGCTTTGGGCTTTATGGCTTGTGAGATGCGGGACGAACTTAAAAAATTACCCTCGAAAGAAGATCAGCAGGAAGAAGGTTGGTTTACTCTGGATGTGGTTTCTAACGGTCAGAATCAAACGACAAAGGCTGCTTTTGATTCAAAAGATGTGGATGCGACTTTGTATCCGGTCGAAATTATTAATATGATATCAGGAACAACAGAACATCACTATGATAGTTATGCCGATCTGTTGACTCAAGGACAGGTAAAATTGGTTATTGGGAAATATAAAGTAGTTGCCTATAACTATGATGGTAGTAATGTGAATGCTTCTGAAAGGCCTTGGTTTAGAGGTGAAACAGAATTCGAAATCCTGGCGGGAAAAACCACGAAAGTAAATACGATCTGTAAATTGCAAAATATTGCAGTTACAGTAGGGTTTACAGATAATTTTAAAAAACAATTTCAGGATGATTATGCAATTACAGTGACTAATGGAGAGGCAGGAGTCAAAGTGTTTGAAAAAGAACAGTTAGGGAAAACTTTCTTTTTTAAAGTACCGGAGAAGAAGAATAGTGTACAGCTGACAGTGAAAGCTACGACAACGGCAAACACTCAGATTGCTCAAAATTATACTGTAACTAAACCTGCTGATGCAGAAGGAAATAGTAATCTGGTATCAGGAGATGAATTTACGGTAAATATTGATGCCGGCAATGAACCTTCGGTAGATCCTACAACTCAGATCGAATTGAATATCTCGGTCGATCTGACGATGAATGAAACGGGATTGACGATCGAGATTCCAACAGAAAATATCGTATTTAACGGTGATGGTGGTTCTACGCCTGATCCGGATGTACCTGATCCGGATGATCCCGGGAAAGACCAAATTACAGTGACCGGTTTAGGTGAAACTTATAATTTACCCTTATCGGAGGGACAAAAGGTATTGGTCAATATTTCTGCACCTAAGGGAATTACTAAATTATTGGTAAAAATCGATTCCGATAATGAGGAGTTTATGGCAACATTGGGAGGCTTCGGATTAGCTGAGGAATTCGATATTGCCAATCCAGGAAAATTATTTGATGTTTTGAGTAATTCTTTAGAGAGTGGGAATGGAATCGGTTTGATAGATCCTGACGATCCGATAAAAGGAAAGACTTCTTATCTGTTCGATGTGACGGATTTTATGGTATTGTTGAATTTATATGCTCCGAGTACGAATACTTTTACGTTAACCGTAGAAGATGGAGTCAGTGAACCGGTGAGCGGTACTTTAACGGTTGTTGCATCAAATTTGGAGTAGAAAATGAAAAGATATTATTCAATTTTTTTATTGTCATTTTTCCTTGGGGCCTGTCAGGATAGTTTAAAGGAAGGATTCGGATATTTGCAGTTTTCGTCGGTGGAGTTGAATAAGACTGTGATTCCGACAAGTAAAGCAACCGGTGAAACGACTGAAAAAATAGCACTTGATCTGATACGGGACGGGGAGGTGATAAGGCATGTGGATGACTGGACTTCTTTAAAGGGAGAAAGCCTGCTTTTACCGACAGGGACTTATGTTGTGAAAGCTTATTCTGCCGATAAAGATGTGCATGCTGTCGGTTTTGAAGGAAAGGCTTATTATGCCGGTCAGACAGACGTAAAAGTGGAAAAGGATGTAGTCAAACCGGTTGAGGTAAGTTGCAAATTAGCTCAATGTATGGTGTCTGTAAAATATTCCGATAATTTTAAGGAAAATTTTAAGGCATATTCCTGTGAAGTCAAAAACCAATACGGTAGTGTAGAATTTGTTCAGGATGAAAGCCGGTCTGCTTATTTTCCGGCTGCGGATCTTATTGCGACATTGAGTTTGACCAATACCGACAACAAATCGTTTACGCTCGGCAAGTCTATCACAGATGTACAGGCACAATATCATTACAGCATTAAATATGATGTTACGAATGAAGGTACAGGTGATTTTAATATTACGGTCGATCAGACGACTCACAATTATATCGTTTCGATTGTCGTGCCTTTGACATCCGATGCTGATCCGGCTTTGCATACCGGAGAGGCGAATGCGTGGGGGCAGTTTGCTTATATTTATGGGACTTCCGATTTAAGCAGTGAGACCGACCCAATCGAATTCCAATATAAAAAAGCTGATGGGACTGAGTGGGTTACTGTTGCTGCTACGTTAGGGGACAATGGGGTGTATTCGGCAAAGACGGCTCAACTTGATTTCGGCACGACTTACCATTACCGTATAGCATGCGGGGCGAAAGTTGGAGCTATGAGTGTATTTACGACAGAGGATTTTCAGGAAGTACCGAATTTGAATTTTGATACTTGGACGCAAAGTGGAAAGAACTGGTATGCGAATGCTGATGCTGCCGATTCCTATTGGGCTAGTGGAAATTCCGGTGTGACTTCGTTCCTTGCCGGTAGTCGTGATCCGATTACTGTAAGGGTAGAAGGGGATGAGGCATATCGAGGATATGCTGCGAAAATGAGTACGATTACCGGTGTTACTTTAGTGACGTCGGCTGCAGGAAATTTGTTTATCGGTACTTATAAAACAAATATGACAAATCCTGCTGCCAGCGTTTCTTTCGGTCGTCCCTATACCGGTGCACGCCCTGTAAAATTATCCGGTTATTATAAATATGAACCGCATGAAACGAATGAAGGGTCTGTTCCGCCTGCGGAAGAATTGCCGATGGACGAATGTAATATCTATATCCGGCTGTGGGATGCCGATGATAATGAAATCGGATTCGGAGAATTTGTCGGTAAAGAAGAAGTGACTACTTATACTCGTTTTGAGATCGATGTGAAATATTCCGATGAAACGGCTAAACCTGCGAAGATGACGATTGTTGCTACTTCCAGCCGTTATGGTGGTGATTTTTCAGGCTCGAAAGTTGTCGGGCGTGTGGGGGCCGGTAGTACGCTTTGGGTTGACGAGTTCGAATTGACATATTACAAATAGATGAAGGGATATATATTTGTTTTTGTGTTCTTTGTTTGCTTGGCGACCGCTGCTCAGGCACAATTAAAATTTGACCGTGAGATACAGACTGGGCTCTTTGTACCGAAAGGAGCCTGGTTAGTGGGCACCACGCTCTCTTATACGGAACTTCGAAGTACTGATTTTAAATTGTTGGTATTGAAAGATTTGAATGGTGACGGTTATACATTTAAAATCAGTCCGTTTGGCGGATACTTTTTTGCAGATAACGTGGCAGCGGGATTACGTTTGGCGTATGCCCGTTCATACATCAATCTGGATAACCTGGATCTGGATTTGGGAGACGATCTGAATTTTAATGTAGCCGACCAGAATTTTTGGGACCATAGTTTTATGGTTTCAGGGTTCCTGAGGACTTATATGGGGTTGGGGAAAAGTAAAGTATTCGGTTTTTTTAACGAAGCACGTTTGTCTTATGGGTATGGACAGGGGAAAGATACTTCCGGTAAAGGAAATGATAAGACTGGTTCTTATCAGACTACCCATAATTTGCAGATCGGTATTGCTCCCGGTTTGGCTGCTTTCGTTACAAACTTTGCAGCAGTTGAAGTTTCTGTCGGAGTGATGGGATTTGATTTTAAATGGATACAGCAGACTCGTAATCAGGTAGAAACCGGACATTATAATAAAAGTTCGGGGAATTTTAAGATAGACTTGTTTTCGATTAATATTGGGATGACCTTTTATTTGTAGGAGAAATGAATGTCAGGATATTGTATGGTTGTATTTGCTTATTAACATTGGCTTCGTGTATAAAGAACGATGTTCCTTATCCTTATATCCCCGGAAATATTCTGGAAATGACGGTAGAGGGGCAGACGGGAGAGACGGAAATCGATGTAGCGAAAAATATAGTCAATATCACAGTCGACGGTAATGTGGATGTCGATAGCCTGAAAGTGCTGAAATTGAAAATTTCAGACAAAGCAATGATGACTCCTGATTCTGCCGCTTGTGTGAAGTTCGTCAAGTTTCCCCGTTGGGGGTTCGATTCCCTTGAGGCTCTGCCTTCAGCTGCAAATACTTGTATGCGTTTAGGAAAACCTGCTAAAATCTTGTTACAAACCTATCAGGAATATTATTGGACGATTCAGGTAAAACAAGTGATCCACCGGGCTATTAAGGTAAAAAATCAGGTGGGAGAGGCTATTGTCGATGAATCGAATAAAACGGTATTGATTTATGTTACCGAGGAGCAAAAATTGGATGAGATTCAAATCGATTCCATGGAATTGGGAGGAAGTAAAGCAACCGTAGTTCCGTCACCTCAGACTGTGACGAATTTTTTCCGGCCTCAGAAGTTTATTGTTTGCCGTCTTGGTAAATATTTTGAAGAATGGATTGTAGATGTGGTGCAAACCGCTTCGATAGGGACACCCGGAGAAGCGGACGTATGGGCAAGACATGCTACCGTTTCCGGTGGAATCAAACAAGGTGTCGATCCGGAGATTGAATACAAAAAAGAGAGTGAGAGTACATGGACAACTTTGGCTTCAGAAGCAATAACAAAGACGAGTAGTACCGCCTTTAAGGCCGAATTGACGGGTTTAGAGGATGGAACTACTTATTTCTGGCGGATCGTAGCTGAGGGACAGACCAGTGATGAGGCGACTTTTACGACAGAGAAAATAATAGAGGTACCTAATCTGAATTTTGATACCTGGACTCAGGATGGAAAGAACTGGTATCCGAATCCGGTAGCCGATAATTACGAGGATCCTCAGGCTTACTGGGCAACCGGTAATGAGGGAGTTACTTCTGGATTGGCCGGAGGATTCGAGGCTAATTCAGCTCCTTCCGACGATGCTGTAAGTGGGAGGGCGGTTCGTATGATTACTTTAGGAGGAGTTAATTTGGTCGGAACGGCTGCGGGAAACTTGTTTGTCGGTACTTATAAGACCAATATGACAAAGCCTTCTGCCAGCGTTTCTTTTGGACGTCCTTTCACAGGAGCCCGTCCGACAGGTTTGAAAGGATGGTATAAATACAGATCTATGCCCGTGGATTATGTCGGTTCTCCTGCCGATTTAAAAAATGATCAGTGCCATATTTACGTGAAAGTTTGGGATGCAAGTGATAATCTGATCGGTTATGGGGAATTTGTAGGGAGCGAGACGGTCACCCAATATACCGAATTTAGTTTTGATATTGCTTATAGCAATAAAAAAGCAAAACCTGCAAAGATGACGATTGTAGCAACTTCCAGTCGTTATGGCGGTGATTTTAAGGGGTCTAAAGTTTCCGGTTCCGTTGGGACGGGAAGTGAGTTGTATGTAGATGAGTTTGAACTATTATACGAATGATTATGCGTAAAGTCTATTATATACTCTTATGTTGTGTCTGGCTTGGTCAAGTAGCTTGCCAGGACAAGGGAACGGAGGTCGGAGGACAGGGCCGGATCCGCCTGTCTATAACGGACCGGGTCATAAGTAAAGCTCTGCCTGATGCTTTGAGTCCTGAATTGACCGATCGGTTTCAGGTAGAAATGATTCGCCTGGAGGATAACCGCTTGGTATTCGGAGGTACTTGTGCCGATTTTAATGCAAGATCACAATTGTTCAGAAGTGGCGAACATACCATACAGGTATCTTATGGAGATAACCCTCTGCTGGCTATGGATGCGCCTTATTATGTTTCAGAAAAGGAAACTGTCATAGTAGAGTCCGGAACAGAACAGGAGGTCGTATTACAGTGTCGGGTAGGGAATGCTGTTGCTTCTTTTGAGTTTTTAAATGCAGATAAACTCGATAAAATGTTGAAGAATTATTATATCGAGCTGGTTGTAGGGGGCGAAACTCTGAAATGGAATCCGGGGAGTAGCGAACATCCATACATAAAAGCCGGTAGTGAGGTGGAATTTTATTTAAAAGGTACCTGGATCGAGAATGGTTTACCTTATGCCCGGAAATTTGCTAATGTGATGCCGGTAGAAGTAGGGAAAAGGTATCATTATAAATTGAAATTCGATACGTCGAATTTGACAGGGATCATCTTAGATATAGAGGTGGAAGCTGCTGTAGAAACAATTACAGTAAATGAAACTTTGCCACAGGAGTGGCTACCGAAACCGAAAATCACCGCAGAAGGATTCGATGAAAATAATCTCCTGACTTATACCGAAACTGAAGAGGCTAAAACTGCCGTTATTAGCTATGCTGCCGTTCGGCCGGTACAAGATGTCGAGATAACCTTGAATTTTGCCGATCCTAATCTTTCCGCTTTAAATAAGACTTATCTTTTGTCGACAATAACAGAGGAAGATCGGCAAGCTTTGCAAAATGCTGCTATTGTTCTGCCGACTTTAGATCAAGTTGCTACTATGGGAAAAATTGATTTCACGGAAATGACTTCTTCCTTGTTGACAAAAGATGGAGGTTTAGATGCTGACAATCAGTTTCAGGTAAGGATAAAAGCCAACGAACGTTGGAGTGATAAAGCGGATTATACCGTTAAGACGATTAAGCCTGTATTTTCTATTGGCGTATATCCGGGAAATATCTGGACCAAAGAATTTACAGCAAATCCTTTGGTGGCTGATAGTGTGAAAACCGGAGATTTTACTAAATTTAGTGATATCACCTATGAATTTAGTACGGACGGAACCAATTGGACTACTTTAGCTGCTGATTTGCGGAAGGATGAATTGACACCAGGGAGCACTTATTATGTAAGGCCTAAATACCGGGGACAGGTACCGGGGAAAGTGACGAGTTTTCGTACATATGAAGCTTTGGCTATCCCCAATTCAAATTTGGATGAAGGATATGAAACCAGTTATCCTAAAAGCGGAAACCCTTTATATACTTTTAATGGGGGATGGATTGGAACGAGAAATCCGTTGACTTGTCATTCAAATGGTGTAAATGCTTTCTATGTTTCAAAATCCAGTACTTTACCGATAACTGATAACGGTAGTACGGTCGCCCATATGATGACTATTGGGTGGGGGCAGGGTAATTCTTGTAGTTTTGGAAATAAAAGCGGAAGCGTTATTAAAAATATTTCTTCAGGAATAGTATGTGTCGGAGAGTATGATTCCGGACAAGATTCGATATACGCCAAAAGTGCTTATGTCAGACCGACTTCCATGACTTTTGTGTATAAAGCTTCTCCTTATGGTGACGATGAATATTTGATTAGTATTCAGTTAATTAACATTACAGACGGTTTGGAGACTGTTATAGGTAGAGCGGAAATAAAGTCGAATAATACTCAATCTGACTACATAACCCAAAATTTAGATGTCGTTTATAATGAGCAATTTGTTCAGTTACCCATATCACATGTCAGATTGATTTTTAAAGCCGGAACGAAAGAAGACCGGGATCATTTGGAGGATAAATTTAGTAAAGAGGGTAGTGGATCATTCTATTCCAACTATTATTTGAAAGGTTCGCAGTTTTGGTTGGATTCTTTTGTATTGAATTATAATAAATAGTTTGTTGGGATGAAAATACATATTATTATTATATTTTTTTCTGTTATTTTGGGTGCTTCTTGTGAAAAATCTGAGAGTCAGAGAGTGAATTATGGTTCTATATTATTAGAAAGTATTCACTTTAGTGTTGGTGGAGAAACTATTCCCCTGTCCCGTGCCGTGGATGCAGGTCTGCAGGTTCAGATCCGACAGAATGGTGTTTTGTTAGAAGGTCAGGACTATGCTCCTGGAACAGACTTTTCTAAACGGATAACTTTGCCGGTTGGTGAGAATTATACGGTAAAAGCTTTTACCCCTGACCAAACAGAAGCGGGTAATGATGAGCCGGGGCATCCGGTGTATAGTGTCGAAAGTGAACCCTTTGAAGTGATCGAAGGGGATATTACTACCCTTTCTTTGACTGCACCTCAGATCAATGTGGGAGTAGCCATGAGCTGTGACGAGTCGTTTGCCCGTGAATTTACAGAGATTTCTGTGGCTATCGTGTCGGAAAGCGGGCGTTCGGTGACTATTACCGGTGCGGAGGATACGGGGTATCGTTATTTTACATTGCCGGTTTCGGGAAAGTTGAGTTACACTGTCCTGGCGGCGAAGAATCAGGATGGAGAAGTGATGCAGAAAACTTCCGCTTTGTCGGTAGAAGCCAAAAATTATAGGATAAATTTAGCAATCGAGTGATTCGGATTTTTAGAATTGTGTGTATTTTAGGAGGCAAAAGCAGGGACGAATGAACACAGTTGTAAAATGGAGCAATATTTCCCGGCGATCTGTTTTGATTGCCGTAATGCTTTTTATTATTCTCTTTCTTTTTTGGTGGTCTATACTGCCGGTCCCCTTGTTTCAGGACCCTTATGCTACGGTGTTGTTCGACCGGGAAGGGCAGGTTATGGGTATGAAGGTGGCGGATGATGGGCAGATGCGTTTTGAAGAGGTTCAGGATTTGCCTCCCCGCTATGTTATTTCTGTTTTGGTTTTCGAAGACCGGTATTTTTTAGCCCATCAGGGGGTGAATTGGTGGGCTTTGTGCCGGGCATTAGTGCAGAATATACAGGCCGGGCATGTGGTCAGTGGGGGAAGTACGCTTTCGATGCAGGTGGTGCGTTTGGCTTTGGGAAATCCGCCCCGTACCGTTCCTGAAAAGATAAGGGAGATTTTCCTGACACTACGGATGGAGCAGAGTTATTCTAAAAAACAGATTTTGGAGATGTATGCTTCACACGCTCCTTTTGGGGGGAATGTAGTCGGCATACGGGCGGCTGCGCTGAAATATTTTAACCGCCGGCCCGAACAGCTGAGCTGGGCCGAAGCTGCTTTACTGGCGGTGTTACCTAATGCACCGGCATTGCTTTATCCCGGAAAGAACAATACTTTACTGAAACAAAAAAGAGACGGGTTGTTGGCCAAATTATACCGGGAAGGGGTGATGTCCGAAGATTCGTACCACCTGGCCTTGGCTGAGCCCTTGCCGGAAAAAAAGTTCGATATCCCTACTGTGGCACCCCATCTGTTGGCTAAGGCTTATCGGGAAAAAAAAGGAAAAGTGTGCCCGACATATATCGACGGACGCTTGCAGAAAAAGATCAATGAGATCGTAGAACGGCATACTGCTTTACTGAGCCAGAATTATATCTATAACATGGCTGTGTTGGTGGCTCATGTCCCGACCGGAGAAGTCAGGGCCTATGTCGGGAATAGTGCTCCCCGGAAGGGTAGCCGGGGAAATGACGTGGATATTGTTCAGGCCGTTCGGAGTTCGGGAAGTATTCTCAAACCGGCTTTATATGCTTGCATGTTACAGAGTGGGTTTATTTTACCCGGGACCTTAGTGCCCGATATCCCTTCCCGTTTCGGAAGCTATTCTCCTTCGAATTTTAACCGTGATTTTAAGGGCGTCGTACCGGCCAGGCAGGCTTTGGCTCAATCCTTGAATATTCCTTTTGTACGCTTACTCAAAGATTATTCATATGCCCGTTTTTACGATGATCTGAAACAATTGGGTATTCGTTCTTTAAACCGCGACGCCGATCATTATGGACTGAGTCTGATTTTGGGTGGTGCCGAAACGTCACTTTGGGATATTTGTAATTTGTATGGAGGAATGAGTGCTGTATTGAATCATTATAATGACAGAGACGGACAATATTTTGACGGGGAATATTCCCGTTTGAAGGTTTGGGAGGAGTATAGCGGAGCGGAAGGACAAGATGAGGAAGAGAAAAATATTAGTGCGGATCGGAGTGTATTGAAAGCTTCGGCGATCTGGCAGACCATGAAAGCTTTGGAGGAGGTGGAACGGCCGGAAATGGAATCGGGGTGGAAAAATTTTGTCTCGGCGATGAATCTGGCCTGGAAAACGGGAACTAGTTTTGGTTTCCGGGATGCTTGGGCGGTGGGAGTGAATCCCGAGTATGTGATCGGCGTTTGGGTAGGGAATGCCGACGGGGAAGGACGTCCGGGTTTGGTTGGGGTGAGAGCTGCGGCTCCGGTACTCTTTGAGGTCGCTGGTCTTTTGCCTGTGAACCGGCATTTCTACGAACCGGCCGAGGAGATGAAAGAGGTGGTCGTATGTCATCGGAGCGGTTACCGGGCTTCGGCTTATTGTGAGGAGACCGATACCATCCGGGTTTGTGCTGCCGGAAGCAGGACACAGGTGTGTCCTTACCACCGCTTGGTAAATCTCGATGCTACCGGAAAATGGCAGGTGACTTCGGATTGTGAGCCGGTGCACCGGATCAGGATACAGCCCTGGTTTGTGCTTCCACCGGTGCAGGAATGGTACTATTGCCGGACTCATACCGGATATCGCAGATTACCGCCTTATCGTCCGGATTGTCACCCTCAGGGGGAAGAGATGATGGAAATGATTTATCCCCAACGGGGAACCCGGGTTTTTATTCCCAGGGATTTCGGAGGGAAACCCGGACGTGTGGTTCTCGAAGCCGTGCATCGATCGGTTAAAGTGCGGATTTATTGGTATGTCGACGAGCAGTTTTTGGGTGTAACCCACTCCATCCATCAGCAAGAAGTATGGCTGAAAGAAGGTCGCCATACCTTGACGTTGATGGATGAAGAAGGCCATATTTTACAGCAGGTATTCCGGGTGGTAGGGAAGGAAATTCCGGGCGGTGGTTAGAAATCACCCGATCCGGTTAATTCAGGCTGAGTTTAATGCCGGCGAACCAGCTACGGGGAAGGCCCGGTCCGTAAATGTATCCGGCATCCCGAAATTCTCCCCGATCGAAATCTTTTTGGTAGCTTTGAAAAATGTTCTGGATACCACAATTGAGTTGAAGAATATAATTTCCGCTAATGGTAAAATCGTAATTCAATTTAATGTTGGTATCGAAGAAATCTCCGCTTTTTTCCAGTTTGTCTTTTTCGATATATCCGGCCATGTGAGGAACATACATACTTCCTGTATAAGTGCCTGAAGCGGATATACCGAATTTTTTGAAAGGAGAAGTAAAAAACGTGAAATAGCCATACCGGTTGGGAGAACGTAACATTTCACGGGTTTTCTTTGTATCCGGATCGTCACTCCAGGATTGAGGACGATTGTATTTATTCTGCTGGAGAGATATCCCCAATTGGATTTGTACATCCCGGTGAGGGATAATTTTTCCTTCGAGATTGATACCTTTTACTTTGGCACCCGAACCATTACGGCGTTCGAGTATTTTGTTGCCTTCTTCGTCGTAACCGATAGGGCTGACTACAAAAATATGCTTCAATTTGGTATAATATGCTTCAATCAACAGATTGGTTTGTACTCGTCCGAAAGAATGATAAATGTCGGCTGAGACGCTATAACTTCCCGACTTTTCGGTTTTCAGATTCGGATCCGACTGGATCAGCGACACTTCTCCTCCGACAGCAGTTACGTGTAGGTCTTCAGCATAGGTTTGGGGGGCCCGGAAACCGGCCGAATAACTGACTCTGAGGCTGATGTCTTTCAAGGGATTGTAGCGCAGGTTGATACGAGGGCTGAAAATGATATGATCGATGAAACTGTTTTTGTCCAGCCGGCCTCCTGGCAGGATGCTGAATTGCTCTGTTTTCCACTCGTTTTGGAGAAAAAAGCTGTAGATATCAACTTTTTGATCGATGGAACGGTGATACCCCAGCATTTTATCGGCCAGTTTGTTATATACATATTCGCTGCCGGTTGTCAATACTGCCGGCATAAAAAGGAGACGATTGAAATTGTATGAGTATTGAATTCCTGCAATAGCGGTCAGGTCATTTGTCTTGCCATAGGCTTTGGGATCTTTACCTGCTCCGTAATAAGATTGACGGGCAGTGTGTTGGACAGAGGAATACAGATTGAGTTTATGGGCATAATCTTTCGAAAAGAAGGTGAAATCCACCCCACCGCCGTTGATATCATGATCGGCCTGTTCGGTGATATCGGTTTCGTGGGGAGGCAGACTGAATAGATTTCCTCCACGTCGGAATTCCCGGATATTGTGGTATTCTAAAGTCAGTTTGGTTTGAGAGGTGGGTTTGTAAAAACTGCGGAATCCCAGAGTCGTCAGCTTGAGTTTTCCGATTTCTGAAAAATGGTCTCCATCGTGATCATAGTGTTGGCGGTGGCGTGAAGTTCCGAAAAGATAGATTCCTGCGTCCCGTTGGCTGTTGACTAGTGAAGTATTCAGTGAGGTGGTGTTATCGTAGGCCGAGTTACCGATAGCAGTCAGGTTATGACTGATCATAAACAGGTTATTCAGGGGTTCTTTAGTGATGATATTCACTGTGCCACCGATGGCGTTGGCACCATAGAGAGCAGAACCACCACCGCGCATAACTTCGACACGTTCGATCATCCCGGTTGGAATTTGTTCGATACCGTATACACCGTTTAATGAACTGAATAAAGCTTTTCCGTCTAAAAGCAACTGGGTATAGGGACCGTCCAGACCGTTTATGCGGACTTGCTGGAAGCCACAGTTCTGGCAATTAGTTTCTACCCGAAGACCGGGCTGAAAACTGAGTCCTTGGGCCAGGCATACCGAATTGGTATTTTCGAATAATTTCGGAGTCATTACATGGACCACTATCGGTGCTTCCAGCCGGTTTGTTTCGTTTTTATTGGCCGATATCACTACGGTTTCCAACTGGATCATGTCTTCTTCCACTTCAAAATTAAGTTCGTGGGTTTCTCCTTGCCTGAGGGTAATTTGTTTTTCTGCCGATCGGTAGCCTACTCCGTTTACCCGGATAGTATAGGTACCGATCGGTAGGTTTTTTAGAAAATAGTGGCCGGTTTCGTCTGTCGCTGTTCCAAGTGTTGTACCTTTCAGGCTGACAGTGAAGAAAGGAATGTGTTCTCCGGTATTTTTATCGATGACATGACCTGTGAGGTTGGTATCGGTTTTCGTTTTTTTATCTGTAAAATGATCCGCTATAGAGTGATGGACCGACGCAAGTAAGAGCAGAAATAAGAAAAATAAACGCATGGTAATAGAAATTTATAAAGTTTGACGATAGAAAGTTTGGCTTACCGATAGGTATACAAAGTATATCCGGGAAAACTTCGTTTCTGTGGATTCGTTATAGGCAGAGACAAAGTTTCCGTTTTCGGTAAGCAATTGGATACCCTTCGGCAAAGTGCCGTTGAAATTATAACGTTTTTACAGGAGGGCCTCTGAGGTGAAAATGAGGAATGGAGATCGGTTCCGGAGTGCCGGTGGTTTCTGTATAATAAGTGATATGCCGGGTACATGGCAGGTCTGGGATTTCCGGAGAAGTTTGGACCAGACTGTGCCACATCTGCGCATGAGCGATCAGGATTAATGCATTAGCCGAATGATCGTGTCGGGAGGAGCGGGAATCCTTGTTTGTCGGAAGCGGGCAAGAAAAATGCGAATGGACGATAGTAACTCCGTGGGTAATATGGCTTATGAGTAAAAAATGTAATGTCGGCAAAATAACCCAAAAGCAGGGCTAAGAAAAAAATTCGTATACCGGTGTGTTTTTTTACTTTTTGCATGTCTCCTTCACTAAAGTGAGGACAAATATAATAAATAATTTTTAATTATTCTAAATAAAAAAAACTGAGAAGCCGATTAAAACCGGATGGAGATATAAAAACCGGGGTGTTGTCCATCTAAAATTGCCGGCGAGAAAGTGAAATGATGTTTTCGGGCAAACGGACGGGTGAAGATATAGCTGCTGGCTGTTCCGATGGCTGCTCCTCCGGTGATATCCCCCCCCGGAGATTAT
>OGUO01000553.1_pt1 | contig 27766 bp, 19 predicted proteins | sample 1553641 | NCBI WGS metagenome assembly OGUO01 (sample SAMEA2579980, study PRJEB22360) | human gut metagenome | biome: human gut; feature: human-associated habitat; material: faeces | place: Denmark | collected 2008/2010 | reverse complement strand
GCATAAAAGTGGGGCGTAAGCACCATGATATGCGAATAGCGGGTAGGATTGTGGGGCTTTTGCCCCCAACATCCATATAAGGATAAGATAAAATGAGACAGACAGGGAATACCCGAAAGGAGAAGGCAGTTCTCTGTCTGTCTTATTTTTATGAGAATCAATCGTATTACAGGTTATCTTCAGTCTCAGAACCGGAAGTCTCTCCGGTTATCCTGCTCAATCAGTCTGAGGTTTTCAAGCACGATCTTTCTTGCTTTTTCATTCGGAACATTCAGGACTTCCTTTTCAATCAGCCGGTTTCCGATTGCTGCCGTTTCAGGAGAGGCATAGTCTGTCAGATATTCTTTCAGTGTCATCAGGGCATTTGGGTGGCAGCAGTTCTGGATCTGTCCACTTTTACACAGCGACATGAAGCGGTCACCGGTACGGCCTTCCCGGTAACAGGCAGTACAGAAGCTGGGGATATAATCCATTTCCATAAGCCAGCGGACGACTTCATCCAGTGTCCGGGTGTCGCTGACGTCAAATTGTTCCGATTTTTCATCTTCAGGTTCAGGTTCGCAGTAACCACCGACGCTGGTACGTGATCCGCCGCTGATCTGAGAAATACCAAGATGAAGAACACGTTCTCTTGACTGCTGATTCTCCCGGGTGGAAATGATCATTCCGGTATAGGGAACTGCAATACGGATGCAGGCAACGATCTTGGCAAAGGTATCATCATCAATTCCATTGTCAAACTGGTCAGGATCAATATCATCGGCATGTCTGAGCCGTGGAACGCTGATGGTATGCGGGCCGACTCCGAATGCGGCTTCAAGATGTTCTGCATGCATGAGCAGTCCGGCAAATTCATAGCGATATTTGTCAAGCCCGAACAAAACTCCGAGGCCGACATCATCAATTCCACCCTGCATTGCCCGATCCATGGCTTCGGTGTGATAATTGTAGTCATGCTTTGGTCCGGTCGGATGAAGTGACAGGTAACTTTCCTTATGGTAGGTTTCCTGAAAGAGAATATAAGTTCCGATCCCTGCCTCTTTGAGCAGTCGGTAATGATCGACAGTTGTTGCTGCAATATTGATATTGACCCGGCGGATCGCTCCATTTCTGTGGTGGATACTGTAGATGGTCCGGATACATTCTAAATAGTAGTCCATGGTATTACGGACTGGGTCTTCGCCTGCTTCCAGGGCAAGACGTTTATGTCCCATATCCTGGAGGGCAATGACCTCTTTCCGTATTTCTTCCTGCGATAACTGTTTCCTTGCGATATGCTTATTTTTGGCATGATAAGGGCAGTAAGTACATCCATTGATACAGTAATTTGACAGGTAAAGTGGTGCAAACATCACAATTCGGTTTCCATAGAAATCTTTTTTGATCTGTTCTGCAAGCCGGAAGATCTCTTCATTTTTTTCCGGGATCGGACAGGCAAGAAGCACGGAGGCTTCCCGGTGTGACAATCCTTTTCTTTTTTTTGCTTTTTGAATAATAGAATCGATCAGGGTACTATTTTCTTTATTTTGATCTGCATAGGCAAGTGTATCAAGAATCTCTTCATGATTAATGAAATCATCTGCACAGGATGAAGTGATATCGTACATAAAAGCCTCCTTAAGTATACTGAGTTAAATTGATCGGTTTCGTGAGTCTCCTCTGGACACAACAACCTGGTATCCGATGGATGCCATTCTCTGTTCAAGGCAGCCCCTGCACTGAGCAGATTCTTCACCGGTACAGATCTTGTTGTCGTACAGGAGATAATTCTTTCTTACTTCTGTTGGGGAAAGATTCGGCATTACGACATTTGCTCCTGCCCGGATTCCCAGTTCCCGTCCCTGGGGTGAAATCGTTCCAAGAGCCGTAGTTGCGGGCAGCAGTACTTTCGGAATCATCAGCCGGATCAGGCCCAAAAGAAAGAGCGTCAGCTCCAGAGTTCCGGGTGGCTCATGGGAAAATCGGGTATCGTGATGAGGAATGAAAGGTCCGATCCCGACCATCTGTGGATTGAGTTCCTTCAAAAAGAGAAGATCATCAGCCAGATTTTCTGCGGTCTGAAATGGAGAGCCAACCATAAAGCCTGTCCCGATCTGATAACCGATTTCCTTCAGATCCCAAAGGCATTTCCGTCTGTGAACGGCAGAAAGCGAATCAGGATGAAGCCTGCGGTAATGGACAGGGTCATATGTTTCATGACGGAGCAGATAACGGTCAGCACCCGCATCGAACAAAGCCTGATAGCTTTCCCGTGAACGTTCACCGATGGACAGTGTAATAGCACAATCAGGAAAATGCGAGTGAATCTCTGCAACAATCTCTGCCATCCGTTTTGTTGTAAACCAGTTATCTTCACCACCCTGAAGTACAAAGGTGCGAAACCCCAGTTCATAACCGATGTGGCAGCAGGAAAGAATCTCAGACGGAGACAGGCGGTAACGCAGAATGTTTGGATTGCTTTTCCTGATACCGCAGTAATAGCAATCGTTGTGGCAGTAGTTGGTAAATTCAATCAGTCCGCGGATATAAATATCATGGCCATATTCGCGGATGCGGACTGCTTCAGACTTTTCAAAAAGATATCGTTCCAGTGCATCAGAACGGTGTTCGATCAGAAAGATCCATTCATCGCGTGAAAGAAACTGATCTATTTCTAATTGATCGATCAAGTGAAATTCTTCCTTCATAGTTCCCTCCTCACAGAAGAAATATTGAGAAAATTATATCATTTTGTTGAAAATTTGTAAATGAAAGTGTCGAAAGGAAAAGAGTTAAAAAATTATGAAAATGCTATAGGAAGTTGTCAGAAAAAGAAAACTTGTGATAGAATAGCAATGAACAGCGTACAAAAAAGAGGAGAGATCTTATGGCTGATATCAGAAAAAGAATTGTATTCCACGGACGGGTTCAGGGAGTGGGATTCCGCTATACGGCGAAATATCTTGCCCAGTCACTGGGGCTGACCGGATGGGTGCGAAATGAATGGGACGGAACAGTGACACTTGAAATCCAGGGGCGGGAAATGTTGATCAATAAACTGCTTGTAGGGTTGAATCATAATCAGTTTATTACCATAGACTGGATGGATACAAAAGAAATTCCTGTGGAGCAGGAGAACAGTTTCTGGGTGAAATAAGAGAAGAAGCAGGAGAAAAAGCAGAGGATGCTGCAAAGGATTCTTCAAGGGCATCCTGTGGAAAGATTCTGCAGAAATTATTGATACAGGAGGAATGTGACATGAAATTAGGTTTTATCGGAACAGGAAATATGGCAGGAGCAATCATGGGAGGCATCATTAAAAAAGGAATCATTCCTGCAGAAGAGATCATTGGATCAGATATTATGGAAACGGGAAGAAATCATGTGAAAGAACTGTATGGAATCCAGGTGACAGCGGATAATAAAGAAGTGGCAGAGAAGGCAGACATATTGGTGCTTTCTGTAAAACCGCAGTTTTATGCAGAGACGATTCAGGAAATCCGGGAATCCGTAAGAGAAGACCAGATGGTCATTACGATCGCACCGGGAAAGACACTGGCTTGGCTTGGAGAGCGGCTTGGTGATGTAAAGATCGTTCGTACCATGCCAAATACACCAGCCCTTGTCGGAGAAGGCATCACAGGTGTCTGCAAGAACAACCTTGTCACAGAAGATGAATTTGCATATGTATTGAAATTACTGAGTAGCTTTGGACTTGCCGAGGCAATCCCTGAATCCCTGATGGATGCTGTTGTCTCTGTCAGCGGCAGTTCGCCAGCTTATGTATTTCTGTTTATCGAAGCGATGGCTGATGCAGCAGTAGCCGATGGTATGCCACGGGCACAGGCATATAAATTCGCAGCCCAGGCGGTACTCGGAAGTGCAAAGATGGTTTTAGAGACTGGAAAGCACCCTGCAGAACTCAAAGATATGGTATGCTCTCCTGCCGGAACCACTATCGAAGCGGTTCGTGTCTTAGAAGAAAAAGGATTCCGCGGGGCTGTCATGGACGCCATGAAAGCCTGCACTGCAAAAGCGAAGGGAATTTAACACCCTTCGTCTTGATAAAAAAGAAGCACTCGATCAATTTCATCGAGTGCTTCTTTTTTATGAAAGGTTTTGGGAATACAAATTATAATGAGAAAGAACCCTCTGTTCCATCTGCTGTATAGTATACCATATTTGTCTCTGGCTGATAGTATACGTTCAACTCCTTGATTGCTTTCTTTCCACTTGCCTCTGCTGCCTTTGCTGCGATATCTTGTGTGGAAACCTGACCACCCTGATACTCAACAAAAAGCTTTACTGCCTTAGGAGCGGTTGCCTTAGCTGGAGCTGCTTTCTTTGCAGGTGCTTTCTTAGCTGGAGCTGCTGCCTTCTTTGCTGGCTCTGCTTTCTTTGCTGGCTCTTCCTTCTTAGCTGGAGCTGCTACCTTTGCAGGTGCTGCCTTCTTTGCTGGAGCTGCTGCTTTCTTTACTTCTTCCTTAGCTGGAGCTGCTGCCTTTGCAGCTTCTACCTTTGCCATAGTTGCATCAACTGTTGCTTTCTTTACTGCCATGATCCATTCCTCCGTAAATATGTATGTATATTTTTTAGTAATACTATGTTGTCTTTGATTTCTTTTGTTGACATGATATTACGCCACTTTCCTTGAATTTGCAAGGCTTTTTGGGATTTTCTTAAGTATTTACCAATGGATTTGCGCTTTCATGAAAAAAAGAGGACATTTTGCACAATGATTTTCTATTGACTTTTCACCCCGACAAGACTACTATAAACGACGGCTTTTATTGCCTGTAATTGATTATATGGAAAAGGAGTTCTTTCTATGTCTACGCAAAAACGGAACATCTGGCTGGACAATGTAAAAGGATTTTTGATCATCTGTGTTGTCGCTGGACATTTTTTAGAGAGCGGAATTGATTATCATTCCAACATGTGTAAATCTTTATTTTTGTTTATTTACAGTTTTCACATGCCTTTATTTGTATTTGCAAGTGGATTGATGTGCGAGCATGCGATTCAGACAAAGGAACGCTTCTGCAAAAAACTTGCGAATTTTGCAGGTCTGTATGTCCTGTTGAAGCTGCTGATCTTTCCATTCCAACGGCTGACCAGTCCCAGACTTACATTTTCACTTGTGAAAACCGACGGCGTTCCGTGGTACCTTTTCGCCATGTGTGTATTCTATACATGTGCCTATCTGCTTCGCCATGTCGATAAGCGCAAAATCTTAGCCATCGCAGTTTTGGCTGCACTTCTGGCTGGCTATGACAACGGAATCGGGGATGTATTTGCTTTTTCCCGGTGTCTTGTATTCTTCCCATGGTTTGTGCTCGGGTGGATGTGCAATGTGAACAAATTAGAATACCAGCTTCACCGTCCGGTTATGCAGATTCTTGCACCGGTGACCGTCCTTGCATTTTTTATTATTTGCCGTTTAAATATTGACAGTTTTTACATCTTCCGCCGCTTCTTCACCGGCAGAAGTTCATATGAAGCCCTGTTGGACGATGCTGGTGAGGTCGGTATTTTATTCCGGCTATCCGCATATATGATCACATTTATTATTAGTGTATGTATTTTAAGTATCATCCCAAGGCATAAGATATTCCATTTAGATGCTCTCGGAAAAGAATCCATGTCGATTTATTTCTTCCATCGTCCGGTTCTCTTCTATCTGGAATACGTGGAGACATATCCGTTCCTGTATCAGCATTTTCATGGATGGGCAAATATTTTATGGCTTATCATCGCGATAATTCTCGTGATCATACTTGCACAGCCACTGTTCGAAAAGCCATTCAAAATCTACAATGCATGGATTCAGCAAAGGGTTCATGTTTCCTGAATCATCTTGTATCCGGTGAAACCTTATAGCAAAAGGCGGTCTGCACATAACATACAGACCGCCTTTCTTTATATGTAAGGAAATGATTTAGTTTTCTCCCTGCAAAGCATCGTAGCCTTCTTCTCCGGTACGAACCTTGATTACATTCTCAACACCATAGACAAAGATCTTGCCATCACCGATGCTACCAGTATAAAGCGCCTTCTTTGCTGCCTTTACAACGGTAGCAACCGGAACCTTGCTGACAACGACTTCCACCTTTACCTTTGGAAGCAATGTCATATCCATCTTAACACCACGGTAGTACTTTGTCTGACCCTTCTGGGCACCACATCCAAGTACCTGAGTGACTGTGATACCTGTTACACCGGCATCATTCAAAGCATTCTTCAGATCCTCAAACTTATTCTGCTTACATATGATAGAAATCTTTGTAAGCTTGACATCCGAAGCAACACCTGTGCCACCACTCATAACCTGAACCGGAACTGCCTCATCCTCAGGGACTGCATTCTCCGGAATCGCAGGAGTTGATACCGTTGTCGTGCCATCGCTGCTGATGTGATCGCCATATGTCATGAATCCTGCATAAGCTGTCTCCAAGCCATGCTCGGTTGCATCCAGACCTGTGATTTCCTCCTCTGCGGATACACGCAGACCGAAGATCTTCTTGATAATCAGGAATGTGATTGTAATTGTAACGGCTGTCCATGCGGCTGTTGCAAGCATACCTGTCAACTGAATACCAAGGAGCTTGAATCCACCACCATAGAAAAGGCCAAGTAATTTGTCACCATTTGCATCTGCAAGAGAATAGGTAGGTGTACTGTCTGTTGCGAAAAGTCCAACTGCGATCGTACCCCAGATACCATTCATCATGTGAACGGCTACGGCACCAACCGGATCATCGACACGGAGTTTGTTATCAAGCAGCCATACACCAAATACTACGAGTACACCGGATACCGCACCGATGACAATTGCGCCAGTCGCATCTGCAACATCACATGGTGCTGTGATCGCTACCAGACCTGCCAGAGATGCATTCAGACACATAGATACATCCGGCTTACCATAACGGATCCATGTAAAGATCATACATACGACTGTTGCAACGGAAGGAGCAATCGTTGTTGTTGTGAATATCGCACCAAGCTGCGGAACTGATGTTGCGGCTGCACCATTAAATCCATACCAGCCAAGCCACAGGATAAATACACCAAGTGCACCAAGTGCCAAGTTATGTCCTGGGAATGCGCCAACCTTGATGCTTCCATCCTTCTGCTTCTTGAACTTACCAATACGTGGTCCAAGGATTGCTGCACCGATCAGGGCACAAATACCACCAACCATGTGGATACAGTTGGAACCGGCGAAATCGTGGAAGCCCATCTTAGACAACCAGCCGCCGCCCCATGTCCAGTGTGCTTCAATCGGATATATGACTGCGGAGATTACTGCGGAATATACACAGTAGGATAAGAACTTTGTTCTCTCTGCCATCGCTCCGGATACGATCGTTGCTGTCGTAGCACAGAACACTAAGTTAAATACGAAGTTTGACCAATCAAAATTTGCATAATTTGTGAAGATATCAAATCCAGGCTTACCAAAGATACCTGCCACATCCTCACCTAAGAACAAACCGAAACCGATCAGGATAAACATCACGGTACCGATACAGAAGTCCATCAGGTTCTTCATGATGATGTTACCAGTATTTTTCGCTCTGGTAAATCCTGCCTCCACCATCGCGAAACCTGCCTGCATCCAGAACACCAGTGCCGCACCGATCAAGAACCAGACGCCGTAGACTTCACTTGAAATCGCATTCATAATTTCTTCTGTCATAATCATTTCCTCCTCTTTTTGTTTCTTTCTTTTTGTTAAGTCCGCTAGCTTTCCTTACTCAACATGTTGTCATTATACTTAATAAAATTAATTTGTCAAACAGTTTTTTCCAGTCAAAATATCAATATTTATATTTATATCAAGCAAATTAATCGTTTTACTTATGATTATCAAGCACATATGCAGCTTTTATTTAATATAATAAAGTGAGATTGTAAAATCTCCACATGTTTTTAAGTTGTACTAGAAAAAGAGAAGCGAAAACGTATTTTCACTTCTCTTTTTCTGTATTTTGTGCTATTTTACTTGTTTTTATCAAGTATGCTCTTATTTTCGGAAACTCTTATTGGCAAGTTTTTCGAATGCTGGACGTACCTTTCTAAACGACTCCATCAGCTTCGGTGAAAATACACCACATTCTCCGGTGATAATCATCCGATATGCATCTTCCTTTGAAAACGCATCCTTGTAGCACCGCTCATTGACAAGTGCATCGTATACATCCGCAACTGATACAAGCTGGGCGCAGATTGGAATCTCATCACCAACTAAACCATCTGGATATCCCTTACCATCATAACGCTCATGATGATGGCGGCAGATCTCATACGCATATTTCATCGTGTCATCGTTCCAATCCTCCTTGATGGAATCAAGTAGTTCACATCCACGGATCGTATGGGACTTCATATATTCAAACTCTTCTGATGTCAGTCTGCCCGGCTTCAATAAAATACGGTCTGGAATCGCAATCTTTCCAATATCATGCAAAGCGCTGACAGACTCAATGATATCAATCTTCTCCTTTGTCAGTTCGTATTCTGGATAATCCTCCATTACTGCCTCTGCAAGAATCCGGGTGTATCCCTTTACTCGCTGGATATGCTCTCCACTTTCTGTGCTTCGATACTCGACAACCGTACCAAGCATTTCAATGATCTGCTGGTTCTTCTTCAGATGCTCTGCCTGGATCTGCAAGGTGCGATATGCTTTCCGCAATACGTTCGTCTGCTCAGCCACCTTGTCTTCCAGCTTTAATTTATAATCAAAAAATTCAGCTGTATTTTTAACTCTCTGCTTAATAATCGCATTGTTAAATGGCTTCGCAATAAAATCGGAAATTCCAAGCTCAAAGCACTTCTTCTGTACCTCCACCGTATGATCTCCACTGATAACCAGAACCGGAACCTTTCCGATCACCTCGCGTCGGTTCAGCTCTTCCAGCACCTGCGTCCCATCCATCTCCGGCATGACCAGATCCAACAAAATTGCAGCCATATTTTTTGCTTCCTGATCTACAATCTCAAGTGCCTGTTTTCCATTTTCAGCTTCCAGAATCGTATATTCATCTTCCAGGATTGAACGCAGTATCTCGCGGTTTATATCAACATCATCCACTATCAAAATTTTATTTCTCATTTGCTTCTCCTTCGTTTACACATTCCGTAACGATCCGATACGATTTCCTCTACTCACCAGATACACGTTCCGCATTGGTTCTGAACGCCAAATCAAACCATTAATCTCCACGCTGACACCGGAATACAAATTCCCGGTAACGACTACCTTCGCAGATTTTTGTTTCTTTTGTTCTTTCTCCACTGCGTCTTTCCTCTTCTTTAATTCCTCCAATTCTGTTTTCTTTGTATAAATTGCATCCTCCAGTTTTAAATAGGTCGGATGTACATTTCGTATCACAGGTTCAAACTTCTTCCGGAACTCCTGATATGCATTCAGCAATAATCGAAGTTCTTGTGAAACCTTTTTCTCCCTACCCTGCAGGTCTACCTGCATCTGCACATTTTTGTCCTTATTTCCAAGCACAAGCCGTGTAGCAAGACTCGCCTCATTTCCGATGTTAGTTGCCTGTATCAGATTCTGCGCCTGCGCCAGTCCTCCAGCAAGTACACCATTTCGTCCTGATATCTCGATCCGGGTACCTGCATGAATCTCACTCCGCAGACAATAATTCGCACTGACCTTTCCACCTGCCCATACGCGTGCGGACTCGAAAAACATGCCCATCACATCGCCATTTGCCCGCAGGAAACCGCGTCCGGATGCATTGTTACCCTTTTTCAATATGATATCGCCACCAGCCTCGATTACCGAAGATTCGGTATATCCATCTACCAGCACATCTCTTGTCGCATGGATACTCACACCCTGTCCAACATTGCCACGTACATAGATGGAACCATCAAAATCAACATTTCCGGTTGCACATGTCACATCATCTAACACTAATACGCTGGAGATCACAAGCCGGTTATCTTTCAGCTCAATCTTTCCATTTTCCATCGCAATATATGTCTTCTTATCTTCCAATATCTGGAAACCACTTCCTGTCAGGATTGGCTTCTCCTTACCCTTCTTTGTCGCAAGGGATTCTCCCATAATTGTATAACCCGGTGTTCCCTCCTGTGCTTCATGGTAGACAGCAACCGTCTGCCCTTTCTTCACCAGTTCAAACCATTTTGCATTCTGATAATCCACGGAACCATCTTCCATCAAAACCGGATTGGATTTTACATTCGTATCAAAGAAGAATTCATACCAGCCATCTGCGCCTGCCTGTGGCATCACGCCTTTTGCCAGTGTTACGATATCGCCACTTGTCGTACCATCGCAGATTGCTTTGACAACCGCATAGTCAACACCTTTTTTGATATCTGCCTCCTTAATCGCCGAAAGCACCTCATCCTGCGCTATCGGAACTCCCGGATTTGGAAGTATGACGATTGCCTCCATACCACTCTGATTAAGCAACATATCAAAACAGGAAAATCGTTTCTTCACTGCTTCTACATTCTGGATCGGCATTTTCGTCTTTTCCAGCAAATCCAGTCTGCGCTGCCGCATCAGCTTTGTCGTGTACATAAAGCTACGGTAATAGCTGACGTCCATGCCTTCTTCGAGTCCATACCGGATTTCCCGCATCTGCTGCCATGAATATAACACATTCTTATATTGTTCTACATCCAAATGTTTTTCCAGTCCTAACCGGATCTCACGCATCTGCTGCCATGTATATTCTCTGCTTGCATATACCGATACATCAACATGATGTTCCAAGCCTAACCGGATTTCACGAATTGAGATTCCCCGGAAATCCGGTATCACATAGGAATCAATATCTACACCATTTTTCTTTGCCAACCGGATCTGATGCAGTTGGTCTTCATCAAACCCGTTATTGGTATATACAGATAAATCGATATGCTCCAGTGTCGCCTTTCTTAACTGCTGCAGAACCCCCGCAGCCATATTCTTTTTATCCGATAAATCAATGCCTGCTTCCAGCCCTTTCCGAATCTGGCGCATCCTATCAAAAGAGATCTCGGGATCTGCGTATTTACTGACATCCAAAGACATCTCCAGTCCCTTACGGATTTCTTCCATCTGAAACCAATCATACCGGCTGTCCGCATAATAAGAGACCGGTATCTGTTCCACAAGGCCAATCCGAATCTCATGCATCTGAATTGCAAGAAATTCCGGCTTTGCATAGATGGACACATCAATGTTGTCCTTGATGCCTGCATCAATCTCTGCCTGCTGATCGGGTGTAAATTGATTTTCTTTCGCAAAATCTGCCATCTATATCTCCCTCATTTTACTATTGCATGACATTTAAATAATCTTTCAATATATTCCAATTATTACTCATATTACTATCTGGTGCTGCTACAAAGTAAAACTGCATATCAATCTGCTCGCCATTTACAGTAAATTTATTTTGTTTCGGATCCAATAATTGTTGTATCATTTTTCGCATACAACTCTATGAACTCTGTCTGTGCTGCAGTCAGACAGTTCTTTGCGTTCAATGTAAAGCCCTAATTCTTATCGTTTGTTCTATTTCTCATTCAAATTCCTCCGATATATAAGTAAACCCAACTTATAATATCGGCATTCAATCCTTATTTTTTCACACAATTATACGAATTGTACCGCGAATAGGCAAAAAAAGCAACCGCTTAACACGGTTGCTTTCCTACTTTTTAATATTTTTAGTAAATTTTTACTTTTCTGGTGTATTATAGCCATCCGGATTCATAGACTGCCACTTCCATGAATCTGCACACATCTCATCAATATCATACTGTGCTTCCCATCCAAGCTCCTTCTTTGCAAGGCTTGCATCGGAATAGCAGGTTGCAATATCACCAGCACGACGAGGCTTAATCTCATATGGGATCTCCTTGCCGCACGCCTTGCCAAACGCATGGATCACATCAAGTACGCTGTATCCCTTTCCTGTTCCAAGGTTATAAATCTTGACGCCCGGATTCTCCTTGATCTTATTGATCGCTGCCACATGTCCCTTCGCAAGATCAACAACATGGATATAATCACGGACACCTGTACCATCCGGTGTATCGTAATCATTGCCAAACACACCCACGCAAGGAAGCTTGCCGATTGCTACCTGTGCTACATATGGAAGCAGGTTGTTCGGGATACCCTTTGGATCTTCTCCGATCAGACCACTCTTATGTGCACCAATTGGGTTGAAGTAACGAAGCAGGATCACATTCCATTCTGGATCTGCAAACTGGATATCTGTCAGGATCTGCTCTAACATATGCTTTGTCCAGCCATAAGGGTTTGTACAAACGCCCTTTGGACATTCCTCTGTGATAGGGATAAAGGCTGGATTGCCGTACACAGTTGCAGAAGATGAGAAGATAATATTCTTACAGCCATTCTCACGCATAACCTTGCACAGATTCAATGTACCTGCGATGTTATTCTCATAATATTCCAGTGGTTTCCGCACAGACTCACCAACTGCCTTCAGTCCTGCGAAATGAATCACGGTATCTGGCTGTTCCTTAGCAAATATCTCTGTCATTTTCTCATAATCCCGGATATCTGCCTCATAAAATGTCGGCGTCTTGCCTGTGATCTGTCCAATCCGGTCAACTGCCTTCTCGCTTGCATTGTAAAGGTTATCGACGATCACAACATCATAGCCTGCCTCAAGCAACTCCACACATGTATGGCTTCCGATATATCCGGCGCCACCTGTTACTAAAATCTTCATAGCCTGCGTACCACCTTTCTTAATTCCTTCTTTATATGTAATGCTTTTACATATTTTATATTTATCCGTATATCCGCTGGAATTCTCCAACATCTCATATTCTACCATATATATACCACATTGGGCAAATGCTTTCCACCCCATCCCGAATTATGTCTAACTATACACAAAGCTGCGAAATCCAAAAAGAGGGGAGAGAATGGATCACGCAGCTTTGTCACATAAAAAGGGGGGAGAGGGGGGTAACTTCTTTTTTTGAAGTTCTCTTCTTTTGTTTATGTCATTATAATACATAAGATCAGATTTGATTGAAATTGAAAATTTTTGAATATTATATAAAATTTTTTGGATTTCTCGTTTTTTTTAGAATTTTTTATCACTTTTCGACGATGCATAGATTCGCGGATTTTAGGTTTGCTATCCCTGTATGAATATGCTAATATAATTTTGTATGGCGTAAATCAACTATAATCGAAATCATTCTTTACGTCTGATACCAAATGATTATATTTAATGACATAAAATTTAAAGTAGAATAAGGAGTTATCATGAGTAAAAACTGTATCGTTGCACAGTCTGGCGGACCAACAGCCGCTATCAATGCATCTCTTGCCGGCGTTGTTGCCGCTGCCAGAGATTTTGGAATATATGATAAAATTTATGGTGCGATTCACGGAATTCAGGGCGTGCTGAAGAAACATTTTCTGGATTTGTCAGACAAGGATGACGCATTCATCCAGAAGCTTGCACGCACACCAGCCATGTACCTCGGTTCCTGCCGGTTCAAGCTGCCAGATATGAAGGACGACGTTTCTATGTACGAAGAAATCTTCTCCATCTTTGAGGAAATGAACATCGGTGCATTCTTCTATATCGGCGGAAACGATTCCATGGATACGGTTGCCAAGCTCTCTGCTTACGCGGCTTCCATCGGCAATGATATCCGCATCATCGGTGTGCCAAAGACGATCGACAACGATCTGATCATGACAGACCATACACCAGGCTTTGGCTCTGCTGCCAAATACATTGCAAGTTCCATCCGTGAGATTGCCTATGACACCTATATTTACGATCTGGAAAGTGTCAATATCATCGAGATCATGGGACGGGATGCCGGCTGGTTGACTGCTGCTTCTGTGCTTGCAAGAAATGAATTCAGCCTTGCACCACATCTGATCTACCTGCCGGAGGTTGCCTTCGACAAGGAGCAGTTCATCACAGACTTAAAGGAAATGGTAAAGAAATACAAGAATGTCATCGTCGCTGTCTCTGAAGGTATCCGCGACAAGGACGGCAACTACATCTCTGCTACCAATGCTGCCGCTGACAAGTTCGGACATGCACAGTTGAGCGGTGCCGGAAAGACACTGGAATACCTTGTAAAGGAAAAGCTCGGCATCAAGGTTCGTTCCGTCGAAGTCAATGTTCTGCAGCGTTGTGCCGGACACATGGCAAGTATGACAGACTTAACGGAGTCGTTCCTCTCCGGCAAGCATGCGGTTGTTCTCGCCAAGAACGGAGAAAGCGCACAGATGGTAAGTCTGCATCGTCTGTCGAATGCTCCATACACCTACGAGCTTTCCAATACTCCGGTCAGTGAAGTTGCAAATCAGGCAAAGGAAGTGCCTGTCTCCTGGATCACGCCTGACCACCACGACGTGACCGCAGAAATGATTGCGTATCTGAAACCGCTCGTCGCTGGGGAAGTTCCAACGGACTACGCGGACGGCATCGCGGACTATTTGGATGTTTCGCATCTGACGAAAGTTTATGGGAAGTAAAACCCGAAGTTCAATACATTAAAATGAAATTGGCACGTCCGCACAATCATAAATGAGAATGTGTTCATGCATGTTTGCCAACCTTCGATACGATAATATGAATTGCACACATAATATAAGCCATCAACAGACCATTAGAGCACATCAGCACTTAGCGATTGGAGGGACAATTTGAAAAATTGTTTCTCCAGAGCTTAGTGTCTGTTATGTGCGGAAGTGAGCGAAAGCGCGTCTGTAGATGGCTTTATATTACTGTGTGCAATTCTTATTAAATTTTCATAGGTTGGCAAACATGCCTCTAGAAATCATTTGAGTAGCCGTTGAGGAATGTGTCAACTTCCTTCGCTGCGTCACGTCCCTCGCGGATCGCCCATACAACCAGCGACTGTCCACGGTGCATATCGCCACATGTGTACACCTTGTCCACATTCGTCTTGTGCTCGCCCGGAGCTGTCTCCACATTCGTGCGCGCATTCAGCTTCACACCGAACGCATCTGCCACATATTTCTGTGTACCGAGGAATCCGGCTGCAATCAAAATCAGATCACACTCGATCGTGTACTCGCTGTCCGGGATTTCCTTCATGTTCATACGTCCAGTCTCTGGATCCTTCTCCCATGCAAGCTTCACACATTTTGCTGCACAGACCTGACCATCCTTGTTCTTCACGATCTCTTTTACGGTTGTCTCATAGATACGTGGATCGTGTCCAAACTTCGCGATTGCCTCCTGCTGACCGTAATCCGTCTTCAGGACTCTCGGCCACTCTGGCCATGGGTTATTTGCTGCACGTGTCTCTGGAAGCTTCGGCATCATCTCCAGCTGTGTCACAGCAACCGCACCCTGGCGGATGGATGTTCCGACACAGTCATTTCCAGTATCACCACCACCGATGACAAGCACCTTTTTACCCTTGGCACTGACATATTTTCCATCTGCAAAATTTGAATTGAGCAGACTTCTCGTTGTTGTCTTTAAGAAGTCAACTGCGAAATAGATTCCCTTTGCATCACGCCCGGTTACCTTGATATCACGCGGATTCGATGCACCACACGCAAGGACAACGGCATCGTATTCCTCCAACAGCTTCTCCGCCTTTATGTTCTTCACCTTGGCATCGGTCAGATAACCTGCCATCTCATCACCCTTGGCAACTGCCGGATTCTGGTTGTTCTTTCCATTTGCAATTTCTGTTCCGGTCACGAACTCGATGCCCGTCTTCTTCAGACAATCGATCTTACGGTCGATAATCTGCTTCTCCAGCTTCATGTTCGGAATACCATACATCAGAAGTCCACCGAGACGGTCACTACGCTCAAATACCGTTACCTGATGTCCTCTGCGGTTCAACTGATCGGCGGCTGCAAGACCGGATGGACCCGAACCAACGATGGCAACACGCTTTCCACTCCGTACTTTTGGCGGCTCACAGTTCACATAGCCCTTCTCGTAAGCATTTTCGATAATGCTCCGCTCATTTTCCTTCGTGCAGACTGGATCTCCGTTGATATTACAGGTACATGCTGCCTCGCAGAGTGCCGGGCAGACACGGCTTGTAAATTCCGGGAAGTTATTCGTCTTGGAGAGACGCTTATACGCCATCTCCATATTTCCTGTATACACATTATCATTCCACTCCGGCACGAGGTTATTCAGCGGACAACCGGACGCCATACCGGCAATCATCTTGCCATACTGGCAAAACGGCACACCACAGTCCATACAACGTGCCGCCTGTTTGCGCTGTTCTTCCATCGAAAGCGGCTCGTGAAACTCGTTAAAATTCTTTATACGCTCAAGAGGTGGTACTTCCTTGCTGGTCTGTCTTTCATACTCCATAAATCCTGTACTTTTTCCCATAAGTCATACGCTCCTCTCTCTTAATGATTCTTGATTGCATAGAATGCTTCGATCAACGCCTGCTCGCTGGAAAGTCCCTTGACCTCCATCTGACCGATCGTCGACATCATCTTCTTGTAATCATGTGGGATAATCTTCTTAAATTTCGGCAGGTACTCCTCGAAATGCTCGAGTACTTCCTTGCCGCGCTTGGAATTCGTACACTGAACATGTTCCACGATCATGTCCTTTAATTCCATAACATCGTATTTATCAACGACAGACTCAACCTCGACCATCTGCTTGTTGAGCTTCATGTAAAGGTCGCTGTCCATATCAAGTACATATGCGATACCGCCGCTCATACCAGCCGCGAAGTTCTTGCCGGTTGGTCCAAGGATCACGACACGGCCACCTGTCATGTACTCGCAGCCATGCTCGCCGACGCCCTCCACAACTGCCGTTGCACCGGAGTTACGAACAGCAAAACGCTCACCGGCAACACCGTTGATGAATGCCTTACCGGAAGTTGCTCCATAGAGCGCAACATTTCCGACGATGATATTCTCGGATGCATCATAGCGGATACCATCCTGCGGGTAGACGATGATCTTACCACCGGAAAGTCCCTTACCGATATAATCGTTGCTGTCGCCAACCAGTTCCAGTGTGAGTCCCTTCGGGATAAATGCACCGAAACTCTGTCCACCGCTGCCGTGGCATTTGACAACAAATGTATCCTCATCCAGAGTTGTTCCATATTTCTTCGTAATCTCAGAACCGAAGATCGTACCGAGTGAACGATTGATATTCGATACATCGATCTCGATGGTCTTCTTCTGCTTCTTCTCAAGCGCAGGTCCAAGCTTCTTCATAAGAACCGTCTCATCGACCGTCTTCTCAAGTTCGAAGTTATAAGGATTCTTATTTGCATAGCTGATCTTACTCTGTGCATCATTCGCAAACGGATTGTCTATGATACGGGACAGATCAACATTATATTCCTCAGCCATCTTGCCGGCCTTGATCAGGTCTGTTCTTCCTACCAGCTCATCCACCGTACGCACGCCAAGCTTTGCCATATATTCACGAAGCTCCTGTGCTGCAAACCGCATGAAATTCATGACATATTCCGGCTTACCCTTGAACCGTTTGCGAAGCTCCGGGTTCTGTGTAGCCACGCCGACCGGACAGGTATCCAGATTACATACACGCATCATGACACAGCCCATTGTTACAAGCGGTGCTGTCGCAAATCCGAACTCCTCCGCACCAAGGATTGCCGCGATTGCAATATCACGGCCGGTCATCAGCTTACCATCGGTCTCAAGAATTACCTTGTTACGAAGATCGTTCATAATAAGCGTCTGGTGTGTCTCAGCCAGACCAAGCTCCCAAGGAAGTCCTGCATGATGGATGGAATTTGCCGGAGCAGCGCCCGTACCACCATCATAACCGGAGATCAGAATAACCTGTGCGCCCGCCTTTGCAACACCAGCAGCAATCGTGCCGACACCAGCTTCGGATACAAGCTTTACGGAGATACGTGCATCTGTATTTGCATTTTTACAATCATAGATCAACTGTGCCAGATCCTCGATCGAATAGATATCGTGATGTGGCGGTGGTGAGATCAAACCTACACCAGGTGTTGAATGTCTGGTCTTGGCGATCCAAGGATATACCTTTCCGCCCGGCAGATGTCCACCTTCACCCGGCTTCGCACCCTGTGCCATCTTAATCTGAATCTCTTTCGCACTTGTCAGATATTCGGATGTAACACCGAATCGACCGGAAGCAACCTGTTTAATCGCAGAACAACGATTCACGCCGTCCTTGCTTCCACGCATACGTTCCAAGCTCTCGCCACCCTCACCGGAATTGGACTTGCCGCCGAGACGGTTCATGGCGATTGCCATACACTCATGTGCCTCCTGCGAAATGGATCCATAAGACATGGCACCTGTTTTAAATCTCTTTACAATGGAATCAACCGGCTCTACCTGATCGATCGGGATTCCACCATTTTCCGGATAATTAAACTCCATCAGTCCACGCAGATGGAACGCTTTTTCTTCATCATCAATCGCTGCAGAATACTGTTTGAACAGATCATAGTTGTCTGTCCATGTTGCCTGCTGCAGAAGATGAATCGTGTTCGGATTATACAGATGCTCCTCTTTCCCGCTTCGCATCTTGTGGCTTCCGATACTCTCCAGACTCAGGTTCGTATACAATCCAAGTGGATCAAATGCAGAATTATGCAGTTCCTCCACATGGCGCTGGATATCTTTAATTCCGATACCACCGACACGGCTTACCGTGTTCGTGAAATATTTCTTTACAAATTCCTCGGACAGTCCGACTGCCTCGAAGATCTGTGACCCCTGATAAGACTGCACCGTAGAAATACCCATCTTCGATGCGATCTTTACGATACCATGCAGGACTGCGCTGTTGTAATCATTGACTGCCGCATAGAAATCCTTGTTCAGGAAATGCGTATCAACCATGTCCTTGATCGTATCGATTGCCAGATATGGGTTGATTGCACAAGCACCATAACCAAGCAACGTTGCAAAATGATGTACCTCACGTGGTTCTGCACTCTCGATAACCAATGCAACGGAAGTACGCTTCTTCGTCCGAACCAGATGCTGCTGCATCGCAGATACTGCAAGCAGAGACGGAATCGCTACGTGGTTTTCATCGACACCACGGTCAGATAAGATCAGGATATTGGCTCCATCACGGAAGAACTTATCTGCCTCGACGAAGATACGGTCGATTGCCTTCTCTAAGGATGTATTCTTATAATAAGTAATTGGCACAACGGCTGCCTTCAAGTTCTCTGTATTCAGATTCTTGATCTTCAACATATCCGTATTCGTCAGAATCGGATTGTTGATGCGAAGCACGCGGCAGTTCTCCGGTTTCTCTTCGAGGATATTACCATCACGTCCAAGGTAAACCGTCGTCGATGTGACGATCTCCTCACGGATCGCATCGATTGGCGGGTTCGTTACCTGCGCAAACAACTGATGGAAATAGTTAAACAACGGAAGCTTTTGGTTGGAAAGCACCGCAAGCGGGGTATCATCACCCATTGCTGCGATCGCCTCTGCTCCATTCTGTGCCATTGGAAGAATTGCTGTCTTAAACTCCTCGTAGGTATAACCAAATGCTTTCTGCAGACGGCTTCTCTCCTCGTTGGAAAGCTCCGGCACACGCTCATTTGGAATTGGAATATCGGTCAGATATGTCAGATTGCTGTCGAGCCATTCACCATATGGCTGTGCATTTGCATACTGATTTTTCAGCTCATCATCCGAGATCAGCTTTCCTGCCTTCGTATCGACGAGAAGCATCTTACCCGGACGTAAACGATCCTTCATCACTACATGTTCCGGCTCAATATCCAAAACACCGACCTCGGAAGAAAGAATCAGATAATCATCATCGGTAATATAATAACGGGAAGGACGAAGTCCGTTACGGTCAAGCACGGCTCCCATGTAATCGCCATCGGTAAAGAGCATGGATGCTGGTCCATCCCAAGGCTCCATCATCGTTGCGTAATACTGATAGAAATCACGCTTTGCCTTCGGCATATATTTATTGGAATCCCAAGGCTCCGGAATCAGGATCATAACTGCAAGTGGAAGCGGCATTCCGTTCATAACGAAGAACTCCAGCGCATTGTCCAGTCTTGCAGAATCGGAACCATCCGGATCAAGTACTGGTGTAATCTTGTGGAACTCTCCTTTGAAATACTCGGAATCCATTGTCTCCTCACGGGCAATCATACGGTCTTCGTTACCACGGATTGTATTGATCTCACCATTGTGAACAAGGAAACGATATGGATGCGCACGCAGCCAGCTCGGTGTTGTGTTCGTTGAGAATCTGGAATGTACCAGACCAATGGCTGACTCATAATCCTCATCCTGCAGATCCTGATAGAACAAGCGAAGCTCACCTACCAGAAACATTCCTTTATATACGATCGTACGACTTGAAAGAGATGGAACATACGTATCCTCATTTGACTGCTCAAATACTCGGCGTACTACGAACAGCTTCCGGTCAAAATCAAGTCCACGCTCCACGTTCTTTGGACGCTTCACAAATGCCTGCATAATATATGGCATAACAGCGACAGCCTTATGTCCAAGGATTCCCGGATTCGTCGGAACTTTTCTCCAGCAGAGGAATTCCAGTCCTTCCTTCTCCACGATGATCTCGAACATCTTCATTGCCTGCTTACGCTGAAGCTCATTCTGTGGGAAGAAGAACATACCAATACCATAATCACGTTCCTCTCCAAGCTCCACGCCAAGCTCCTTTGCTGCCTTCTTGAAGAACTTGTGTGAGATCTGAAGCAATATACCAACACCGTCACCGGTCTTTCCTTCTGCATCCTTACCGGCACGATGTTCCAGATTCTCCACAATCCGAAGTGCATCGCTGACTGTCTTGTGTGTCTTAATACCCTTAATGTTTACTACTGCACCAATACCGCAGTTATCATGTTCAAAGCTGCTATCATACATGCCCTGTTCTGCGATATGCGCTCTTTCATCTCTTATCTGCGTCATGCTTGTCTTTCCTTTCTCGAAAAAATCTTGTGCTGTCGAAAATCAAGTAAAACACATTTTTCACTTTGTTTTCTCAACTCATGCGCCTATAATACAACACTTTGTTCGAAATGTAAACCATTTTTTGTATTTTTGTGGAAAATAACAAGCAAATCCATATTTTTACAAAGTTTTTTTACTATCATTTCAGAATACATGCACTTCTGAATAATCACTTATACAAAAAAGAAACGCATCCCTCACAGTATTCTGTAAAAAATGCGTTTCTTCTATATATAATACGTTTCAAAATAATAACTTTATTCGGTCGGCGGATTGAAGATATTCAAATCAATCTCCTGTGCTCCAACTCCCGTCTCACTCTGAAGGGAAGAACTAATGCCTTGTACTTTAGAGGTCGGCGTGTAATCCTGTGTTCCGAACAGGAACTCATGCAATGCGGATACATTCGTTGTCAGATCTGCAGGAACAAGTACGGCACCCTTTGCATCTGTTGTGACTGGTGCATATGCCATCGGGAATCCGATTGTATCTCCAAGGTTATAATCAAACATATCCTTTGCAAGACTCATCAGCTCTTTCTTTGTCAAGCTTGTATAAATGTTTGGGAATACATCATCAATAATATCATTGATGGTTGACAAATCGGAACTCTTTGCCTTCTGAATCATCTTCGCAATAACGGTTCTCTGTCTCTCTGTACGGGTGATATCTCCCTGATCTGTACTACGGATACGTGCCCAGCCAGTTGCCTGTGTACCATTCAGCAACTGTGTACCTGCTGAAAATACACCATCAGAATATTCGCCGGAAATACCAATCTGCTCTGTAATACATGCATTCAGCATCTCAAGCTCTGCTTCACGGACATCGATCGTAATTCCACCCAGATCATCAATCGCCTGTGCCAACGCTGTAAAGTTAACCGTCACGAAATCTGTAATCTCTAAATCCAGGTTTGCATTCAATGCACGGACTGCCATCTCTGGACCACCATATGCATATGCATGTGTAATCTTCGTCGTGATACCGCCATCATAATCTACCTGAAGCAGGGAATCACGATATACTGAAGCAAGCTTTACTTCCTTTGTATCATTGTTAATACTTGCGATAATGATAGAGTCACTTCGGTTTCCTTCCGCCATGGAAGTTGTGCTTCTAGAGTCGATACCAAACAATGCAATTGTCCGATATCCCTTCTGTGCCTCATTCGCATCTTCATTAATATCCAAATTTTCTTTACTGTCATCCCAATTTGTCGGGCGGTTAATGTTGTCTAATTTTCGATTTGCATAAAAGAAAAAATATCCGACAACCATAAAAAACATAACAACGATTTCAATCAGAAATGCAATTCCCCATTTGGCATTTGCACTCATGCCTGCCTTTTTCCTGCTCATATTCTTATCCTTCCATCTTTGTGTTTTTTCTAAACCAAACTATTTACCTATCATACATGATTCTTCATAAAATTACAATATTCTTTTTCCTTATTTGCTAATTTTTCAAAAAACTTTCATATTTTGACTGTTGTAAACAAAGTATGCCTATGCTATACTAAATTAAATTTTGACTACTATATTACGGAAGGAATTTATTTGAATATATGAATTTTAAGGAACGAAAGAACATATTGGAGGGGAAGCAACAGGTACATCTATTACGCTTTCTCGACCAGTTAAATGATGATGAAAAGCAAATCTTATTTTCACAGATCGATGCAGTTGACTGGGGATTTGAACAGGCATTTCACAACGACAAGAAAAAAGAAGATACCATGATTGAGGAGATCGATGCACTGCATCTGGATAAGATCCAGGCAGATTCAGAACGTTATCGTTCTATCGGCTTGCAGGCAATCAAGGAAGGAAAGCTTTGCCTTTTGCTTCTCGCCGGAGGACAGGGCACTCGTCTTGGTTTCGACAAACCAAAGGGCTGTTTCAATGTTGGTATTACAAAGGAACTCTACATCTTCCAGCTTTTGATTGAGCACACGTTAGACATCGTGCGTGCTGCAGATGCATGGATTCCGCTTTATATTATGACGAGCAACATTAACTATCAGGATACTGTGACTTTCTTTGAAGCACATGATTATTTTGGTTATAACCCAGCTTATGTACATTTCTTTGTACAGGAATTGAACCCGGCTACGGACTTTAACGGAAAGATTCTGTTGAAATCCAAATACGAGCTTGCCCTGTCTCCAAACGGAAACGGCGGTTGGTTCTCTTCTATGCACAAAGCTGGACTTCTGGAAGGAATTTTTGAATCCAATCTGGAATGGATCAATGTATTTTCTGTGGACAATGTATTGCAGCGGATTGCCGATCCGGTATTCTTAGGTGCAACCATCGACAGTGGAAAGATGAGTGGAGCAAAGGTTGTCCGCAAAGCGTGTCCGGAAGAAAAAGTTGGTGTCATGTGCAAGGAAGATGGCAAGCCACATATTATCGAGTATTACGAAATGACTGATGATATGTTGAACAAGCGTCTGCCAGACGGCAGTCTTGCCTACGGATTTGGAGCTATCCTGAACTATCTGTTCCCAATCCAGAGATTGAAGGAAACTTTGGATAAATCCATGCCGTTGCATATAGTAAAGAAAAAGGTTCCTTACGTGGACGAATCCGGTAATCCGGTTACCCCGGCAGAGCCAAATGCATTTAAATTTGAGACATTGGCTCTCGATCTGATCCACGAGATGGACGACTGTCTGATCTTCGAGGTCGACCGCGAGCATGAATTTGCGCCAGTCAAGAACAGCACAGGAGTTGATTCCGTCGATACTGCCCGCGCATTGCTGGAGAAAAACGGCTATACACTTTAATACAACGAAAAAAAAGAGTCCATATCTCAACGATTTGGACTCTCTTTTTAATTCTGATTCTAAATTCTAATTCGAGAAAATCTGTACCCAGTAATATCCATATTCTGAATTCGGAATATACACATAACCAACACCCAGTCTCTTAAAACCGGCATTGAGGATGTTGCTCCGATGTCCCGGCGAATTCATCCAACCATTCATTACAGCAGAAGAATTTCCGTATCCCGCCGCAATATTCTCTCCCGCCGACCAATAGGAATACCCGATCTGATCTAACACGGTAAAACATTTTCTTCCATCTGGACGTGTATGGGAAAACAAGGTTGCAATCTCCTGCGCCCGGATATTGGCTGCTTTTGTAAGCTCTGGATCTAAGGAAAGTGCCGCAATACCATTTGCCTGCCGCTGTGCATTACACTGTGCCAGAACTTCCTGTGCCTGTGTTGAGTAGTTCGCAGTTGGCGTCCCTTTGATATAGGCGTTCTTTCCATCCTCAAACTGACTGGTATCACTGTTCTTTGGCACAAGCTTAATCTGGATTGCCTCTAAACGTTTTGCCATGCCGCTTGTTCCGGCAGTCTCACCATTCTTCGCCCATCCAAGCCAGCCATAGCTCTGTGCGTGAACCCGATAGTATACATCATAATAATATGCAACCTCTCCATATAATTCCAGTTCGATTGCCTCTAAACGTTTCGCCTGCCCACTCGTTCCAGACATGGCACCATTACTGACCATCTTTGTCTCCCAGCCATACGTCTGCACATGTGTCCGATATGAGATGCCGCCATAATACCGGTTTCCGGTCAATTTTACTTCGATTGCTTCCAGACGTTTTCCTTCGCCGGTCGTGCCGCTCGTCTTCCCATCCGTAAGCCAGCTCATCCAGCCATAGGTCTGACAATGCACACGATATACAACATCGTAATGTTTTGCCACTTCGCCGGTAAGCTGAATCTCAATGCCTTCCAGACGTTTTGCCTGTCCACGGCTGCCGCTTTTCTCTCCATTGTATGACCAATCCTGCCAGCCATAGCTCTGGATATGTGTCTTGTACTGGATGCTTCCGGAATATTCATCACCGGTCAGTTTGACGCGAATCTCCTCTAAACGTTTTGCCTGTCCTTTCGTTCCTGCCATCGTACCATCATGAACCCATCCCTGCTGGTCACCATAGGTCTGTACATGCACGGTATAGGTAACACCCATCTTGGTTGCTGCCTTCGCAGTTTTCGTAGTGCCAATTCCTGTTACAACAGAAACGAACATTGCAACGACAAGAAGCCACGCCTGCATTCGCTTCCATGCTTGTCTTTTCATAATTTCCGCCCCCTTGCATTCGATACGACGTGCCCGCATCGGCATTATAGATGATTTCGCACGTCTTATTTATTTGCGTACATGTCGTCATAGTACTTCTGATAATCACCACTTGTCACGTTCTTCATCCAGTCCTCATGCTCGAAGAACCATGCGATTGTCTTCTTGATACCAGTTGCAAAATCGGTCTCCGGATACCAGCCGATTTCCGCCTTGATCTTGTCCGGTGCGATTGCATATCTTCGGTCATGTCCCTTACGATCTTCTACATAAGTGATCAGATCCTTCGATACAAGTGCCCGTCTCGGATCATCCGCCGGAAGCATCTCCTGCAGCGTATCAATGATAATATTGATGATTTCGATATTCTGCTTCTCATTATGTCCGCCGACATTGTATGTCTCGAACAGACGTCCCTGCTCCTGAACCATATCGATTGCCTTCGCGTGATCCTCAACAAACAGCCAGTCACGGACATTCTTGCCATCGCCGTAGACCGGAAGCTTCTTACCCTGCAATGCATTGTTGATAATCAGAGGAATCAGCTTCTCCGGGAACTGGTAAGGTCCATAATTGTTACTGCAGTTCGTGATATTTGCAGGGAACTTATAAGTGTCCATATATGCCTTTACAAGCATATCCGAGCTTGCCTTACTTGCAGAATATGGGCTGTGTGGTTCATATGGTGATGTCTCATAGAAAAATGCATTCTTATCGTCCGGAAGGGAACCGTACACCTCATCGGTCGATACATGCAGGAACTTCTTGCCTTCCTTGAATGTGCCATCCGGCAGCTCCCATGCAGCCTTCGCGCAGTTCAGCATAACGGCTGTACCAAGTACATTCGTCTGTACAAATACTTCCGGATGCTTGATACTTCTGTCTACATGAGACTCCGCTGCGAAATGTACCACGCGGTCGATATCATTCTCAGCAAAAATCTTCGCGATTGCTTCCTTGTCGCAGATATCCGCCTTCACAAATGTATAATTCTCACGATTCTCAATGTCTTTCAGATTCTCCAAATTCCCTGCATACGTCAACACATCCACATTGATGATACGGATTTCATTATCATACTTCTTAAACATATAATGGATGTAATTGGAACCGATAAATCCGGCACCACCAGTTACTAAATACGTTCTCACTTTTCTACCTCCTTAAATCATTCCTTTATTTTCTTGATTTTGTCTCGCGCTTTTGAGCCGAAACACAATCCGGTATATTCGAATATGTGTTTGTTATGTATTTATTATACAGGGTGCCCCTAGGGCATAGTCAAGTGTTTTTTTCATTTTTTTACAAGAAATATTCCTGCATCCTTTGTAATGTGAAAGCCACCCACTATTTTCTTCTTCATAAATGTCCGGAATTCCTTGTATTTATGCGCAATATACTGATTCTGATTTCCGTGACACGACAAAACATATGAGATCAGCGGTTCGGCATCGTCAATCTCAATCGCATCTTCATACTGCCGCCACTCCACCTGCTCAAATGTACTTTGGAGAATATCCGATCCATTCTCCTTGCCAAACCGGTCATACAGATTCTCCGCCGCAAGTATGATCCGGTCATCAAACTCCATGACTAACCGGCTGATTTCCTTCATATGTGCCGAGCCATACGTGCCCGCAACAAGTACACCTCCCGGTTTCAGCACGCGTCGGATCTCCCGGCACGCCTGCCCGATGTCATCGCAGTAAAAGAGCACATGGTTCGCCACGACCAGATCAAAGGTTTCGTCTGCAAACGGAATCGACTCGCAGCTGCAGATCGCATACGAAAACACTGCATCCTCCCTGCCGATTTCCCGTCTTGCATCGCGCAGCATCCCATCGGAAATGTCCGTAACTGTAATTGAAATATCCTCCGGAAGCTTCTCTGCATTTTCCACCCAGATATCACCCGCGCCGCAGCCAAGCTCCAGAATCTTCTGTTCCGGTTTTACCTGCATCTGCTCATAAATCCACGGGAACCAGCCCTGTTTGTTGACCGAATACTGCTTGTGCAGGTTGATCCGCGCCATGATATTCGAAGCGTCCTTGTACTGTTTCTTCAGGATGCTCTCCAAATCTGCCACCTGAATCAACTCGAACAGCTTCGTCCAGTCTACTTCCCGGTCTGCCTGCAGATCATCGGTTGCCTCCCGAATCGTGCTTGCGACCAATTGTAACTGTTCAATGCGGTCTTCCACCAGCTTCTGCTGGATGTTCAGGGAGTTGACGATAAAATGCTTATCTGCATCGTCCACCTGCATCTCCTTGATATCTCCCAGCGAGAATCCAAGATACTTTAACAGGAGGATCTGCTGGAGCTTCGCGAGATCCTTCTCCGTGTAGTAACGCGCGCCGGAATCGCTGACAAAGGATGGCTTCAGGATGTTCTTCTCATCGTAGTAGCGGATGGTTTTCTTCGTAATATTCGCTTGTTTCATAAACTCGCCGGTCGAGTAATATCCTTCTTTTTTCATAGTGTTTTTCCTTTTGCTTATCAAGAGAATACGGAGGTAAATATTTTGTTAAATATATCCACGCCATATTTTGAAATATCAGATGTATTGTAACTAAGAAGTTCTAGATGTTCTGATTCACATAATGATATAGGACGCAACCGCCGCCGATTCGCCGTCCATGGCTCAGCGGCGGCTTGTTTGA
>OGUO01000541.1_pt1 | contig 28086 bp, 26 predicted proteins | sample 1553641 | NCBI WGS metagenome assembly OGUO01 (sample SAMEA2579980, study PRJEB22360) | human gut metagenome | biome: human gut; feature: human-associated habitat; material: faeces | place: Denmark | collected 2008/2010 | reverse complement strand
GTGTAATAGTTCGACTATGTCGAACTAATGTGTCCGGAAGGGTACTAGCAAAATTACACAACGTCTGGACGTAATGCACTACCTTTCGCCACCTTAATAAGCTCCTGCGTAAATTCCTCTATCGTAAGAATCCCCCTCTTCATCGGAATCCCCGCCTTCTCAAGTTCAAACGCAAGCTCCGTTGTGTGAGGCACATCAAGCCTCAATGCCTTTAAGTGCTCGACCTTTGAAAACACCTCACGCGGCGTACCGCTTAAGACAACCTTTCCTTCATCCATCACAAACACCTTATCTGCTCCTATTACCTCATCCATATAATGCGTTATGAGAATTACTGTCACATGCTCCTCTTTGTTGAGCTTCGTTATTGTGGCTATAACCTCCTTGCGTCCATTAGGGTCAAGCATAGCTGTCGGCTCATCAAGCACAATGCACTTAGGCTTCATCGCAAGTATTCCCGCAATGGCAACCCTCTGCTTCTGTCCGCCTGAGAGCTTGTTAGGTGAGTGGTGCCTATATTCTGTCATACCGACAGCCTCAAGTGACGCATCAACGCGCTCCCAGATTTCCTCCGTTGGTACTCCTAAATTTTCCGGTCCGAATCCTACATCCTCCTCAACTATGGTTCCGATAATCTGATTGTCCGGGTTCTGGAAAACCATTCCCGCCGTCTGCCTTATATCCCACAGCTTAGCTTCATCCTTTGTATCCATTCCGTCCACCCATATAGTTCCCTCCGTCGGTGAGAGAAGTGCATTTATATGCTTGGCAAATGTGGATTTTCCTGAGCCGTTATGCCCTAATATTGCAATAAATTGTCCCTGTTCTATATCAAGAGATACGTGGTCAACCGCAGTTTTCACGTTCTCAATGTTATCCTCTTCATCTCTGATTATATATTCAAATGTAAGATCCTTTGCCTGTACAATACCCATGTCTGTCCTCTTTCTGTTGCAGCCCTCTTCTATCTCTTTGCAGACCTCCCCATTCATCCGCAATCCCACACTTAACTTACATACTAAAACACACTAATGCCTGTTGCCACATACATATTCTACATCCTAAATAGTCTGCAGAAGTAACATCCTGTATTCAGAAAAAGCGAATGCTGCCTTGCAACATTCGCTTCCTGTTAACTTAATATCAACAATATACGCAATCCGCTCTCGCTTCCTGCTCATATAAAATAGATTATACTAACTCGATTACTACTTCCATAGCAGCATCGCCCTTACGTGGTCCAATCTTTACGATTCTTGTGTAACCACCGTTACGGGACTCATACTTAGGAGCGATCTCGTCAAATAACTTAGCAACTAAATCAACTTCCTTTGTATTCTTCTTTCTTCCGGCTGCCTCAGCAGGAACCTCTGTTACAGAGTAAAGAACCTTGTTCATCTGCTTTCTGGCATGAAGTCTTGAAGGCATATCCTTCTTAATCTTCTTCTCAACTGTATCATATACAGTCTTCTTCTTGCCATCAACAACTTCCTTAACCCTCTTGCCTTCGCTGTCCTTACGGGCAACCTTAGCCTGAACTGTTACTTCCTCGAAGTTATCCTTCTCCTTAACAGCCATAGCGATAAGTCCCTCTGCAACCTTGCGGATTTCCTTAGCCTTAGCCTCTGTTGTAACAATCTTGCCATTGTATAATAAAGCTGTTACCTGATTTCTGATTAAAGCCTTTCTCTGGCTTGATGTTCTTCCAAGTTTTCTATACTTTGCCATTTTAATTTTCCTCTCTTTCATGGTGCATCCGGCCACGCACTTTGGACTTACTTACCGAATGTAAATTAGTTCCACATAGAGAAAATTATTAGCGTACACTTTGGATTTACCGCTAATAATTATCTATTTATGCTTTATATACTTTATTCTTCTGAAGGGTTAAGCTGAAGTCCAAGCTCCTTTAACTTAGCTAATACTTCCTCTAATGACTTACGTCCGAGGTTTCTTACCTTCATCATATCGTCTGAAGTCTTATTACATAATTCTTCAACCGTGTTGATACCGGCTCTCTTTAAGCAGTTATATGAACGTACTGATAACTCAAGTTCATCAATGCTCATCTCAAGAACCTTCTCCTTCTCATCGTCTTCCTTCTCTACCATGACATCAATCTTCTTGGCATTCTCGGATAAATCGATGAATAAGCTGAGATGCTCACTGAGTACCTTTGCGGCAAGGCTTACAGCCTCATCCGGTGCAAGTGTACCATTAGTAAATACATCCAATGTAAGCTTATCATAGTCAGTAATCTGACCTACACGAGTATTCTCAACAGCCAAATTAACTCTCTCAACAGGTGTGTAGATGGAGTCAATGGCAAGTGTGCCGATTGGCTGATCCTCGCTCTTATTTTTCTCTGAGCTGACATAGCCTCTGCCCTTAGTAATTGTAAGCTCCATAAAAAGCTTGCAATCAGGACCGCCATTAAGTGTGGCAATTTTAAGGTCAGGATTAAGTATTTCAATGTCTGAGTCAACCTGAATATCAGATGCTCTTACAACACCTTCTCTTCCATCGCATTCGATGTAAGCAATCTTAGGCTCATTCGTCTCACTGTTGTTCTTGATAGCGAGCTTCTTGATGTTCATGATAATCTCAGCAACGTCTTCCTTAACACCCGGAATAGGACTGAACTCATGTAAAACGCCGTCAATATTGACACTCTTTGATTTCTTTGCAAATACAACAGGAACATTAAAACTCATGGCAACAACACATGCAATACCGATACCTGAGGCTTCGATGGTAAGAATCTTATTGATTGGCTTTCCGTCAAAGCGCTTCTTAAATTCTTCACCCATCTGCCTGAAAAGCTGTGTGTCCATCTGATGATTCAAAAAGCTGTCAACCTTAAGAATATTTCCCTCCTTGACAATTCCATCCTTAACGATACGTTCTTCCAGAAAATTCATTGTGAGTGTGTCTCCTTTTACAAGTTTTTTAGTATTGTATCATGTATTGAAGATATAAAAAAGTATAATTTGAAAATATTACGATGTTGGGGTCAAAACATGCCAACTTAATTTACGAGTGTATAACGTATTATATTATTAATAAAATCGCCATCAGGGGTCGGGAGGAGAAAAACACATATTTGCACAATGTGGGAAAATATGGTATTCTTAATAAGATATTGCTTCACGGAGAAAAGGGCAAGGGTTAGTGCTCCGTGTGGTGTCCTTAGTCAGGAAAAGGAGAGGAAAAGGATTGCTGAACTTAAGATTTAAATGGGTAGTGATATCAAGCTTATTTTATGTTATGTACGCCGTTCCTAAGGCGGAGTATATGCTGAGGCACCCTGAAAAGTATACGGATGAAGAGAAATTCGCATTTGCGATGAAGATTGTAGGGCACATGAAGAAGAGGGCGAGAACTGAGACGTTAGTGTATGGAGCGGAGAATATTCCCGATGACCAGGGATATATTATGTACGGAAACCATCAGGGCAAGTATGATGCACTTGGGATACTGTTATCACTTGACAGGCCTTGTGGTGTGTTGTGGGAGAAAAAGCAGGCGAGCAGATTCTTAAGCAGGCAGGTGTGCGGACTTATCAATGGAGTTGCGATAGACCTTACCGATATAAGGGCTAAGGTGCGTTCAATCAAGGAAGTCTCGGATAGAGTTAAGGAGGGACAGAATTTCCTTATTTTTCCGGAGGGTGGATATGCGGACAATCATAATGAGCTTCAGGAATTTTTCAGCGGATGCTTCGCATGCAGCCAGGCGAGTAAGGGACCTATTGTTCCGGTGGTTGTGTATGACTCATATAAGTCGATGAACAGCAACACTTTTGAGAAGGTCACAACACAGGTTCATTACCTCCGGCCTATATATTATAACGAATATCAGGGAATGAAAAAGCCTGAGATATGTGAGCTTGTGAAATCAAGAATTTCAACCAAATTAGAGGAGATTAAAAACTGTGAGCGGGAAAAGAAGGTTATTTAAAAGTCTTCAGGAAAGACTTGACGAACAGCGGATAAAAAGGCAGCAGGAACAGCTTGTAAAAAGGGGAGAGATTACAAGATATGAGCCTGATGCTGAAAATGGACTTTCAGATGAACAGGCAGCCGAGCATTATAATGCAGGATGGTATAATGAAGCCATGGATTCATGTACCAAGTCGGTCAAAGATATAATTATTTCCAATACATTCACATATTTTAACCTTATTTTTGTGGTGTTGGGAGTATTACTTATCATAGTCGGCTCATTCAGGAACCTTACATTTCTTCCGGTTATATTTGCCAATTCGGCGATAGGAATTTTTCAGGAGCTGAGAGCCAAGAAGGTGCTTGATAAGATGAACATGCTCAACGCTCCGATGACAAAGGTAGTAAGAAACGGACAGATAAGTGTAATAAATACCCAGAAGCTGGTTGCAGACGATGTTGTAATATTTACAGCGGGGAGTCAGATATGTGCCGATGCCATAGTGTTGTCCGGAAGCGTGCTTGTCAATGAGGCACTGCTTACAGGTGAATCAGATGATATTGTTAAGCAGGAGGGCGCTGCGCTCATGAGCGGAAGCTTTGTGGTTTCGGGCGGGTGCAGGGCAAGGCTTGAGAATGTAGGGCGCGATTCATATATTTCAAAGCTTACCATGGAAGCAAAGTCAATGGGCTCAGGGGAAGAGTCTGAAATGATACGTTCGCTCAACAACCTTTTAAAGTGGGTTGGAATATGTATCATACCGATGGGAGTACTTCTGCTGTGGCAGGGCATGAATGTGAATATGGAGAGCTTCCCGGACGCGGTGACAGCCATGGTTGCGGCAGTTATAGGAATGATTCCCGAGGGACTTTACCTGCTCACAAGTGTCGCATTAGCTGTCAGCACAATACGTCTTGCCACGCAGAAGGTGCTGCTGCATGATATGAAGAGTATCGAGACACTTGCGCGCGTGAATGTTCTATGTGTGGACAAGACAGGAACAATCACAGAGAATAAGATGTCCGTTCAGGAGGTGTGCGCACTTAATGGTGAGGATAAGGCTGATATAGAGGGTATGCTTGCCGACTTTGTCTCTGTCATGGGAAATGATAATATTACGATGAATGCGCTCAAGGAAGCCTTCAATGAGACAACAGGTAAGAGCGCTGTGTCACATACCGGCTTTACCTCCGCATTAAAATATAGCTCCGTTACATATCAGGAAGGTGCTTATGTACTTGGAGCGCCGGAGATGGTGCTCAGGGAAGCTTATGGCGGATATAAGGATACCATAGAGGGTTTTTCAAAAACAGGAGCAAGAGTTCTTGTATTCGCACGATATTATGGTGTCATAGACGGAAAGCCGTTGACAGAGAAGGTGAATCCGCTTGCACTTGTTGTTTTAGCTAACCCGATAAGGGAGAATGCCAAGGAGACATTCAGATATTTTGCCGAGCAGGATGTACGGATTAAGGTTATATCAGGGGATAATCCTGTGACAGTGTCCGAGGTTGCGCTACGTGCAGGTATTGACGGTGCAGAGAGGTATATTGATGCTTCGACACTTCATTCCGACAAGGATATATATGAGGCTGCCGCCAGGTATGTCGTATTCGGGCGTGTTTCGCCTGAACAGAAGCGGCTTATCGTGGGTGCATTGCAGAGACAGGGTAACACTGTGGCGATGACCGGTGACGGTGTCAATGACGTGCTTGCACTTAAGGATGCGGATTGCAGTATTGCCATGGCATCGGGAAGTGAAGCGGCAGCTCAGGCGGCGCAGGTTGTACTTCTTGAGTCGGATTTTTCAAAAATGCCTTCTGTTGTACTTGAGGGAAGGCGTGTTGTAAACAATATTGAGCGCTCGGCAAGTCTTTTCCTTGTAAAGAATATTTTCTCATTTATTATGGCGTTGTGCTCGATAATTGCCGCTGTGACATATCCGCTTGAGCCTGCACAGATATCGCTTATCGCGATGTTCACAATAGGAATACCATCATTCTTCCTTGCACTGCAGCCTAACAAGAAGAGAATTGAAGGTCATTTTATGAAAAATGTGCTTCTTAAGGCACTTCCCGGTGGACTTACCGATGTAATATGTGTCGGTGCACTGGTGGTATTCGGAAATACCTTCAGCCTTGACTCGGACGGTATTGCGACCGCGGCTACACTTCTGCTTGCAATTGTCGGATTTATGATTATGTATAAGATAAGTAAGCCCTTTAATAAGCTTACTTTCACCGTATTTATATTCTGTGCGATTGGACTCGCATTTTCAAGCACGGTACTAAAGAGCCTGTTTTATATGAGCCCTATGTCGACTGAGTGTATAATGCTTGCAGTAGTATTTGCCATAGCGACGGAATCCCTTTTCAGGTATCTTACGCTTCTCATCGAGAAGCTTCAGCAGTGGCTGGATACGGATGTAATACATGAAAGAATGCCTGAAAGAAAGAAGAAAAAACACGGAAGAAGGATATAGCACAGCCAGTATTGCAAAGCTTTGCCCCTGCGGATGGCAATATGCCATCCGCAGGGGCTTTTGGCTATATGCGCCTGTAACGCGTGTTCAGATTACTCATATTCTAAAGAAGGTATTATATCGTTCCGGTTACAGTAAGAGTGCTTGCCCCCGGATTGATAACCAATGCACCGGTTGCGGTATCCCTTGTGTAGGTTGCCGTAGGGACGGTTATCTGTCCGGCAATGGTTGTGAACAGTCCGGATGCCTCGTTGTAGGTGTAGTTGGCAGGTTCTGTCCATGTAGTGCCGTTGAAGGTGACGGTGATATCCTTGAGTATAGGAAGAAAAGTATCAGTGAGCACAACACTATCTGCTTCTCCTGCCTCCGTGTTGCCGGAATTCTGTATGATAAAGGTGTAGGTCAGCTGACCGTTTTCTGTGACTGTGGAAGGCGTGAGAGATTTGCTTATTGTAAGAAAAGCATTTGCCTCAGCGTTTACTGTCTCAGAGGCTGTGATTGGTGCTGCGAGTCCCGGACCTGTTATTGTGGCAATGTTGGTGATGAATGCTTCTGTGTCGAGAGGGGCGAAGTCATTGACATCCGTCTCATATACAATGGTTGTATTTCCACCGGCAGGAACAGTGATTCCTGTTATGGTGAGAGGGGAGGTCGCTGTTAGCACAGGAGCCGCCTGTAATACACCGTTTGTAAAATATTTGACAGACCCTTCCACGTAGTCAAGAGGTGTGAGAGTCTGAGCGTTGTATGTGTATGCGCCGAGATTGTCTGTGACGGTAAGTCCTGTAAAATCTTCAGTGTCCGTGTTGACTATGCTGACAACGTAGGTTATGCGTCCTTCGGACTGGTAGGTATCCGTGACGGCGGTTTTGGTTGCACTAAGGATTTCTACAAGTTCACCGGTTGTGATATTTGAGGTTGTTGTATTTCCATTATAGGAAAGAGTAGCCTGATTATAGAATGTTGCCATGTGTTCCTCCATTATTATTAAAATGTGTAAGGTTATAACCTTAATATATACTATGCAGGGACAGTAAATATGACATAATCAATACAGAATAAATATAATACGTTATACACTCGTAAATTAAGTTGGCATGTTTTGACCCCAACATCATATATATTACTCTATATTAAATGTAATATCTACGTTTTAATTTATTATTTTCATATATATTACTGTTTTTTTTACATTTTTATTGACAAAAAAAGTCTCAAAACTTACTATATCTAATAGCACCTTAGGCACAGTGCATTTTCACTGCAGAATGGAGAATTGTATGATTTTAAGCGACAAAAAGAAAGACTTCGATATAACCCAGGTGAAGGGAAAGGCATATTCCGAAATGAAGGATGCCCACTATCATCCATATTATGAATTCTATTACCTTCTATCAGGGACAAGACGTATTTTCATAAATGACACTATATATTACGTAAAAAAGGGGGATTTGATTGTCATACCTAAAGGTGAACTGCACCGCACAACCTATATAGGCGGAGACACCCACGAAAGAATTGTCATGATTTTCAGCGATGCCTTCATCGCCCCGCTCATGAACAAGCTTAGCTCCGACACCTTTCAAAAGTGCTTTGGAAAACGTCAGATAACGATTCCTCCCAACAGGAGAGATTATATTGAGGAACTCTTTGCAAAAATAATACGGGAGCATAATGGAATAGACATATTTTCCGAAAGCATGCTCACCGTATATGTGTATGAACTTATTTTATTTGTTCTCAGGTGTCAGGAAAATTCTGATGCCGCATATCCTGCCAGCGAAATCGGTGATGATGTCATCTCTGAAGCCGCTAAATTCATTTCAGGAAATTTTACAAAGGACTTTTCTCTCTCCCAGCTAGCCGTTAAGTACAATATGAGTCCATCATATTTCTCCCGCAAGTTCAAGCTGTGCACCGGCTTCGGCTACAAGGAATACCTCATAACAGTGCGTATTATCGAAGCCTGCCGGCTTCTTCTCAATACCGACATGTCAATCACACAGATTGCGGAAAACTGCGGCTTTGATGACAGCAACTACTTCGGAGACTGCTTTAAAAAGATAAAAGGTATGTCTCCAAGAGAGTACAGAAAGGCAAATGGTGTGGTGTAGGCTATCTTATGATAGTATCACTGTTATTTAACACAAGTGTGCTGTACAGAAAGAGCACATCCTGCCCGTCAAATTCTATGAACCGTCCAAGGTATGCCGGTGAGATATAGCGGATATCCACAAGCGTTATCTTAGAATATGCCTCTATAAAAAGAGGTGCTATGCTGCTCCCGAACGAATCCCTGAAGATTATAAGCTCCTTGTCCGTATCCGCCGATGGATTGTCAATGACAAGGAGCGATCTTGGACCGGAGAGGAACATTTCATAGAGATCATTCCCCTCTGCCTTCTCCATATCGTATACAGCTCCTGTCTTACCTGTCTCGTAATCCGTTACCGTACTGTTTTTTATCGCTTCATTTTCAAGATAATACAATGTCTCCGTGGCAATCGGAAGTGCCGCCTGCCCATAGTACACCCCACGGAACGGCGCAGCCAACTGCTTTAGCTCATACTCAGCCGACAGAGTAACACCCATCTTATCAGCAATCTCTCTCGCAGCAGCCACTATCCTTTCCTGTCTCCAGTGAGTGTCAGTGCGGTAGTAATCGTCATAGCTTAACAAGCCGCGGACGTCTATAAGCTGCATAAAATCAAGCTTATCCTTCATCAGACTGTAAAACTCATCATAGTCCATGGACGGATAGCCATTCTTATCCGCAAGAAAATAATTCTTGTCCGGTACAATCACACCGTACACAGCACCCACCTTACCCTCAAGATATTTCCGGTTAACCTCACCAAAGCACAGTGCCGCATAATCAAGCGAAGCTTCATTTAGCGGATACTCAAGCTTCGACAGATATCCATCTGCTATATACAGCCCATTGTTATCCTTCCTGCCAAAAAGATAATAATTGCCGACCGCCTTAAACGTGCGCATGGTGTCACGCATAGGGAATTGATCCAGTGTGTACTTCTCAAACTCCTCCATAAATCTTCCGGACTGCAAAGTCTGTACAGACAGCTTAGGGAACGTCTTAAGCCCCCTTCTCTCACTGTATGAATATGTCTTATCCGGCTCGATAATGCTCCACAGCGCCAATCCGTAAATGCATGCTGCAGTCACGATAATCACTATTATATTTTTATTCAGATATCTTTTTATACCATTTGATTTACTTTCCATATCTATCTCCATTTCTCAGAGATTTAATATTAAAACCTGAAATATAAAAACGGATTGAAGGAGCCGTCCACCAGATAGCCTGTCACCAGAATAAGCAGTGCAGCAAGCACAACCGGTTCACCTATCGTAAAAACAGCGTTCACCGCCTTATTGTCCTTCATCCTGCCCTCAAGTCCCGCAAAAACATTTCTCACCACAGGCAGTGAGCCTGCAATCGCAATAATAAGTGTTATGGCATAGCTCTTCAGGTAGTAGAGCGACTCGGCAGACACAGTACTAAGACCTCCTGCCCCGAACATTCCTGCAATGACTGCTCCGGCATCGGACATCGTCGCCGCGCTGAATATGACGAAGCTTATCATAACCAGTAACATCGTGTATATATGCCCTGCTGCCCTGCTCTTTTTGAGTAACGGAAGCAGAAAGAGCTTCTCAAGGATGAGGAAAAATGCCATATAAAGCCCCCAGATGACAAAATTCCATGCTGCTCCATGCCATAAGCCGGTGAGTGCCCACACAACCAGAATGTTCAGGAACCATCTCCACTTCTTCACCCGGTTTCCGCCCATCGGAATATACACATAGTCGCGGAACCATGTCCCCAGAGACATGTGCCATCTTCTCCAGAACTCCGTAATGCTCTTTGAAATATACGGATAGTTGAAGTTCTCCGGAAAATCGAAGCCGAATATCTTTCCAAGACCTATCGCCATATCACTGTAGCCCGAAAAATCAAAATATATCTGAAGTGTACACGCAATTGCATACAGCCACACAAAAAGCACCGAAGGCTGTGATGCCCCCGCGTAGGCATCGATAAGCTCACCTAGCTGGTTAGCTATAAGTACCTTTTTTGATAAGCCTATTATAAATCTTCTGATTCCACAGGCAGTCTTTTCGGCGCTGTGCTTTCTCACATGCAGCTCTCCCTCAATATCCGAATACCGCACAATCGGACCTGCTATGAGCTGTGGAAACATGGATATATACATCGCCATATCTATATAGCTCCTCTGAGCCGCAACCGTTTTTCTGTACACATCAATGACATAGCTTATCACCTGAAAAGTATAAAAGCTGATGCCTATAGGCAGAGTAACCTTAAGAACCGGAACAGCAAGCCCTGTCACGGCTCCAAAGGATTCAAGGAAAAATCCTGCATACTTGAAATATCCAAGCACACCAAGGCTTATTACAACAGAGGTGGCCAAAAAAACCTTTGACCACCTTCTCTTAGAGTCTATAAGTCTTCCAAATACATAGCCCTGTGTTATCATAACTAACATGAGGAGAGTATATCTTAACTCTCCCCATGCGTAAAATACAAGGCTTGCCAATAAAAGTACTACATTTTTTCCTCTGCCCGGTACCACAAAATACAGCAGTATCACAGCAGGCAGGAAGCAATATAAAAACGGAATACTTGAAAAAATCATGCCAATCCTCATTTCACAGACGCTTCTTTACAGTGCCGGCTGTCTGCGACGTCTGTAACACAAACAACTCTCATAAAATTACCGATTATTCAATATTTGCCTTATATAACTCAACTGCATCAGGATATACCTCTGCGAGATTGGCTGAGAATGTATCAATTATATCTGTAAGTCCATAAGCTGATACAATATAATCATCTACCTGATATACAACCAAAACATCCGGGAAACCGCACATCCACTGCTTTTCAAGAATTCCATCCTTAAGATGCTCTGCAATCGCAGCTATATTATCCTTGTCCGTCACATGGAAAGCGCCTGCCGTAAATGTGTTTGCATTCATCATATGACCAAGGGAGGCCGCATCGTCAATGAGTGCAACGTCATCCTCAGCAATTCCAAACGCATTGTTTATTGCCGCAGTGTCCTCAAGACCATATTTTCCCGCAGCGTCATCTCTTGCATTATCCGGATTGTAATCCCCACCTGCTGCCGGGAACCTGTCATCCTCACCGTAAACTGCCCAGATATCATCAAGAAGCTTAACCGCTCCCTGCGCATCGCTCTCATCCGCATCCTTAGACGGCTCCTGTGTCGCCTCTGTTGTTGTCTCTGTTGTTGTCTCTGTTGTTGTCTCAATCTGTGATGTTGACTCTGTTGTACCCGGATTTACATTGTTATCCTTCTTTCCACATGCGCTGAGTGCAACAACCGACACTGCCATAACTGATAATAAAGCTAACTTTCTCATAAAATTAAATTCCTCCTGATAAAAAAATTGTTAATTATTCCCCTTCTGTGTCCTGAGCTTCCACTCTCCTGTTTCTTCATCGAAACACATTGAAACCTTTACAGAATAAGTCCCCGCATTCACTGTAAGGTATGCCTCCTCATCAGGCTGCACTGCCCAGACTATATCCGCCTCATCGCTCGCCGACATTACGCTTGTCCCATAAGGTATGAGTTCACCACTGGATGCTTCTATTGTAAAGCTTCCCCTCGCCTTAATATGAAGTGTAAACCCGGACTCCTCCAAAACGGCACTTCTTTCAAGAGAATATGCAACAACCGCAGGTTCATTCTGCACCTGGGCTGTCACACCTCTTTCATCAAGCATGACTCCGTCGTAATATACCTCCGGTATCTGACCCTTTCCTGACAATACCGTAATGCCTCTTCCAAGTACAATTAAAATACATGCCGCAGCCACAGCTGACATGGCATATATCATTTTTCTTCTCACAGCCTGCTTCTTCCTGCGGAATAATTCCTGTGTCTTAATTACATCGTCCTCACTCTTTTCAAAAAGCCCCCTTGCTCCGTCTAAGAGATCGTCGCTGACACCGGATAAAGCCTGCGAAAGTATCTCTCCTTTCTTCACCATACCCCCTCCTTCTTCAGATAATCCTTGAGGCGGCGCCTGATTCTCGACAGCGTTGACTTAATCGTTCCCTCACTGATTCCCATTCTCCTAGAGATATCGGAAACCGGACAGCTATAGTAATACCTGAGCAGGAAAATGTTCCTATTCTCCGGTTTCTGACCTCTTAAGAATTCATCAATCACCTGTTCAAGATGAACCGCGTCAGCATGGCTCTCTACATCCTTCATGTCCGGTATACACTCATCCAGTTCATGAATGGACACAGCATATTCCCCTGCCGCCCTCTTATCTGCATGTCTGGCATTGTACTTGTTAATTGCCGCATTTCTGGTCAGCTTTCCAAGAAATGCTGCCAGATTTTCCGGATGATGCGGAGGTATTGATTTCCATGCCCCAAGCAGTGCATCGTTAACGCACTCCTCGCTATCCTCAATATTATCAAGTATATTCATCGAAATATGCATGCAATAATGATTATATTTTTCCGAGGCTTCCCTGATTGCGCGTTCATTGCGCTCCAGAAAAAGCTCCACGATAGCCTTGTCCTGCATTTCCTCCTCCGTTTTTATCATCCTGCCTATATACACAGCTTATTTTTTATTTGGTTGCACTTTTCTTAAAAAAAAATTTAAAAATTTTTTATTCCGGAATTTCCGATTATACATAATCGTTCTATCGTCTGCCTGCTCCGCACATTTTTACTTTGCGTATTTTACCTTTCGCATTTCACATTGCCTGTTTATCATAGTTTTTGTAGAGATACTGAATAATATCCTTCCTTGTCACAATTCCTATAAAAACATTGTCATCATCAACAACCGGCACGAAATTCTGCTTGATTGCAAGATCAATCAGGCTTTCCATGTGTGCCTCGGCATTCACCGGCCGGTTGTTCACACGCCTGTGAATATCTGAAATCGGTATCTCCTCCGCTTCCTCAAAGGTAGAAATATTCTCATCAGCCATCTTCCAGAGCAGATCACCCTCCGTTATTGTTCCCACATATTTGCCATGCTTGCTGATAATAGGCATCGCTGTATACTTATGGTAACGTATCTTCTCCAGCACCTGCCTTATATTCGCATCCTCATACACATATACCACATCACACTTCGGTGTGAGAAAAAATAAAATATTATTGTTATTCATAGCCCTCTCCATCTCCTATGTATTTTTTCCTTATATAGTTGCAATAATGTCCACGCGCTTTTTAGGCAATTGTAGCATATAATTATGAACAGAATAAGTACAAAACGTAAAATCATTATAATCCAGGCTATCCGAATGCCCCGCACTGATACATGCCGGAATAAAACTGCATCGGAAGAATAATGTCTTAGAAAAAACAAAAAACGCATAAAGCCTCGAACCATAAAGCTTCATGCGTCTTTTTACAGAGCAGGATACGGGAATCGAACCCGCCTCCTCAGCTTGGGAAGCTGATATACTACCGATGTACTAATCCTGCACACTGTTACAGAATTCCTTCTGCAACAGCCTCAATTATCATATCACATCTGAACAAAAAAATCCAGCATTTTTTTATTTTTTTAGTCCTTTTAACTGTTCTGCAAGCTCCTTAAGTCCTGTAATGGTACTTCCGACATCCTTGGTAATAGCACTATTATCCTCGCTCACCTTAAGAGTCTCCGTGGAATGAGCCGTAACCTCCTCGGTCACACCTGAAATCGTGTGTATTCCTTCTACTATAGTCTGGTTGGCATCATTTAACTCGCGTACAAGCTCACTGAGTCTTCCTGCCTCGTCATATACCATGTCATTCTTCTGTGCAATCTTCACAAAGCTCTTAACAGTCTCATCTGCTGCGTGATTCTGATTTCCTGATACCTTTATCATATCCTCAATAACATTTACAACATCCGAAAGCTCTGCTGAAATACTGTCAATAAGCTCTGTTATATTACCTGTAGCTCCCTGCGTCTGATCGGCAAGATTGGAAATCTCAGAGGCAACCACTGCGAAACCACGGCCTGCGTCCCCTGCCCTTGCCGCCTCAATGCTTGCATTAAGTGCAAGAAGACTTGTCTGTGAAGCAATGCTGTTAATCATATCTATTATCGACTGCATCTTGCCTGTATGCTCACGAAGCTGCAGTAGCTCCCTGGATACATTGGCATTGGCATCATTTGACACCTTTACACATCTTAAAAGCTCATCCATATTTTTCTTCGATAAATCAAGCTCCGACTTAGTCTCATTTACATTATCCACAATCATTCCCGAAGCTTCCTCAACACTATTAATCGTATCCTGAATCTGCTCTGTCTTTTCAAGCTGTACCTGGATGGAGCGAACTGTCTCGTTCGTTCCTGCTGCCACCTCGCCCATCGAATCCTTGGTCTTATTGGCTGTAGTCTCTAATATATCAACCTTGCCGGATACAGCATTGATGTCATCGGTAATCTTCTCTGCCACCTCAAGAATCTCGCCCATAAGAGCCGCATTATGCTCCTTTTCCTCCTCAACCTGCTCAAGCTGGGTATCGCTGCATTTCTTAGATACATAAGTCGCCATGAGAAGATAACCTGTAAACAGCAGAACCGATGCAACCCTGATCTCAACATCCGCTAGCTGCGACGTATCCAGCTGTCCTGACAGGGCGCTGTAAGCAACCTGGATAATATTTCCAAGCGATACCGTTCCCATAAAACATGCCGCAACCTTAATATCATTGTAAGAGATAAGAATGACAGCGATAAGAAACGCATACACATACGCGACAGGCGATACCGTAGTAAAAATTATAAACAGGTAAAATATTACATACCCGCCCGATATAGCATATTTTAAATATTCCGTACCCTTGTCCTTTAAATACATTGCCAGACATAATACATAAGGCACCAGTGCAAAGATACAGAACACGGCAAAATATCCCATGCTTCTGCTTTTCTTGAGTACCTCAACAAGATAACATACAACAAGAATAATATTCATTATGCTGTATGCTATCATACTGGTCCTATTCGACAGCTTCAATCCGTCAAATTTTTTGTTTTCCATACTGCTCCTCCATACCTTCATAAATACAAAATACATTGTGCTTAATTTTTCATAAGTCAAAAACAGCACATTTAATATGTTACATATTACCATTTTTTGTATCTATATTACAAGCTTATATTGCATTTTTCGACATAATATTAGAACAAACATCTGCTTTCACAAATATTTGGTTTCTTCATATTATATTTATATAAAATATGCAAAAGGAGTCATATATGGCTTATTATAATGGCAATCACCGCATGGTGCAGCGTCAGCCTATGATGACCTGTCCGAATCAGGCACAGAACAGGCAGAGCAGCTCCGGATACGGTCGAAATACAGCTTCAGCACAGCCATGCTGTAATCAAAATGCCGATACGCCACATCAGGATATGCCTAATGCTGCTGAAAAAAAGTGTATGATGCAGCCACGCATAACACCTGCAGATGGTGTTGCACAGTCATGTGTAATGCCTTCACCATACTGCCCTGTCGCAATGGCGTATGTACCATTTCAGGCATTCGAGGAATTATTCGAGGAATCAAAAGCATTTATGATTGGCACTGCCTTTCCTTCGCTTTTCAAACCGTTTATGAGAGGAGGCAGATGTCGATGAACGAAACATGCAATGACAGGAATGCCCTGTTTAGAAAAATTCATGAGTGTGAGTTCATGATGATTGACCTTGGCTTGTACCTTGACACTCATCCGGACTGCGTTCAGGCGCTTAATGCATTTCAAAAGCATCGCGCTTCATACGAAAAACATGCAGCCGAATACGAGCGTCTCTATGGCCCGCTCACATTCTACAGTGTAAGCTCAGATACTTGCTGGCCGTGGCAGCAGCTTCCATGGCCTTGGGAAATGGAGGCGTATAATTAATGTGGATTTATGAGAAAAAACTGGAATTTCCTGTGCACATCAAGGAACCTAATCCTAAGCTGGCACAGCTTATTATCAGCCAATATGGCGGTCCGGACGGCGAAGCCGGAGCATCTTTCAGATATCTGTCGCAGAGATATTCGATGAAAGACAGACGCGTAGCGGGAGTGCTCACCGATGTCGGCACGGAGGAATTGGCGCATCTTGAGATAGTCGGTGCCATGGTTCACCAGCTCACACGCGACCTCACACCTGAGGAGATAGAGAAATCAGGTTTTGCACCATACTATGTCGACCATACGCTTGGTGTCTGGCCGCAGGCAGCGGGCGGAATCCCCTTCAATGCATGTGAATTTCAGGTAAAGGGTGACCCTATAACAGATCTTATGGAGGATTTAGCTGCCGAGCAAAAAGCAAGAAGCGTATATGATAACCTGTTGAGACTGATAAGTGAACCGGACATTGTTGAGCCGCTGCGCTTTTTGAGAGCGAGAGAGATTGTTCACTTCCAGCGCTTCGGTGAAGCGCTCAACATCACGCGGGAGGGACTTGACGCAAAGAACTTCTATGCATTCAATCCCTCGATAGATACATGAAATAGAATAATGCAATATTCAAGATATCAGGGTCAAAAGGTCAGAAGTCCGATGCAAGCTTGCCTGCGTGAGGATTTTTGACATTGTGACCCGCCAAAAACAAGGAACCACCTCTTTGCGGATAAGATATTACGGCTACATCATAACTGATGTGTAATAAACTTCTGCAAAGCGGTGGTTTCTTATATGCTGTTCATGTAAAAATCAACTGCTTCTATGTAAATTTTCACACTAAATTACTCATATTTTCTGCCGCAAATCGCACTAAACTACACAAATCCTTTTTTTCTACCTCCACAGCTCCCGCTATTTAATTATTTCCTAATTTAATTATTTTCTGTTCAATTATTTCTTATTCAGGAAATCATACTGCGACATATAAAGCTTGTAATACATTCCGTCCTTATTTTTCATAAGCTCGTCGTGGCTTCCCATCTCGACAATCTCGCCATGGTCGACATACATAATACATGACGAATTTTTGATTGTTGAAAGACGGTGGGCGATAATGAAGGAGGTTCTTCCCTTTAACAGCTCGTTAAGTCCCTTCTGCAGAAGTATCTCCGTCTCAGTGTCGATACTTGAGGTTGCCTCATCAAGTATGAGAATCTTAGGGTCTGCCAGAACAGCACGCGCAAATGAAATAAGCTGTCTCTGCCCTGCCGACAGACGGCTTCCGCGCTCATTAACCTCGGTGTAGTAGCCGTTCTCAAGCCCCATGATAAAATCGTGAGCGCACACGGTCTTAGCCGCCTTTATGACATCCTCATCGCTCGCCTCCATATTGCCGTAGCGGATATTGTCCATGATCGTTCCCGCGAATATGAAGCTGTCCTGCATCATCACACCCATCTGGGTTCTGAGGGATTTGATTGTAACCCTGCTGATATCTATTCCGTCGATGAGTACCTGCCCTGAGGTGAGATTGTAAAAACGGCTTATGAGATTGACTATGGTTGTCTTACCGGCGCCCGTAGGACCTACTATCGCATAGCTCTCTCCGACTCCCGCCTTGAAGCTTACATTCTTAAGGACAGGCACACCATCATCGTATGCGAAGCACACATCCTTAAATTCAACCTCACCCTTAATCTCAGGCATAGGCTTAGCATCCGGCGCGTCCGTAACCTTGACCGGTTCATCTATCGTCTCAAATATTCTCTCAAGATATGAAACCGCGGTGAGCACACTGTTATAGAAGTTCGCAAGTGTGGTAATCGGCGCCCAGAATCTTGAGATATAGCCGGTAAATGCAACAAGTGTACCGACTGTCATAGCTGCATAGCCGTCCGTAATCCACGCGACACCCAGAACATATATGATTGCCGTTGTCACAACCGTGATTGTCTGAACCACCGGGTTTAGGAGGAAGTTATACTTGACCGCATTCAGCCATGATTTTTTTGACTCCATGTTAAGTCTGTTAAATATATCCGTGTTGACGTCCTCGCGGACAAATGACTGTGTGACACGGATACCGTTGATGCTCTCCGCTATGTAAGCATTCAGGTTTGACTGCTTATTAGACTGTATCTGCCAGGCCCTTCTCTGTTTTTTCTTGATTATCCACACAAGCGCAGCCAGAATCGGCAATCCGCACAGACACACCAGCGTGAACTGCACATTCAACATTAACATGAAAATTATAATGAATATAAGACTGCACATATCCGTTATCGTGTTTACAATACCGTTTGAGAGCAGGTCGCTTAGGTTATTTACATAGTTGACCACACGCACCTGAATCTTGCCATGCGGCTTATCGTCATAGTAGGAAAACGGCAGCTCCTGCAAATGCACAAACAAATCACGGCGCAGTGCATGGATGACGCCCTGCCCGACCTCAGCCATCATCTTAATCTTGAATCTGAGTATGAGCACAACTATTATCGTCACGGCAAGCATCAGACAGCTCGCAACGATGACTCTCTGTGAAGCCGCGGCTTTGCTCATCGTGCCATGAATCGCGCACTGCTCAATCGTGTCCATTACATCCTTCAAAAACAGAGGATTGAGCATTGAAAGTGCACTTGAGATAAGCATGAGCACTATAACTGTAATCAAGGTCTTTTTATAATTGCCAACATATTTTCCAAGACGTTTTAACTGGTTTAAATCAAATTTACTCTCCAAAGTCTCATCTATATCGTATTTATTCCTTGCCATATTTATCCTCATTTCCAGGTAAAAACAAGCTGTCACACTTATATTTTACACCACATCTTTTTCCGGCAGCTTACCGTAAATACATTGAAAAATTCACAGCTTTACAACCGCCGGCAAAACAATCATTTTCTTCCTGACAAAACCGGATATCCGGGAGACTACGCCGCGTCATGCTCCCCATACTGGTGCATGAATACCGTATAATAATAGCCCTTCTTCTGTATAAGCTCATCATGATTGCCCATCTCAGCTATTTCACCATCTGAGAGAACTATAATCACATCCGCATCTTTTATTGATGAAATACGGTGTGCAATTATAAACACGGTCTCATTCTCTATCCTTGCAAGCGCATCCTGAATCTGCGATTCCGTCTCCATATCCACGGCGGAGGTTGTATCGTCTAGCACAAGGATTGACGGCTCCTTAAGGAGTGCCCTGGCAAGTGATATTCGCTGCTTCTGTCCACCGGACAGTCCTACGCCTCGTTCACCCACTATCGTGTCGTAGCCCTCAGGCATCTGCATGATAAAATCATGTGCATCCGCAATCTTTGCCGCCCACTCAACTCTCTCAAAAGGACAGTCCGGCTTCGCGTAGGCTATATTCCCCTCGATTGTGTCCGAAAAGAGGAATACGTCCTGCATAGCCATTCCGATGCTCTGCCTCAATACTCTTAAATCCATGTCCTTGACATTCCTGCCGCCGACTAACACCTCGCCGCTGTCAACATCATAGAAGCGGCACATAAGGTTGATGAGCGATGTCTTTCCTGCTCCGGTCGCACCGATAATTCCGACCTTCTGGCCCGGTTTAATCTTGAAATTGATATTTTTAAGTATCTGTTCACCATCAATACTATATGACACATTTTTAAATTCAACGCTGCCCTCCGGCTTCTTCACATTCTCGTCAACCGGTCCTGTCACAGGATTCTTTATCTCAGGCTCAACCTCGATTGTCGCATATATCTTCTCAACCGATGTTGTAAAACGGTGCCAGTCATTTACCAGCCAGCCCGCCATACGAAGAGGTGCATCAAGCATCCACAGATATCCATTAATCATCGCCATATTTCCAAGAGTCATCTGTCCATTTATAACCATAAGACCACCCGCAAGCATAAGCACGAAGGTGAGGAGATTGGCAAGAAGCTCAAATATCGGCACATGGCGCACCCATATCTTTGATGCCGCAAGCTCCGAATCCCTATACTCCGTGTTCTCCGTGTCGAACTTTGAAATCTCATAGCCCTCCTTGGCAAATGCCTTGACCACTCTGTTACCGCTGATATTCTCCTGCGCAAATGCATTGAGGCTTGAAAAACGCTCCCTTACATTGCCGAACTTAGGCTTTACATTCTTAGACTGGATTATCGTGTTGATGAGTGTAAAAGGAAGCACCGCCAGCATGGCAAGTGCGATTCTCCAGTCGACAGTGAACATCATAAACAGCGATATCGAAAACAGCAGTATACATTCATAGGTTGAATAGCACACATACGACATAAAATGACGTATCGCCATCATATCTCCTGTCTGCCTCGACATCAGATCGCCAGTCCTGTGGCTGTTATAGAACGCGAAATCCTTTGCAAGCAGATTGCGGTACACATCGTCCCTCATATCGTAGAGAAGTCCCTGTGAACAGTTCTCAAAATTCCATAAAAATATAAATCTCAGTCCCGCCCTTAACAGCGTAACGCCTATCATAAGAAGCAGAAACCTCGGAAGCAGGTCAAGCCTTATATTGCTTCCGTCCCCTATGATGTCATCCACTATAAATCCTGTTATCTTAGGATTTACGATGGCAAGCACGGAGGTAATCGTGACCATGACAAGTCCGATAATCATTCTCCACTGGTACTTTTTAAAGTACGAATAAAACCATTTCATTGCCGTCATTTTCTTAAGTCCTCCAAACTCGCTGCTAATGCAGTCGTTTTCATATATGCTTCATGTAAATATTTATATGGACATTCCATATACACCGCACAACAGCAACATATGTTCTCTTTAGGTACAACCTAATATAATGACTTTTCAAACAAATCTCAATGATGTATACTGTTAAAAAATTGATGTTTTCTGCTTTTTACTTTTTGAAGCAGACTATACGGACTTCATCGTGAACTTCACTATATGTGGGTATAAAAGAGAGCGCTTTTCATTCTATACCCACATTAAGACTATTTTTTATGTACTTAGTCTCTGTTTTGGGTATTTTTTTTACATTTTTTAATTCCATACCCATAAAGTAACTAATTTTAAACTATTTTTGGGTATTTTTATTGTATTTAGTTATTTATACCCAAAATACATTTTCGAATGCTTATTTCGCCGACCTATAGGGGTATATTTAGAAACATCTGTACTCTATACCCTTAGACACATACGATATCTTGATAAATATTTTCTGTGTGTTCTATTATTAACTGCACAGGTAAGGTAATTGTAAAACGTGAATTTGCCGGTAAAATTGCACAACGTCCGGTTATCGCAAGTGCACATATCAACTATATTTATGGAGGAATATACATCATGTTAAAAATACGCTATATGGGCTATAACAACACCCACCCTGATGGAATCAATATGGAACGTCCCGGCGGAATGGGGCATTATCTCATGCTCCTTGTAAAAAGTGACGCGTACTTTGAATTTCCTGAGGAAACCATATGCCGGCAATACTGCTGCGGTGAGCATGAAAATAAGACAACCGCCGATGAGCTTCTAAAGGGCAACCTGCCATTCGACAGGAATGCAAGGCACCCTGGGCTGATAAGACAGTACGTGAACACACCCGCCTTTATAATATACACAAAGGATGCGCCTATTTATTACTACAATGACAATGAATATGTGAATGACTGGATAAGCTTTGACGATATTCCAGATGAGAATACATGCAAGGATGAGAATACACGAAATGATAAGACTACATGCAAAAATAAGAATACATGCAAGGATTCGAATGACAATATCCGCAAGGATATAAATAGAAATTCTTCCGATGATAATTCAAATGCCGACACAGACAACTCAGGCAACAGTAATGCTGGTACCGCCGGCAATGCAGATAATTATATAGATAGTTCAATAAGTGATTTCATGCTAAGCCTCGACGTCCCGTTCAACCGCCTCACGCTTCTGTCCGACTACACGGAGCTAAGCCAGCTCATCCGCGACCTAAGGCAGGAGTTCCACCAGACCGGCTCACACCATGAGGAGATTCTTGACGCGAAGCTTAGAACCATACTGTACAAATATAGCGATGCCTACCACCTTGAGACACAGCTCTCCGACAAGCTGAAGGTTCACAGACCGCTTTTCCATGAAATAAGAAACGGCATATACAGCCAGCACTCGCCCAAAAAGACAGTGAGTGAGCTGGCTGAAGATGCCTCCCTGAGTGTATCATATTTCCAACATATTTATAAGGAGCTGTTCGGTGTCCCGGTAACTCAGGATATAATAAGAAGCCGCATTGAGCGTGCCTGCTACCTCCTCACCATGACTCCCGACTCTGTCGTGCACATCGCTGAGAGCTGCGGCTATGAGAATGTGGAGCATTTTAACCGGCAGTTCAAGGAGATTACGGGGTTCAGTCCGAATCAGTATAGGAAGAAGAAATAAGCACCCTTTTCCCCTCAAAAGCCAACCCATAATGCCGTATCCGCTCACACGGAATGCCTCGCGCAACCAGTTCTGCGTCATAGTTCTTATCCTCAATCTGATTGAGGGCGGACTGTGCCGTGGCTTCAAGCGTCTGCTCCCTGCCCGGATTGCGCACCTTGAACTCCATCACAATTGCGGGCAGATTATCCTTCTTCGGTATCAGCATAACGTCATATCTTCCGAACCCGCTCTCGCGGTTTGAACGCACTTCGTATCTTTCTGCCTGTTCAACCATAAGTCCAAGAACAAAGCCATGGTAGAATCTCTCCGGTTCACCAGATGAACTGTCTCCACCCACATCGAAGTAGCTGAATACTTCCATCGAAATTCTGTTCATATATGCATTCATGGCTTCAACATCCCCTGAAACCACTGCGGCAATAAATCTGTTATAGTTGGATGCCGTAGCACCGAACCACCCCTTAAACATACCCGAAAACATGCTCATAGTCTCAAGATTAGTAATCGACAGATGATACCAGGGCTCCAAAAGCTCTCCTCGATACTCTACCTCATCCACCTTGAGATACCCACCCGCAACCAGCAGACTCCATATCGCACTCTCATTCGTATCAAGCTGGTTAAACACAATCTGCTCATCGAAATTGACAACTATATCTCCTCCTCTTAAAAGCTCCTCCATAAGCTCCTTAATCTCCGCTGAAGCAGCCTGCAACAGACGGCTGACCAGTCCATTAGAGCTTGTGGACGCCCAATAAGGCGCAAGCCTCTTTTTATCTAAATAGCTGGTTATAGACCATGGATTGTAGATATCCCTATGTGAGCCAAACGTAAATCCGTCATACCACTTCTTGACCTCAGCCTTCTTATCAGACAACCCGAACATATCAAGCGAAGCAAATACCTCCTCCTCTGTAAAGCCAAAGCACGAACTGTATTCATCAGAGGTTGTGGTCACAACATTGAGGTTGTTGAGGTCGGAAAACATTGACTCCTTGGAAACCCTTGTAATTCCTGTCATAATAGCGCGCTCAAGATATTGATTGGTCTTGAAAGTGGCAATAAAAAAACTGCGCAAAAACGCAGTAAATTCATCCCAGTATCCATGTATATATGCTTCCTGCATTGGTGTATCATATTCATCAAGTAATATAATTGTCTTTTTATTGTAATATCTCTCATAATAATTACATAGCTGTTTCAAACTCATAGAACACTCAGCATCATCCATACCTACATTTGTCTGTCTAAATTCTTGCTTTTCATCATCGTCAAATATAATACCGTTTAACAAAACACGGTTATTCTTGTATAATTCGGCTACCTTCATCTTCACCTGCCGCTTGGCGTCCTGAATATTATCCGCCTTGACATCCGCAAAGCTCAAAAATATTACCGGATATGTCCCCTGAATCTGCCTGTATGCCTCATCCTCCCACACTGACAAGCCCTCAAACAAATCCCCCCTGCCTGCATAACGATTAGAGAAAAAACATTCAAGCATGCTCATATTCAATGTCTTGCCAAATCGTCGCGGACGTGTTATGAGTGTGACATCGTCCCCTGAATCCCACCACTCCTTAATAAAATCCGTCTTATCAATCAGGAAATATTTATTCTCCCTCATGTCCGCAAAATTCTGTTTACCGATACTAATTTTTTGCTGCATACTGTACCTTCTTTCACATTATGCTATAATATACATTTAACCGACATTTATTTGCAATTATTATGAATATAATAGCATAATGTATCATCTTTAGCAACACTTTTCAGGCTCTGCCGTCCCAATTCTCCAGCCTCTTTATATCCATTTTTCCGACAGCGTTCTTAGGCATTGCTTCGAGAAACTCATACGCAAACGGACGCATATAGTCCGGGAGCTTGTCAGGGCATAACTGTCTCAGCCTTTCTTCTGCTTCGATTGTAGCTTCGCCTTCATTCAACACAACAAATGCCTTAAATTCAGAGCCCGTTCCTTTTTCATTGTGTGCGCTTACAACGCAGACCTGTGCAACCCTTTATCCTCCGCTATCGCCTCCTCAATAGGCTTTGGAAGAATTTTATATGCCAAGCCATTAGGACCTACTAGCAAAAATCTCTTCATCCGCCCGACTATGTACAAAAATCCGTCTCTGTCAATGCGTGGAGGTATTTTAATATGAGCACAATATCTGAAACCGTAGGAAAGAGACTGCGGATTAGAAGGACAGAATTAGGCTACAGTCAGGAATTGACATCCGAGAAGGCTGGACTGCACCCGACATATATAGGACAGGTTGAACGTGGAGAGAAGAATCTTACAATTGAGAGTCTTGAAAAGATATGCAATGCGCTTGAATATCCCATGGAGGACTTATTTTTCAGAATCAACACCTTCGACCCACAGGACGTAACCGCGCAGAAGTGCTATGACCTTATCATTGAACAGCCGAAGAAGGAACACCAGAATATATACAAAATCCTTGATGCCATAATCAAATATAGACATGGAATGAGATAATGAGAAAGCCTGTACTATCTCCCGGTGGCACAGGCTCTTTTCATATATTCGTATTCCTTTTAATAATATTTCCTCACTTCGCCTCATCGAATGTCACTGTAATACTCGTTCCCTTGCCCGGCTTGCTAATTGATTCTAACAACCTGCTTGGCACAGTAACTCATTTATATACCTTATTTTTTCAATTTATACATTCGATTCCTATTTTCACCAATCGGCTCAATATTGTCCATCTTCGAAAGTATAACACGAGTTCTTTCTGCACTTAGCCCTATTATTTTCGCAATATCTTTGGCACTTGCTAATTCAGTTTGAATTAAGAATTCTCGTATCTTTTCCCTATGATTTTCCATTTTTGTCGTTTGTTTTTTATCGTTTGTTTTTATCGTTCGTTTTTCTGCAAATTCAAGTGACAAACACGTTCTATCCGGATTGTAGCTTTCCTCTATAACCGGAATTTGCCATCCTTCATTCTCCCAAACCTGATAAATATCCGGAATACCACTTCCAGCTCTTTCTCCAATACCAATCATATTAAACATCTTCATTAATGTTTTATTTCTTGGATCTGAAATACCACCACGAAGCATCTGTTTCTTACCAATACGGATACTACCTGGATTCTCGATAACCAGTTTGTCATCTTCCTTCTTAATCACAACACCACAAGGCAGGAAATAATCAGCATTAACTAAACAATTAACCAAAGCCTCTCGAACCGCCTTGTGAACCGGCGTATCATCAACTCTTGTAATACCTTCAAGTTTAAAAGGTTTCTTGATGTCTTTCGCAATCTTACTATTTACCCTAAAGAAGAAATCAAAAACATTGCCACTCCAATCACCTGAACTAGTGTACTGGCATATTGATATTTAGTTAAATATGCCAGTACACTAGGTTTACAACAGCTTCCGAATAGGAAGTTGTTGTAATGCTAAATATCAATATGCCAGTACACTAGACTGCAAACGGTCTGTCCAACGTATTGTAGGATCAAGCCTCTCTCTGTAATCGAGGAAATACTCCGGGAACTCTCTGACAATATGATATTCTTCACCAAACATAAGCAATCCAGCTGTTGTAGGATGTAATTTACCATCTTCACCAACTCCTGCTGCACCTATTTTCTCCATATACTCTTCATCTGGTAAATTGTTAAATACATGCTCCGGACGATAACTCTTATGATGATTTCTGAATCCCTTTAAGGACTCTGTATTAATTGCTGAAATATCAAGCTGTTCAACAATCTTCATATCCTCTGTTTCATCAGCAGCATCACGAAGCATACACTTAATTTCTGATTTTGAACAATGATAATCTCCTTCCCAATCTCTACGGTAGCAACCACCAAACAAATCATTATTAATATAAACTGGTTTCTGTTCGCGCTTAGCTTTTGGAACATAGATAACCAAAATAGTATCTCCACTTACATCGTAAGATTCCACATTTTTATCTGATAACAAATTAATACTTACCTTCTTGGTGTCATGAATTGTATTCCAGAAATTTCTCTTTAGTTTATCTGCATTCTGCAAACCGGTAGTATACCAAGTTCCATCTTGACGTTCACCTACGCCAAGGATAATTACTCCACCATTAGAATTAGCAAATGATGAATATGACTCCCATAATGCTATAGGCAATCCACCTTCTGCCTTTTTCACTTCTCGGCAGTTATCTTCATATTTATCAAATTTTGATAAATCAAATAAATCTGACATATGAGATTCTCCGTCACTTTCCTTTATACATATAAACAAACAATCAACTAATATCAATTTGATTTTTCAGCCTACTCCGCTTTTTTTAAGCCTACTTGCACTGTATCACCATTTACGATAATTGAACATTTTATCAACATACCATTTGCGACAAGCAGTTGTAACTGTTTTTCTTCACTCATTGTAGATTTGCTTCAATATATGACTTATCTATCCTGTACTTCTTCATACGATGGCAGTCCCTCAAACATTCCTCCTAAATACATCTTCTCAACATTCTGTGCTTCTCTTGGTTTAAACTGCGAAATTCTTTTTACGCAGCTTCCTTTGGCATCCATAAATGTCAAAAGATTAATTTGATCCGGTCTAAAAATGGAATTGGAAAACAGATTGGTGTCATGTGAGGTAACAAACATCTGTGAATTTGAAGCTTTTTCCATGAAAAACTTTATTATTCTCTCTGCCAGTCTGTTGTGCAGGCTGTTTCCAAACTCATCAATCACGAACATTCCCGGCTTTTCAATAACACATATTAAGTCGGGCAGCATATCGGCAAACACCTGATTTCCCTGTGACTCTCTGACGATTGCATTCGGTGTAGGAAAGCTTTTTCGTTTTAAAAAGACCGTCTTATTATCCGAACCCACCGACACCTTAACGCCTGCACCTTCACTCTCAGAGCCATACTCAACAACAAAGTCATAATGAAAATCTTCAAGATATTTGTTTATGTTTTCTACACCATTCTCCTCGGCATATTTACTTATTGTGTCCCCTAAAAGAGCATCTTTATGGTATCCGTCAATGACATATGAATTTTGCAGATATTCCATCAGTGCCCTGAGCGTAGGCTCCTGCGGAAATCTTCCTGTATTAAACGAGGCTGTTCGCAAAAACAAAGTGTTCGCATCAAGCTTATCATCAATAGTTATACTCTCTCCAATTCTTAATTCTCCAGCATTTCCGTTTCTTTTAAGAACCGAAATGCTGTCAATCAATACTTCCTCCGAGATGCTTCCAATTCTCCCAGTATTCTAGCACTAAGTCATTAAATTTATTTTTTTATTACACATT
>OGUO01000527.1_pt1 | contig 28341 bp, 28 predicted proteins | sample 1553641 | NCBI WGS metagenome assembly OGUO01 (sample SAMEA2579980, study PRJEB22360) | human gut metagenome | biome: human gut; feature: human-associated habitat; material: faeces | place: Denmark | collected 2008/2010 | reverse complement strand
ATCGTTACCAGCGAAAAAATGTCCATCAGAGAATTTTGAATGGGTGTTGCCGTCATGCATAACCCGCCGGTGCTGTTTCTCGACGAACCGACTTCGGGCGTTGACGTCATCACCCGGCGCGAATTTTGGAATCATATCGTTTCGCTTGCCCGCAAAGGCGTCACCGTATTGATCACCACTCACTTTATGGACGAGGCCGAATTCTGCGACCGTATCAGCCTGTTTTACCGCGGCCGGACCATCGCCACCGGTACCCCGGCGGAACTGAAAAACGAAGCCGGCGCCCGCACGCTGGAAGAAGCCTTCGTCAACATCATTTTGCAACAGGGGGAACAAACCGCATGAGTATTACCCTTGCATTTATCAAAAAGGAATTTTTGCAGATTATCCGCGACCCCTCCAGCCTGATCATCGCCTTTGTGCTGCCGACATTGCTGCTGTTTATTTACGCCTACGGAATCAACCTCGATTTTGCCAACGTCCGGCTGGGCATCAAAAACGATGACGGCAGCCCGGCAACCGAGGAACTGGCCGGCGCCTTCGGACAAAACCGTTTTATTACCGCCGTACGCTACGACGACAGAAAACAAATGCAGGCCGACCTTACCCGCGCAAAAATTCAGGGCGCGCTTACCATTCCGTCGGATTTCACGCGGCGGCTGGCGGCCGGTAAAGACGCCTCCCTGCAGCTTATTACCGACGGCGCCAACATCAATCAGGTGAGCCATACGCAAAACTACGTCAATCAAATTGTTTCCGGCTGGCTGCAAAAAAGCGGATTTGCCACGGCGGCTTCTCCCGCCGTCGAGGTGCAGGCACGCTATCGGTACAATCAGAACGCCGACGGACGACGGGCGCTGGTGCCGAGTTCGCTGGCCGTTACCATGACGCTGATCGGCATTCTGCTGACCGCGCTGGTCGTTTCCCGCGAATGGGAACGAGGCACCATGGAAGCGCTGCTTGCTGCCAACATTCGTCCGATTCATATTGTCATCGGCAAATATGTTCCTTATTTTGTCGTCGGCATGTTGTCGCTTACGTTCAGCATGTTTGTCATTATCTTTGTCTTCGGCCTGCCGTTTGGCGGCAGCTATTGGGTGCTTTTTATCGTCAGCGCTTTGTTTTTGTACGCTTCGCTCGGCATCGGGCTGATTATCTCCAGCCTTCTGCGCGACCAGCTGCTGGCCAGCATGGCCTCGCTGATCATCGGCTTTCTGCCGGCGCTGATGATGTCCGGCGTTGTCTTTCCGATCCTTTCAATGCCGCCGTTTTTCCGCTGGCTGACCAAGCTGCTGCCGCCGACTCATTACGTCAGCTTCATCAAAAGCGAATTTCTGGCCGGCACCGTTTGGCAAAACGCGCTGACCAGTTCGCTGTTTCTGCTGCTGCTCGGATTTTTGTTTTCGCTGCTGGTTTACAAAAAAACCGCAAGGAGGCTTGATGACTGAACGCATCTCCCGCCTGTGGGCGCTGATCAAAAAAGAATTTCTGACCATCTTGCGTGACCCCAAAAGCCGCATCATTATCATTGCCCCGCCGCTCATCCAGCTGGCGCTGTTTGCCAACATCCTGACCATGGAAACAAAAAACGCCGACATTGCGGTGATCGACGCTTCAAACACGCTGGAATCGCGGGAATTCGTCGCCGGTATTGAGAATTCCCGCTGGTTCGGCCGCGTCATCCGTTCCGACAACCTCCGGCAGGCGCGCGAGAATCTGAAAAACGAAAAGATCCACGGCATTCTCGTTATCCGGCAGGACTTTGCCCGCCGACTGAAAAAAGGACAAAACGCCGACGTCCTGCTGATTTTGGACGGCCGGACGCCGACGACGGCCACCGGCTTAAACGGCTATGTCACGCAGATTGCCGCCGCCTTCTCGCAAAAGTTCGCCGCCCGGACGGGCGTCGCCGGCGCTTCGGTTGTGACGGCAGCCCGCAGCTGGTTTAACCCGAACGCGGTTTACCAGTGGTATCTGGTGATTTCGCTGATCGTGATTCTGGCGCTCGTCATTACCCTGATGCTGACTTCGCTGTCGGTGGCCAGAGAACGAGAGCTGGGCACTTTTGAACAGTTGATCGTCAGCCCGTATACGGCCTTTGAAATCCTCGTCGGCAAGACCGTGCCGCCGCTTTTCATCGCGCTGATCCTGCAATCGGCCATGACGCTGGCCGCCGTTTTCTTTTTCGCCATTCCGTTTACCGGCTCGTTCTTCCTTTTCATTTTCTCCTCTTTTATCGCCCTGCTTTCTTTTGTCGGCGTCGGACTGTTCATTTCTTCCGTCTGCGCAAACCAGCAGCAGGCGATCCTCGGGGCGTTTGCTTTCATGATGCCGGCCATTTTGCTTTCCGGCTTCGTGTCGCCGGTTGAAGACATGCCGGCGTTTCTGCAATATCTGACTTACGCCAACCCGATCCGCTTTTTCATCAAAATCGGCAACGGATTGTTTCTTAAAGACGTCGGCGTCACCGACATCTGGCCGGAACTGGTGCCGTTATCCGTCATTGCCGCCGTCACCCTCGGCTTTGCCGCCATGACATTCAAACGCAATCTGGAGTAGCCGCCGGAGCTCGGTTTGCAAAATTTGATAAATTAAACGAAAAAGCATAAAATATAACAACAATACCAAAACAACCCGAAAATACGCCGATGGAACCGGAACACGCAAAGTTTGACGAAATCATCAACACCGTTTCGCCCGACGAGATGAGAAATCCGCCGCCGTCGACGGCAAAATCATCGACAAGGCGCCAACGCCGGAAACGGGCGACAACAGCGCCTATTCTTTGGCTGAAACCCCGGCCTGCAAAACGCTGTTCCGATCGGGAACGGAAGACTTTCCGCTGGCAATTTTTGAAAAACGCGACCGCAGCGGAAACAAAATCGGCATTGTTTCTCTCACCAAATGCCCGCCGCCCGGCGACGAAAAATACAATTCAGAAGCGCTGAAAAAAGTGTTTGCCGACAACTACGGCAAATGGAACGCCGTCGTACTCGACGTTCGCGGCAACGAAGGAGGCAACGCCGACGTCATTAATTTTGTCAACGAAAAATTATGCGGCTCCCCGCCGCGGTACTTTCGCCGACAGGAAATGCGAACCACGCCGGAGGCAAAAATCCTGCAGGAGCAGAAATATAATCGCGCCTTTCTCGACCGGCTGCATGCGCAAAATCCGGAAGGTTACAAAAGCCCCGAATTTACGGAACCGGATTTTTCCGCCGGACAAGGCTATGACGGCAATATTTACGTTTTGACGGACCGCAGAACCGGATCGTCGGCCGAATTCGTCAGCGGTCTGCGCCGGCACCCGAAAGTCAAATACGTCGGGGAAAACACGCACGGCTGCGGAGAATACGGCGACACGGCAACAGCCCTTCTGCCCAACGGCGGATATCTGAATATGGGTATTTATAAAAACGAACTGTTTGCCGGTATTCGCGAAGGAGAAGGTCTGGCGCCGACCCACAGGACTCCGCCCGGACGCGACGCTTTTGACCATTGCATGCAGCTTATGCAATACGATTTTGCCAGAGAACGGGTTTCCTCCCGTTTGCCGCCCCATACCAAATCTGCCCGGCCGGCGGAACGGACAAACATATCCGGCGGCCGGCTCAAAGATGGTTATCTCCGCTGAACGCACCGTCTTTTTTGCAGGCTTTAAAACGACGCGCATTTGTTGATATCCCCCGGAAGATGATTATATGATTTTTGTCATTATTTACATAACGAAAGGGAAATATCATGAAATATTGGATTCTCGGACTGTCGCTGATGGTTATGGCCTGTTCCCACAGCGTTGACGTCAAAGACCAGGCCAGTTACAAATGCGGAGACCAGATCATCCGGGTAACGGTCTTAAACGACAACTCCATGATCGTACGCGCCAACGGCATCGACCACGTACTGACCAAAGTCGCCTCGCCGGCGGGTGAAAAATACGAAGACGCGGTATCGCAGGTTTCCTTTACCAAACAGGACGGCGAATTCTATCTCGGCATGCAGGGCCGCAACTACCCGCTCTGTCTGAAAATCAAGTAGCCGCCGGACAATCCGGCAAACAAAAAAAACTCCCGCCGAAGCCGCGGGAGTTTTTTAAAAACCGTTTCGTCGACCGCGCCCGTATCGGAACATTCAGTCGCCGTAACGGTCAAACAGTCTTTTCAGCTCCTCTATTTTCTCTTCCCGGACCGCTTCGTCGGCAAAAGAACGGGCGACGCAATGCCGGAGATGCTTTTGCAGAATATTGCCTTCCACCGCCTTGACAGCAGAACGCACCGCCCGCAGCTGGCTGAGGATATCGGGACAATAGCGCCCGTCTTCGATCATTTTTTTTATGCCTTCGATCTGCCCGGCAATGCGATTTAAGCGCGGAATGTTTTCCAGATGGCTCGGATTATGTTCTTCCATTGTTTTCCCCTTTTCAAAGGTTGACGCTGCCGGCAAGAATAACCGCTTTTATCCAAAAAGTACAGCCGGAACGAAAAAAAACGTTCCGGCATCTTTCCGGCAGAGTTTATTTGCTCCCGCAGGTGCAGTCATCGCCGCATTTGTTTTCCGGCGTGCACTGGCAGTTATCGCCGCAGGAACAGTCTTTACCGCAGCGGCACTCTTCGCCGCAGCGGCAATCATCGCCGCAGCGGCAATCATCGCCGCATTGACCGTTTTCGCAGGTACAGTTCGGGTTTTTACATTTGCTCATTGCTTCTTTTCTCCTTTTAATACCCTATATGGGTATTCTGTTTATATACCCCATAAGGGTATTTGTCAAGTTAAAATATTCTGCAGACTATCGTAAACGGTTATAGACAACGGCGGAAATTTCCGCGGCAAGAGCCGCATTTTCCCGGTCAGACATCCGGGAATCGGAAACCATCACCGCGATATAATATGTCCGGCCGTCCGGCAAAATCACAAAACCGGCATCGTTGTCGGCAATTTTTATCCCTTCGGCCGTTCGCGAAGACGAGCCTGTCTTATGCCCGAAAACCGTTCCCTGCGGCAGCCCCGCTTTCAACTTATCGCCGCCGGTCACGGTTGCCGTCATTATCTTATCGAAAAATTTGCGGTTTTCCGGCGTCAAAATATCGCCTTCGCGCACGGTTTTTAAAAATCGGACAACATCTGCCGGCGAAGCACGGTTGACATATTGTTTGGCAATATCCGCATTCATTTCCTTCTCGCTGACGGAAACATCAATCCCGCCGAAGCCGAGACGATTTAAATAAGCCTGCGTCTGCTCCGCTCCCCCGGCATAGGCCAGCAAAATGTCGGCCGCGTTGTTGTCGCTTTCGGCAACCATGTATTCCAACAGACGGGCAACGCTTATCCCGTAAGGATAGGTTCGCCGTTCGTCGCGCATCGGACTGTAGGTTCGTTCGTCGATCATGTCGCGGGTAATCGTTAATTCCGTTTTGCAGGGATCGGTGTTTTCCCGTCCCAGTTTGTCAAGAACCTGCGCGGCAATAAAAAGTTTGAACACGCTCAGAAGCGGATATTTTCCTTCCCCATGAACAAAAGTCCGGGAACCGGCAATAACGGCCGCCCCGACCCGGCAGTCTTTGCCGGCGGCAAGACGATTCAGCCGATAAGCGAGCGAGCTGAAATAAAATCCGGCAGCCGCGGCACAGATCAATACCGTTGCGCCGATTGCCGCATAAAGTTTTTTATTCTTCATCATTTTTATTTTTTAGCACAAAATCGTTTAATAAAAAATGAAGCGGGCGTCATTGATAAAAACAACTGTTATTGCCGCAACCTAAAGGCACTTTTGCTCCGCAACCATTAAAAACTTTTTCAAACTGCGACATAAACGTTTGAGCCGTATATACCACCGTTACCGGTTATTTTCAAAAGATACATCAAAAAAAATGATCAATACCGCTAATAAAATACTCGCACCATTTTTACAATCAAAAATAATTATCATTAAAAAATGAGTATGCTAATTTTTTAATTACTAAAAATTGCACATCATTAATTGTCCGCACAAACTTATAAGCAAATATTAGTTGAGAAACGACAGCGTTTCAATTTTCTATTTATAAATGTTTCATAAAACATTTACTACTTTTGATGTATAAACACATCGCATTAACAACCAAAATATGTTTCTAATGTGATTTTGCCATTACTAACATCCAGATTGTTTTTATAACATAAGGTTGTACTTTTAGCTTGTTTTTTCGAAATTAATGTGAGACCATACGATTATTATTTGTGAAATGCTTTTATACAACTAATAATCTTTTAACGCATTTTGATGAGGAATAATTATGCTCTTTAAGAAATATACCGTCTACGAAAATAAACTATCAGATGCACTGAAAATAATAGCTTTATTAGGATTTCAATGTATTTTAGGATATTATACATTTTTAATGATGAATTTTATAGCTCTTTATTATACAAAATATTTTTCTATTTCTGTTTACTTTATTACTTTGTTTAATATCAGCTACGTAATTTATTGTTATAAATTTACATATTTAACCTTAAGAAATAGATATCCAAACCGCATTAACACAATAAAAATATCGTTTCTCATCTTTTACATACTTTCCTTATTATCTTATACATTTGTCAGTGGGAGTTATTCTCCATTTTTTTTAATTGGTATAAAAACCGCACAAAATTATATTGCGTAATAGTGAGGAAAAAATTATGGTTGCTAGATTAGGTTACTTTTTTGCCGGGGAAATCATTATAGGAATAATACTTATCACTCTACTTATACCAACTTCTTTACCGGCAACATATTTTTTATTAAAATTTTCGCGATTAACGTTATCTGTGACATTTAATATTTTTATGTATTTAAAATTGTTCTCATATAAAAATAAAATAGTTGATGTGTTTTTATATGTATACTTTTTAATTTCAATATATTTCATTGCCAACATGGGAAACATATCTCCACTACAATGGATTGGCCACAAAATTGGAATATACTTTTTTAATATTGAATGGAGATAAAAAACATGAAAAGAATAGACATTATAGTTCCCATTGGAGGATGGAGTCCATGGTATTCGACCGGAGCAATCGTCAGTATAAACGAGAGTAAAATTAATATTCCCATTCGTTTTATTAATCAAGATTTAAGTCTTGACGGCCCTATTAGTTATGAAATTATATATTGGGAAGATGGAAAACAAAAAATTTTAACAGGGTACTATCTCGGAGATGAAGAGCTATCCATTCCGGTTGGAGGAAGTGATAGTATATCAAATATTAGCTTCCGACTAAAATCAACATTAGGTCAACATGTTGTTGCATATTGTACTTTAGACATGTATATAGTATCTAATCCAGAAGAAATTAATTTAGCAGATTCTAACATACTTCCTATAGATACAATTTCTAAAATCAAAGACCTGTTCGGGACGGCGGAAGAAGTTCGTTCGCCGCTGGTGGTTGATCTGGACGGCGACGGCGTGGAAACGGTTACCGCAGAAGGCGGCGTTTATTTTGATCACGACGCAAACAGCTTCAAAGAAAACAGCGGATGGGTCGGACAGGATGACGGAATTTTGGTCCGGGACATCAACGGAAACGGAACTATCGATAACGGAACGGAATTGTTTGGCAACAATTCCGTTCTTTCGTCCGGGGAAAAGGCCGTCAACGGTTTTGAAGCATTAAAAGATCTTGATGACAACAACGACGGCATTTTCGACCGAAACGACAAAGCTTGGAACGAAGTCAAAATTTGGCAGGATAAAAACTTTAACGGCAATTATTCAATTGTAAAATCGGCGAATCCTGTTTTCGCTTAATATGAGAATCAACAAATGTTTACTATCTTAAATAGAAAAAGCACACTTCAACCACAATCAAAACGTGTTTTTATATTTTGTGGTAACTTTTAATTCTCTTTTTGATTGTTTTAATTGCTTATTTAGTATATACGGTTGTATTTTTCGCTTGCTTTTTCTCGTCTAAAGTGAAAATATACAATTATTATTTGTGGAATTCATATTTTCTTACACTTATAAGTATACCAACGGAGCAACGCCAAATGAATCAGCTAATTGGTTTCTGGAAATCTTTTTTCTTTATATTTCTTTTGGGAAATATTCTTATGGGGGTATTTGAAATATTTACCTATGTCAATATCTACCCGTATATAGAGAATTCAATAAATTTATCCAGCATGGAAAAACGTTTTTTGATCTTATTTCCATTTTTAAAATACTTTATTGTTTTATCTTATGCTATTTATTCTTTTTATTTAATGTATCAATACATTGACATTATCCAACATAAATTGTTTCTTAAATTTTTTCTACTTTTCTACTACATCTTTTTCGTTTTTATTTTAACATATGTACAATATTGCACACCTCTATCCTACCTAACAAGCTGTTTCTATACAGGAATAAGGTATGGAAAATTTGTAGATATAAAAACTTTTATGTGGAAGCATTATAGGAATCAGCCTTATGAAGATATCAATTAAATCCTCTTTAGTTCAAAGAAAATTTTATTTTAATTTATTTTTCATTTTTATTGTTCCTCAATTTCTGATAGGAATTATCTTTTCTTATCATCCGATCGGAAATGAAAATACTATCAAGTTATACTATTTTATCAGAAATCTTTTATCTTTAAGCTTATTTATATGGAGTTATTTTTTCTTATTAAAATTAGCAAATACGATAGGACACACATTTTATATAAAAACCAAGAAGTTCCTTTTTATATATTTTATAATAAGTTTAGTAATCACATGTTTTTACTATGGAACCCCATTTACTCTCTTCTCTTATTTAGGGTATTGCATAACCGAAATATTTGTTTATCAATCTTACTATGGGCCAATTTATTTTACCTTAAATTATTTGTTTACCGAAACTTACATATAGGAGAAAAAATATGACCAAAACAGCAATTCGGTTGGGAGGTTTTTTCCCAAATCAAGCAAAATTATTTGCTCCCATATTTACAAATCCTCAACATTCTTACCCTGTATCATTATCTATCACAGCAATTAATGAGCATATAAAAAATGTCAAAATTACTATCGTATATTGGGATGGAGGACAACAAATAACAATAAAAGATTATCTTGCAGGAGGAGCTACTACACCAATAGATTTCACAATAAAAAATCCAACAGCCCTTCCTCCATTTATTCTTTATTTAGAAGCAGATGGGCTTCCGGGTTCTGTAGATATTGAGGTTGATTATGGAACACAATTACTTGTGTCCACATTAAATGATAATGACTTTAAAATTCTTTCTGAAGATGGGACAACTCTTCCATCAATTAATAGTAACGATATCTCTTACGATAAAGGAATTGTTGATATTATATCTAAAATTAAACAATTTTTTGGAACGGCGGAAGAAGTTCGTTCGCCGCTGGTGGTTGATTTGGACGGTGACGGTGTGGAAACGGTTACCGCGGAAGGCGGCGTTTATTTTGACCACGACGCAAACGGCTTCAAAGAAAACAGCGGATGGGTCGGACAGGATGACGGAATTTTGGTCCGGGACATCAACGGAAACGGAACTATCGATAACGGAACGGAATTGTTTGGCAACAATTCCGTTCTTTCGTCCGGAGAAAAGGCCGTCAACGGCTTTGAAGCGTTAAAAGATCTTGATGACAACAACGACGGTATTTTCGACCACAACGACAAAGCTTGGAACGAAGTCAAAATTTGGAAAGATGCTAATGGAAACGGCATCGTTGACGAAGGAGAACTGCTGACGCTGGAACAGGCCGGCATCGCCGGAATCAACCTGGATTATGACAACCAGGAAAACGTCGACGAAAACGGAAACGCACACAAACAAACCGGAACATTCATCAAAACCGACGGAACAACCGGAACCATAACCGACGTTTGGTTTGACACTAACCCGGAAGATACCGTTAATGACATATCCGTCGAAATAACAGACGACATTAAAGCGCTTCCGAACGTCAGCGGTACCGGAAATGTTTATGACCTACACACAGCAATGGCTCTCGATAAAAGCGGCGAACTGCAACAGTTGGTGGAACAGTTCCAGGCAGAAACGGACATTGACGCCCGCAACGCGCTGCTGCCGGAGATTATCTATCGCTGGGCCGGCGTTTATGACATGGATCCGGAAGGACGCAACCCGAGCCGAATTTACGGCAACGTGCTCGGAGACAGCCGCAAGCTGGAAGCGCTGGAAGAATTTTTGGGGCGGGAATTTCTCGGCACCTGGTGCAGCGGCGAACGCGATCCCAATCCGCACGGACACGCGGCGCCTTACATTTTGCAGGCGTTTGACCTGTTGCAGGATTATGTGAAAGCCTGTCTGCTGCTGGAAGGAAACTACAAAAAATATGTCAACGGCATTTTGCTGGTGTATGACACGGAAAGCGGCGTTTGGTCGGCAGACGCCAAACAGGCCGTTTCGCTGCTGGCTGATCTGTACCGGGAAGACGCCGGGCAATGCCGGCTGGTGATCGGCGAGTTGTCGGCGGCGCTGCGTTATTTTGACAATTTCGAACAAATTGTCACCGCCTTCAAACAGGCATCGGAAACTTTGTATGAAGAAGGCTTTGCGGAAGACCTCGGCAAATATTTCGGTTATAACGTCGACGGCAGCAGCGGCAACGACACCATCTACGGCACCGATACGGAAGAAAACATGAACGGCCGCGGCGGCAATGACAAAATCTATGCCGGCGGCGGCAACGACGCCGTGCTGGGCGGCGAAGGCGACGACTACCTTTACGGCGAGGACGGCAACGACGTTTTGCAGGGCGAAAGCGGCAACGATTATCTTATCGGCGGTGACGGCGACGATATTTTAACCGGCGGTACGGGCAACGATTATCTGGCCGGAGGCAACGGCGCCGACCTCTATCTTTTCAACAAGGGCTTCGGCCATGATACGCTTGACAACATTGATGCCGACGCGGACGGAACGGCGCCGGACGTTATTCGTTTCGGCGAAGAGATTTTGACGCAAAATGTCGAATTGAAACGACAGGGATTTGACCTGATCATCACGGTCGGCTACGATGACGGCAGCGAAGAAGATTCGGTTCGCATTCTGAGCTATTTTGACCGGCAGGGAACAACCGGCACGGTGGTTGACCGGATCGAGTTTGCCGACGGCACCGTCTGGGACTACGACTATGTTTCCGAACACTGGAACAGCGTGCCGGGCGAAGGCGGCGGCGAAACGATCGACGGCAATGAGCAGGACAACAGTCTTTCGGGAACAGACGGCGACGACATTCTGCTCGGCTATGACGGAGACGACTCTCTTTTCGGCAACGGCGGCAACGACTGGATAGAAGGCGGCCGCGGCGACGATTTCCTTTCCGGCGGAGCCGGCAACGACACTTATTTCTGGAGCCCGGGCGACGGGCTGGACACCGTCAACGACGGAGAGAACAACGACACCATTATTTTCGGCGAAGGAGTTTATGCCAACGAAATCAAATTCCGCTGTATCAATGATCATGATTTGCAGATCATGGTCGGAGGCAGCGACAAACAGGGCATTATCATCCGCAATTTTTTCTACGGAACGTCACAAATCAGCAAAACGCTGCAATTTGCCGACGGCAGCAAAATGCGCCTTTCGGACAAAGGGTTTGAACTGTGGCAGACGGACGAAAAGGAAGAAATCACGGCCGGCGGGTTTGACGATATTATCCATGCCGGCGGCGGCGACGATCGCGTGAATGCCGGGCACGGAAACGATACCATCATCGGCGGCAGGGGGAATGATACTTTGCACGGCGGCGAAGGCGACGACGTTTACGTCTGGAACAGAGGCGACGGACTGGACGAGATATGGGAAGATGCCGGCAGCGACACCATCCGTTTCGGCGAAGGCATTGCCTTTGACGATCTGACGTTTGTCTATGAAAACGGCTATCTTCTGATTACCGTTGACGGAGACGACACGCAAGGCGTGAAAATCAGAGATTTTTTCGGCAGCCAGAAAGAACAATACATGGTCGAGAAACTGGAGTTTGCCGACGGCAGCAGTTTCAACCTGGCCGAGAGCGGACTGACGCTCACCCAGAAAAATACGGCCGAACAGGTCGAAGGAACCGATTTTGACGACATCATCTACGGCAACGGCGGCAGCGATACCATCCATGCCAACGACGGCAGCGACATCATCATCGGCGGCAAAGGCGATGACATTCTTTACGGCGACGAACCTTTTCTTGGAACCGCCGGCGACGACATTTACATCTGGAACAAAGGCGACGGGTTTGACGAACTGCACGACGATCTCGGCAGCAACATCATCCGCTTCGGCAAAGAGATATGTTTTGACGACCTCATTTTCCGGCAAAACGGCGACAATCTGGACATTTATGTCAACGGCGACCGCACTCAGGGGATGCGGCTGATCAACTTTTATTACAGAGATCAGGGGATCCACTATACGCTGGAATTTGCCGACGGCACCAACGTCAACCTGGCCGAAAGCGGACTGACGCTCACGCAGTCCGACAAATCCGGCTCGTGCAGCGGCACCAATCATGACGACGTTATTTACGGCGGCAGCGGAAACGACGTTATTTACGGCAAAGACGGCGACGACACTCTGATCGGCGGCAAGGGCGACGACGAGCTGTGGGGCGAGGAAGGAAACGATATCATCGTCTGGAACAAAGGCGACGGGTTTGACACCGTTATCGATTACAATGCGGGAGTGAACACCGTCCGTTTCGGCGCGGGCATCACCTTCGAGCAGCTGGTTTTCGAAAGGGACAACAACAATCTCAGCATCTTTGTCGACGGCGACCGGACCCAAGGTCTTGAACTGGTTGACTTTGTTTCCAAATACAAACTCGAATTTGCCGACGGAACGGTTTATTCTCCCGACGAAGACGGCCTGTTTTTAAGCCAGTCGGACAAAGATGACAACGAATCCGGCACACAGTTTGACGACGTTCTGTACGGCAACGGCGGCGACGACTCCCTGCACGGAAAAGACGGCGACGACATTCTCTGCGGCGGCAAAGGAAACGACAACCTTGACGGCGGCAACGGCCGGGACGTTTACATCTGGAATAAAGGCGACGGATTTGATACCATCGGCGACTACGGCGAAAACGTGATCCGCTTCGGCGCGGGCATCGTTTATGACGACCTGAGCTGGCAAAAAGACGGCGACAACCTGCTGATTTTTGTCGGCGGCAGCACCTCTCAGGGGATGAAACTCAGTGATTTCTTTTATGGCAGCGGCCAAAGTTACATACTTGAGTTTGCCGACGGCAGCAGCCGGACGCTTGACCGCAACGAACTTGTTTTCGGCAGCGAGGGCATTCCGCAAAACATTGACGGCACCGCCGGCAACGACACGCTCATCGGCGGCAGCGGGCATGACACGCTCAGAGGAAACGACGGTAACGACCTCCTCACCGGCGGCAGAGGAAACGACACACTTGACGGCGGCAACGGCGATGACGTTTACATCTGGAACAAAGGCGACGGATCGGACGTCATCAAACCGGGCAAAGGCACCGACACCCTTCGTTTCGGCGAAGGCATAGCCTCTGACGATCTGCATTTTGCCCGCAACAACAATTATCTGTACATTTATGTCGGAAGCGAAAAAGACGAAGGCGTCAAAATCGAAAACTTCTTTTACCAATATGATCGTGAGCGGGAAACCGTCCGCTTTCTGGAATTTGCCGACGGAACGGTCAAAGACCTCTGTGCCGGCGGCTTTGTGCTGGAACAGTTTTTCCCCAACACAGGAATTGAGGGAACCGACAACGACGACGTCATTTACGGCAGCAGCGACAGTGATCGGATCAACGGTGAGGACGGCAGCGACATCATCATCGGCGGCAAAGGAAACGACGTCCTTTACGGCGGCGAAGGCGATGACGTTTACGTCTGGAACAGAGGAGACGGACTGGATCGTATCAGCGATCCCGACGGCACAAACAACAAAATCGTCTTCGGCGAAAATATTGCTTTTGACGATCTGACCTTTATGAACGAGAACGACAATCTGCACATTTTCCTAAACGGAGACCGTTCGCAGGGCGTTGTCATCGAAAATTATTTTGCCAACAGTCGATACCGGAACGAAACGCTGGTATTTGCCGACGGCAGCAGTTTCAATCTGGCGGAAAACGGATTGACGCTGACCCAGACTAACGGCGACGAAAGCTTCAAAGCCACTGATTTTGACGACGTTATCTTTGCCGGCGACGGTAATGACGAAATCAAAGCCGGCAAAGGCTGTGACATACTCGACGGCGGTTTGGGCAACGACCGGCTGGAAGGCGGCGAAGGCGACGACATTTACGTTTACAAACTCGGCGGCGGATTCGATACCGTTTACGACAAACAGGGGAATGACAAAATTGCGTTCGGCGAAGGCATCACCCTTGACAACCTGTCGTTTACCGAGGGAAACAACGATCTGAAGATTGTCGTCAACGGTGACGAAGGACAAGGTCTTTTGATTAAAAACCATAACGGCAGCGGAAAAATCGAAGAATTGCTTTTTGCCGACGGCAGCAGCATCGGCATTGCCGAAGCCCGGCAGCTGATCCAGGCAATGAACGCTTTTGCCCCGGAAACATCTTCCCGGACCGACGAAAACGGCAGTCTGTCTGTCACCGACGATTATATCGGTAATTTGGCCTGCGGTTTGCCGGAAAAAGACTTTAAAAACGCCGTTTAAAGGCGTATTAAAGTTATGAGAAGCAAAATCTGCTGCCAAAGGAGAACGAAAATGTTGAAAAAAGCCGTCCTGATCTGTCTGTTGACCATGCTTGCCGCCGGCTGCTGCCATATAGAAAGAAACCGGCACACGGCATATGTCCGCCACCACGGCGCAACTGACAGTGCCGCCGTTTATACGCACGGCGGACACGGATATTACGTTCATTACTGAAACAATATCCGTCAACAAGCCGCATTCCTCTCCGCATTTGCGGCCGGGAATGCGGCTTGGCTTTTCCCTGTTCCGACGACCGCCCTCACCTCTCCCGCATACTCTCATCAAGATATTTCATCACCGGGGAGAGCAGATATTCAATCACACGGCGTTTGCCGGTTTTGATTTCGGCGGTTACGCTCATACCGGGCTTTAGTTGAATTATTTGCCCGTCTGCTTTGATTTTGTTGTCAAGCAAAGTCAGCCGGGCGTTAAACACCAGCCCGAGCTTTTCGTCCTGTATCGCATCGCCGGAGATGTTGCGGACTTTGCCTTTGATGGTGCCGTATTTGGTAAACGGAAAGCTGTCGATTTTGATTTCCACGTCCTGTTCCGGCCGCACAAAGCCGATGTCTTTGTTCAAAATCTGCACTTCCGCCTCCAGTTTATAATCTTCCGGCACAAGGTTCATAATCGGCTTGGCGGTTTCGACCACGCCGCCCTTGGTATGATAAACCAGCTGCTGGACATACCCCGAAAGCGGCGCTTTAACCACCGTCCGCTTTAATGCTTCCTGATATTTAATCAGTTCTTGCTGATAAGACGCCAGTTTCTCGCGGCTTTCGGTCAGCTCCTGCATAATATTCTTGTCAAATTCCGCCAGATATTGCCGCTGTTCTTTTTTGAGCGATTCAATATTCGCCTCGGTTTCGGCCATTTTCTTGGCCTGTACGTTGCGCTGCTCCTGCAAATTGATCAGTTCTTCTTCCTGTTCCAGAAAAGTCAGCCGCGCCAAAAGTTTCTTATCGACCAAAATCCGTTTTTTCTCAATCCGTTCTTCAACACTCGGCAGCAGTTTTTCAATCCGGGTCAGGTCAGCCTGAATAGTGTCTTTTTCTTTCTCGGCCTTGGTAATCTGCCCGTTCAGAACTTCAATCTTGGCCGCTTTCTCAGTCAGCTGGCTTTTAAGCAGATCCGTATGCATTTTAATTAAGTATTCGTCAATTTCTTTATTATAAGTAAAATTTTCTTCCGGATTGTCTGTCAGCAGCGCCTGTAAACGGGCAACGGAAATTTCCAAGGCTTCCATTTCATTTTCCACCCGGCTGATGTTAGCCAGAACCTCGGTCTGGTTAAATTTAATCAGGTCTTGCCCCTCTTTGACATATTGCCCTTCCTGAACATAGATTTCTTCAATCTCGCTGTCGGTCAGGGTCTGGATGGTTTTGATGTTTGAGGCCGGCATCAGCTTTCCGGCCGAAGTGGCAATAATGTCGATTTTGCCCAGGATTGACCATAAAATCAGCGTTGTGAACATCAGCATGATGACGTATGTCAACAACCGCGCGGCGTGCGACGGCGGCATTTCGGTAACTTCCAAGACTGCCGGCAGAAACTCTTTTTCATGCTCGTTCATGCCTTTGATTTTGCTGTCTTTGGCGGCTTTTTCCTGCAGCAGAGCCAGCTTGGCAATTTCCCAATATCTTTTAAGCTGTTCCATCATGCCGCAACCTCCTCGTTGGCGGGCACAATCGGCGCGGTCTGGCTGTTCCACAGATAAGCATAACGACCGCCGCGTTTTAAAAGCTCTTGATGGGTGCCGGTTTCGGTAATTTCGCCCTTTTCAATGGTGATAATCCGGTCGCAGTCCCGCACGGTAGATAAGCGGTGCGCAATCATAAACACCGTGCGCCCTTTACAGATGGAAGCCATATTCTGCTGAATAATCCGCTCGGATTCATAATCAAGCGCCGAGGTCGCCTCGTCAAAAATCAAAATCCGCGGATTGTTGACCAAAGCGCGCGCAATCGCAATCCGCTGTCTTTGCCCGCCGGAAAGCGAAGAGCCGCGTTCTTCAATAATCGTGTCATAACCGTTGGGAAGTTCGGTAATAAAATCGTGCGCACCGGCCAGTCTGGCGGCGGCAATAATCCTGTCCATCGAAATCGCCGGATTGGTTAAAGCGATATTTTCCCGCACACTCTTGTTAAATAAGTAGTTCTCCTGCAAAACGACGCCGATTTGCCTCCTTAACCATGCCATATCGACGGTGGAAATGTCAATCCCGTCAATCAGCACTTTACCGCTTTCCGGAATATACAGACGCTGAATCAGCTTGGTAACGGTCGATTTGCCCGAGCCGCTCGGTCCGACAAAGCCGATTTTCTGCCCGGCCCTGACTTTAAAGTTCATCTTTTTCAAAATCTCCGGTCCGTTCGGCACATAGCGGAAAGCAATGTCCTTAAATTCCACGTCGCCCTTAATCTCCGGCATCGAGCCTTTGGACAGGGTTTCGGTATTTTCGGCCGGATTATTAAGAATATCAGACAGCTTTTCAATAGAGATTTTAGCCTGCTGGAAATTCTGCCACAACTGTGCCAAACGCAAAATCGGCTGCGTCACGCGACCGGAAAGCATATTAAAGGCAATCAGCTGCCCGACCGACAGCTCCCCTTTCATGACGAGAGAAGCGCCGATCCACAAGGTCAGCGCCATGGTGATTTTCTGCACCAGTTGCACCAACTGTCCGGCAATGTTATTGATATGCGATGCTCTGAAAGAAGACCCGACATAAGCCGCCAGCTGCTGCTCCCAACGACGCTGCATTTGCGGCTCGACTGCTAAAGACTTAACCGTCTCCACGCCCGAAACCGCTTCCACCAGAAAACATTGGTTTTCTGCCCCGCGGCGAAACCGCTCATCAATCCGCGAGCGCAAAATCGGGGTAAAAAACAAGGACAGCAAAACATAAAAAGGAATGGAGAGCAAAACCAGCAGCGTCAAGGTCTTGGAATAAAAGAACATTACCGTAAAAAAGATAATGGTAAAAAAGAAGTCGATAATCAGGGTTAAGGTCGAACCGGTCAGAAAATTGCGGATATTCTCCAACTCATGCACCCGCGCCACCGTGTCGCCGACCCGCCGCACACCGAAATAAGACAGCGGCAGCCGAATAAGATGCTTAAACAAACTCGCGCCTAACTCCACATCAACACGGGTGGTGGTGTGCGAGAAGGTATAAGTACGCAGCCCGCCAAGCAAAGTTTCAAAAATACCGATACAGATTAAAGCCACCATAAGTACATCAAGACTTGAAAGACCTCGGTTAACCAGTACCTTGTCAATCACCACTTGGAATAAAAGCGGCGACACCAGCGCAAACAGCTGTAAAAAGAATGAGGCCAGAATAACCTCGCCGAACAGCCTGCGATATTTGACCACCGCGGGAATAAACCATGAAATGTCAAACTTGCGGTTTTTACCGTTGATAAACTCACGGCAGGTCATCATTAAGAGCCTGCCGTTCCATCTGTTCATAAATTCTTCTTTGTTCAAAACCTCGGGGTGGTTGCCTTTGGCCGGATCCTGGATTAAAGCCTTGTCATCCGCCACCCTACCGAGAATAAAATAAGCACCGTCTTTACTCTGAGCGATTGCCGGCAGAGCCGTCTTGTTTAAACGCTCCCACTTGGTCTCGACAAAGCGGGCTTTGAAAGAAAATTCTTTTGCCAATTGCAGCAGTTCATATTCTTCAAAATGCGAATTCTGCCGGTCATATTTATGCCTGATTTGGTCAATGGAAATCGGTTTTTCAAAGAAATTCGCCATAATCGCGAAACAGGCCAAGCCCGTGTCTATCATTTGGGGATTTGAATTTTCTTCTGTCATAAATTGCTCACTATCTTATGAGTTGCAATATTTATTTTTAGCAATTTTAAAACGAAACAGAATAAAAAGCAAAGAAAATTTCCAGTTAATATTAACAGAAAATTAAAAAATAAAGAAAAATATTGATTTTATCCATAGGACTCAACAAAGCCAAAAAGAACAATTCTTCTTATGTTAACAGATCAATTAAAAACAATAAAAGCATTCAGTTTATACACCGGCCGCAATACCGTAAAAACAAAGCACCTCAAAACGTCAAAAACCAAAGCGTTTAACCTTTCCTTTCAGAATCAAAATAGGGTACTCGGAAACAAACCGAAATAATTGCTTGTAAACAAACACCGCTCCTGTAAAATACATATGCAGGAATTTCACGGAAAGATACAGGCAATGCAATATACAAACAAATATTCATCTCCTCTCGGGGAAATGTTGATGGCGGCCGATGACACGGGATTGACCGGCTTGTGGTTCATGGGGCAAAAATATTTCGCACTGTATTTAGACAGGGAACACAAAGAGAAAGATTTGCCCGTTTTCAGAGATACAAAACACTGGTTAGACATTTATTTTTCCGGGAAAGAACCAAACTTTAAATTGCCGCTTCATTTTACGGGAAGCCCTTTCCAAAACGAAGTTTGGAAAATTTTATATTCCATCCCCTACGGGAAAACGATAACTTACGGAGAAATCGCCCGAATCATAGCTCTGCAAAGAGGGCTCGCACAAATGTCGGCTCAGGCGGTCGGCAGCGCCGTCGGACACAACGAAATATCAATTATTGTTCCCTGTCACAGAGTTGTCGGCAGTTTCGGAAATTTGACGGGTTATGCAGGAGGAATCGACAAAAAGGTAAAACTGCTCAAACTTGAAGGCGCCTGGCAGGAAAGATTTTTCGTTCCGAAAAAAAGCACGGCTCCCTGAAAAACAAACGTCATCCTGTAACCGAGGATACTCTTTTATATAAAAACAACCAAACGACTGCCTCCAAAAACCGGAAGCGAAGGCTTTTCGATATGATACGTAAATATATTCCCCGCTGACAGGAATCGATTATTGCGTCCCCTCTCATTTTTGCAACATTTCTTTGGCTTTTTCAGACGCCTCATCCTTTTTTCAACGACCCTTGCCGATTATCTCAAAAAACATTTGCCAAACATTACGGCAAACCGTTAACAAATATGTTAAATATCAGTCCGGTTCGATTGAGTTCAGGCCATGCCTGCTCTTTACTCATTTTATCAAATCTGCCGGTTTACGGAACAACGGAAAATGTTTCAGGCCTGTTTATTTCTATATCAACATCATAACGATCATCAATCAGGATGTAACAACAATTATTTTGCTTACATAATTCTAAGTTTTTTATATTTTCTTCCAATGCCGTTTCTTTTGTAAACCATGTATCATCAAAACGTTTTTCAATAATATCGGCATATTTTTTTATATCCGCGAAATGATTTCGTATATAGTTTCGCGTCATAACCAAACAATAAAACAAAATATGTCGCAAATACGGCACATCAAAACCTTTTTTCCAATCAAAAGGAATATAGGCGCCTTCAACAATAAGATTTTGTTTGTTTTCTATGGCGGTTTTTATCATTTCTCTGACAATCGGCCATAAATATTTTTCTAACTTTTCATCATCTTCCGGAGTTAATGACGTATTGTTGCTGCGTATCAATCCCATTTTTAGCAAATCTATTGATAAGACAGGATATTTATATTTTTCTAACAGCTTTTGGGCTAATAAGGTTTTGCCTGTATGGGACGCCCCGGAAATCAAAATTATCATTTTGCCTAAAAGAAAGATTGTTGGTCAATATTTATGAAATAAGCATACTGCTGAACAAATATGTTTTTCAAGCCTATTTAAACAGTTATCAGTTCCTTTTGAAATGTCACATTTTTTGATCGGCCAACCTCTCAATTCACGGTTCTGATTTAACATGTTTGTATCAAAGGTTAACAGAAAAATAGTTCTGCGTCGATATTGAGGCGCTAAAAAACTGCTTTAATTTTCTTAACCGACTACTTTATAAAAAAAACGGCAGTTCTGACTGCCGTTTACATTGATGACGCTTAACCGACGGTTTACGAGACAATTTTTTTATTACCTGATTTCTCGGTTGGCTGTTGAGTGCCATATCTACGGGAAACACTGTCACCATAAGCCTCATTGACAATTTTTTGTTGAACCTCTGCACGATGCCTGTCAACAATGCGATTAGCTTTAATAAACATGACAACAAAAAAGATAATGCCAACGACAGCCAGAGCAGCAGGAAACCAAATCGGATGATTAACAAAATCCCAAATCAAATTTAAAACGTCTGAAAACTTGTCCATACTTAGAAATATTTTAATTGTTAAACATAATTATATAACTTTATTGCAAGTATAAATACTCCAAAGTAAAAATCAAGAAAATTAAATTGACAATTAATCCAAATTTCCAAAAATTCAATTTTGAAATCTGTAATATCAAACTCTGTTAAGCACTTAACTTACAAAAGAAAAACGGCAGCTTTTATACCTGCCGCTTGTAGTGGTGATCCCAACGAGATTGTCCGCGACATTGCTTCGCAATGCTTGTTCCACGGCGCTCATCGGCTATGGCCGACCGGCGTTCTTACGCCCGCCTTTCGCTTGTAGTCGAACTCGTCCCCACGAGTTCAAATCTCTCTCGGGCTCTTTACCACTATAAAAAAACCTCCTTTACGGAGGCTTTTTTATAGTGGTGATCCCAACGAGATTCGAACTCGTGTTACCGCCGTGAGAGGGCGATGTCCTAGGCCACTAGACGATGGGACCGTGTTTTGTTTGTGCTTTTAACCCATATTTTCGTTTTTGGCAAGCTTTTTTATTAAATTTGTATCATTATCGGCAAAAGATTTTAATCAAAAACCTCTTTCTACAGCAACATGGTACCCCTTCAAACATTCGCCGCAGCAATATCCGCCCCGCCGAGACAAGGGCATGATTATCTTTCCGCTTGGTTCTCAATTACATTTGTGATCTTTTTAAACAGGCCGGCTTCAGGCATTTGATTCATAGCGGCATTTTTTTCTTTAATGCTCTTAATATTCTTGGCGCGATTGATAGCTATTTTGCGCTGAAGCATCTGCTCACTGTTAAGATACCGTTTTTCCTCACATGCTCCGACTTTAAAATCGACAAAATCAATTGCCCATTTTCTAAGCGCTCTCTTACATGGTTCATAAGCAGCGGCTTGTTCAACCAGTGCTGCCTGCTCCTTGCTCAACAAATAGCTTTTACTGTGTTCGCCCAACTTTACAGAATCGACGTCGCAACCCGACCAGCTTTCCGTATCCACCCTGATGCACGCAGCATCGCCCTCATTTAAATATGTATATTTGGTAAATGAATCGGCGCTGTCCCTGCTTCCCAAAAAATGTTGTTTTGACATATGTCACCTCCTTATAAAACACTTCTGTTTCATGCGCCGGCCGTATCAGCCAGCGCCTTCTCCCAGGTGCTGAGACCGATCAGGCTCCAGTCAACGGGAATATGATCAACAATTTTCATATCGGCAAAATAACTGTCCTTGATATTGTCACCGAGCAGCGTTTCCACCACTACCACTTCTTTGGCCTTTTTCAGCTTGTCACGAATATCGGGATGGATATAATCCAAAATGATCTTTTGTTCGCGGTTACGCAGAAAAACGGCATGGTCTTTGCCGTCATAAATGATTTGCGGCGCAGCGGGATTGTCTTTTTTGGCGGTGAGAAAAATATAAAGTTCGCCGCCGTCGCCTTCTGCCACCACAAATTTTTTTTCGGTTACGTATTCGCTCACCGGCCGTCTCCGCCTATCCGTTCTGCTTTTTGGCATTCATGAACATGTTCTGCACGTTCTTCGCCACTTTGCGCATTTGCGACTTTGCCGCCTCTTTCACCTGATAAACCGGCACGGAATCAACGATTTTTCCGTCACGGTCATAACGGTTGACCACCGTCCCCGTATAGCGGCCGTCCTTATCGTACAGCTTTTCGCCGTTTTCTGCCTGTGCCACCATAAAATGAGTCGCGGAAACGATCATCGTATTCAACGCCGTGCGATCACTGTTCTCCTGACCGTCGAAATGCTTTTCGCCAGCGCCGCCCATCGAGGCAATTGCCTGCAGCCCGCCGGCATAAATCTGCCCGGTGGTTTCGGCATTTTCAACTTTCCCCATACCTTGCAGAGCCTTATAAGCCAGAAAAGCCGCGGCCAGATGCTTCACTTTGACGTTTCCTAACACTTTTTGGTTTAAAACATGCCGGTCGAGGTTATCCATAAACTCCTGCATTCTTTTGATGACGGTTCTGCTTTCGCCCGCTCTCATTTTACGGTGCTCCTTATATTATCCTGTTTGTCAACATATCACGATTGGACAAAAAAGTCAACAACAGACACTACCAGTTGATCAGGTGGTTCAAATAAGCATCGACAAAAGCGGCGCGCTGATTCTGGTAGTCGAGATAATAGGCATGTTCCCATACGTCAATGGTCAGAATCGGCGTAAAACCATGGGCAACCGGGGTATCGGCATTGGAGGTCTTGACCACCCGGAGCATACCGTTGTCCTCAATCAGCCAGGCCCAGCCGCTGCCGAACTGGGAAACGGCCGCCGCCTTAAATTCCTCTTTGAACTTTTCCACCGATCCGAAATCGCGTTCGATTTTGGCCTTCAGCTCCGCGCCCGGTTCGCCGCCGCCGTTTTTGCGCATGGATTTCCAGAAAAAGGCATGGTTCCAGGCCTGTGCCGCATTGTTGAAAATGCCCGCGGCCTCCGGCTTGCCGACGGTCGAACGGATGATGTCGTCAAGATCCATGGACGCATACAGGGTGTCTTTGATCAGGTTATTTAAATTGTCAACATAGGCCTTATGGTGCTTGCCGTAATGAAACTCCATCGTCTTTGCCGAAATATAGGGTTCCAGCGCATCCATGGCATAAGGCAGTGCGGGTAATTCAAAAGACATTTGATCCTCCTTGAAAACAAATTGAAACACAACCATTATATAAGCACAATCGGCGCCGTTTCATCAAGACAAATCTGCAGATGCGCCGGCAAATAAAAAAATCCTGTTAATAAATGTTAACATTTCCGAAAAAAAGTTAACATTTATAATTTTGTCATATATGATGACAGACAAAAGAGAATTTTAGCGGCAAGGAGGCTCGAAATGCGTGTTTTATTGGTTGAAGACGACTATGCGGTTTCTCAAAGCATTGAAACCATGCTGAAAAAAGAAGGAATGATCATAGATACGACGGATTTGGGCGAAGACGGACTGGAAATCGGCAAGCTTTATGACTATGACATCATCATTCTCGACCTGATGCTGCCCGACATGAACGGATACGAAGTGCTCAAACGCCTGCGTTCGGCCAAAATCGAAACGCCGGTGCTGATTTTGTCCGGCCTGACCGAACCTGACAAAAAAGTCAAAGGGCTGGGTTACGGCGCCGACGATTACCTGACCAAGCCGTTTGACCGGGCCGAACTGCTGGCCAGGATTCAGGCTGTTGTCCGTCGTTCCAAGGGGCATGCCAACTCCGTCATCCGCACCGGCGACGTCGAAGTCAACCTCGATACCCAGACCGTCAGCGTCAACGGGGAAACCCTGCACCTGACCGGCAAAGAGTACGGCATTATGGAGCTGCTTTCCCTGCGCAAGGGTTCGACGCTCAACAAAGACCAGTTCTTAAACCATCTTTACGGCGGCATCGACGAACCGGAACTGAAAATCATCGACGTGTTTATCTGCAAACTGCGCAAAAAGCTAGAAAAGGCCTCGGGCGGCAAAAACTACATCGAAACCGTCTGGGGGCGCGGCTATGTCCTGCGTGATCCGGACGAAAAAATTTAAGCGTTTCGTTTTCATCAAAAAAGCCCCGTTTGCCGCGGGGCTTTCGGCATTTTATACGGATGTCACGCACAAGCGGCGGCAATGCTCTTTCAGGCACGGCCGGTATGCAGGCTGACGCGGTTGACGTCAAAGCCCAGCTCGTCCACCGCCCGCTGCCACTTTTCCTCGTCTTTGGTCTTAAACAGCAGGTCCGGTGACGGTTCCACCACCAGCCAGTTGTTGTAAATGATTTCCTGTTCCAGCTGCCGCGGGCTCCAGCTGCTGTAGCCGAGCGCTATCAGGTTATAGCGCGGTCCTTTGCCGAAAGCGATGTCGTTCAACACGTTGACGGAGGAAGAAACGGCAAATTTGTCGTCGATCGGCAAAGTTCCCTCTCCGCGATAGTCCAGACTGTGCAGGACAAAACCGCGGATCCGTTCCAGCGGACCGCCCTGATGAAGGACGATCGGCTCAACCGGCGCCGTGCAGCCGATGTTAAACTGGCTGATGAGGTCGGAAAAATAAAACTCTTTCAGCTGTTTGTTCACCATAAAGCCCATGGCGCCTTCCTGATTGTGCATGCAGATATAGACCACCGAACGCGAGAAAACGTCGTCATCTATATGCGGCATGGAAACCAGACATTTGCCGGTAAGATAATTGTTGACCATTTTCACCCGCACCATTACTATTTGTTAAATCATGGTATATATAATAACATGGATCGGGGTATTTTTAAACTGCCAAATAAACGGGAACAATGAAAAAATTTTTTAAAGTAACGGTATTGCTGACGCTTCTTCTGCTCCGCTTCCCGGCGGCGGCGGAAGAAAAGCCCACGGTCATTTTGAACCTTGAGGAAAAGCCGCAGAGCCGGCCGGTCAGCCTGGAGGAAACCGTCACCCGTTTTCTTGATTCCGCAAAATACTTCGAACAAAAATACCCCGGCGAACTGATCGACGGTGACATTCACGAAGACATTGCCCGGCACCATCCCGAATTTACGCCGCAGGAAGTTTACGACTATCAGCAGTATCTGCGCGGCGGAATGAAAGTTTACCGCTATATCTCGGGGCTGATCGACAAATACAAACAAGCCCTGATTACGCCGGAAGAGCCGCCGCTTGTTGCCGACGACAGCGAATATGACCTCAGTTCTCCCGATTTTGACTATATCGACGCCGACGGCACGGTTGTGGTGCAGGACTTCAAAAAAATCATTTCTTACAGTCAAAATCCGCGCGAGATCAAGGCCTATCGGGCCAAATTTGCCAGCGAAGGCGCAAAAACGGGAAAAATGAAAGACTTTGAGGAACTCGGCCACATCTTTTCCCGACTGGAATTAAAAAAAATCCTGTTTTATGACATTTTTTACGACAATCCGCTGACCGGCAACCGCGGAATCGGCAAATGGCAGACCAAGGACGACTTCAAAATCCGGCTGATCACCGTTCAGAGCGGCGTCAACGAAAAGCAAAAAACGGAAGGACTGCTGCATCTTCTGATTCCCGACGGGTACTTCATAACCGCCGTTGACAGCGCACAATACATGAAGCCGGAAATCCGTTTTGACAACTCGGAAAACCTGAAAAAGGCGGAATATACGCTGCCGCTTCCTGCCCGTCTTGCCGGCAGCCGGGAAGACTGGACCGTTTACGTCGGCGAAACCGCCGTTCCCTTTACCGCGGAAGCGGCCGATCCCTCGCGGCCGATGACGCTGAGAGCGGACGTCAAACTCAATTTGTGCCGCAGCAAAGGCCAATGCGAAACCGTCCGGCTGACTCCGGAACTGCAGCTGCAGCCCGGCCATACCCGCGACAGTTCGGTCGCCACCTATGTCCGCATGATGTCCGGCTTCCTGAGGCCGCAGCAGCAGTCGGAACTGAAAATCGGCTCTTTCTCCCTAAAAGAAATGCAGACGGGGGGACAAGTGCTGACATTGACCGTTGACAGTCCGGAAACGATAGAATCGTTTAACATATTCGTCGGCAACGATGCGGGACTTGCTTTTGAGCGTCCCCGGGTTCGCATTGACGGCAGCCGGGCCACCGTCCGCCTGCTGCCGCTTGACGATATTGCACGTGAGCTGAAAGTTTCTTCCGTTAACGTGGAGCCGGTACCCGGCAGCAACTCCGTATGGCTCGAAATTCCGGCGGAAACTCCGGAAACCGTTGATTTTGCAAGTTTGGCCGACAGCCGCGCGTGCAAGGAATTTAAAGCTGCGCTGCCGCTTTGTCTGGGAGTTGACGTACGCGGCGAACCGGTAACGGCCGATCTGGCCAAAATGCCCCATCTGCTGGTAGCCGGAACCACCGGTTCGGGCAAGTCCGTCGGCCTGAATACCTTTATTCTGTCGCTGATCAAAGCTAAAAAGCCGGAGGAAGTGCGGTTTGTGCTGATAGATCCGAAAAGGGTTGAGTTCGGCATTTACGACAATCAGCAATACATGCTGGCGCCGGTGGTGACCGACAACCGGCAGGCGGTCGAAATGCTGGCGCGGCTGGCCGACGAAATGGAACGCCGCTATCTGCGGCTGCGGGAAAGCATGACCCGCAATATTGCCGAATATCATTCCCGCGTCGGGCTGATGCCTTATATCGTCTGTATCATTGACGAATTTGCCGATCTGGCGGCGACCGGGCCGGAAGCGGAAAAATACGTGCGTCTGCTGGCGCAAAAGGCCCGTGCCTGCGGAATTCACCTGATTGTCGCTACCCAGCGCCCTTCCGTCGACGTGGTTGCCGGTGTGCTGAAAGCCGATTTCCCCTGCCGGCTGGCTTACAAGACGGCAAGCGCGGCGGATTCCCGCACCATCTTGGATACGGGCGGCGCGGAAAAGCTTCTCGGCCGCGGAGACGCTCTTTATCTTGACGGCAGAGGACGGCTGCTGCGTCTGCACGGCGCCTATGTTGCCGACAACGACATCCGGACGCTGCTGGAACCCTGGCGGGGAAAAGCCGTGCCGCTTTTGCCCGAAAAACCGGCGGAAAGGGAAAAACAAACGGAAATCCCCGTTGCAGGGAAACAGGAACCGGGAATTTTCCGGCGGCTGCTCGGTTGGTGGAGTTCGCTCAAAGTACGGGAAAGAAAAAGCATCATATCCGGTTTGAGCCGGCTGTTTAACGGCATTGTCGGCCGCCGTTCCCGCAAGTAAGACGGAAGTTGTGAAAATGCCATCGTATGCGGACGCGGCAAACCGGGCAATCGGGTGTTGGTTTTATTATAATGTCCGTTATCATAAGAAAACCCCGGCTTTTGCCGGGGTTTTTGAAAATGCGGACGGTTATCTGACATCGGGATTTTCTTGTTCGGAAGGCAGAACCGGAGCGGGAGCTTCGGTCATGGCGTCATCTTCATTTTCGTCGGTATCTCCCTCTTCGGCTTCATCGTCTTCTTCATTATCTTCATATCCGTTTTGACTTGTCGGTTTTGTCGAAATGTCTTGAGGAGCGCTGGAAGCGCCTACCGTCGGGACGGTATCGGCATCTTTTACGGGATCTTCCGCCGGAGTGCTTACGTCAACGGCTTCGGACTTTTTTTCGACGGCCGGAGGCATGTTGCGGTTTTCCGACATCGGATCCGGTTTCATTCCGTGCCGCATTCTTTTCCTTTCCATATGACGGGCTTTGCCTTCCGCTTTGATTTTTTCAAACTCGGCCTTTTGCTCCGGCGTCAGAATGCTTTCAAAAGCCTCCATGTTGGATTTTCTGATTTCGTTCATCTGGATTCTGATTTCTTTCATCTGATCCATCAGATCCCTGATTTTGACCTGGTCGGCTTTGCGGCGATCTTGCATGGCCAGATATTGTTCCTTGGAGAGGTTCAGACGGTCGGCGAGCTTTGCCTCCATCATTTCGTGTGTCGGCCGGTCGGGACGCATCGGCGGCATTTTGCCGTCGGCGGCTTCGGAAAAATCCGCAATTTGTATTGCAATTTAGCGCTTCCGACGATA